>WNFI01023471.1_pt2 | contig 32465 bp, 36 predicted proteins | sample 5400471 | NCBI WGS metagenome assembly WNFI01 (sample SAMN13153348, study PRJNA577476) | soil metagenome | isolation source: 100 cm saprolite on Douglas fir-dominated hillslope | place: USA:California | collected 2013-09-17 | reverse complement strand
GGGTGACGCCGTCCCAGTCATCGGCGAGAAGTTGTCCAGCATTCTGGGTGAGGCAATGCGCCCCCTGAGCCGGGGGATCGGCGTCCAAAATTTGAACGCCGATTGACATTGAGGCCATCGAGCGCCGCGCCGCCGCCGATGGTCTTTCGTTCGGTGAAGCGATGCGTATGCTGGTTGGGGCTGGCATTGCCGGAGACAAAACTGCTGCACCAGTAACCACCAGGATGTTTTCGCATGTGGATAGGTCGACGGCCCGATCAGCCGCTTGGGCCGGAGTCGTCAAAGCTTTCCCGGTACGGACGTCGCGCAGGCAGGCCGGCCGCCCCACCGAGAACAATTCTTGTCGAATTCGGCGATCTCAATACGTCCTGTCGAGCACGCGAGAGCGAATGCGTCGGCACGCAAGTGGAGGCTGAGCGTCGCAGAGACACGCTCGTTGATCGCGTCGACCTCCGTCTGAAGTCCATCAAAGTCGGAGCGTCCTGCCTCTATCCCGCTGGGCCAAATGTTCGTCTGGTCAATTGTTGTTCATTTTGCGCGCCGGGACCTCGGCAAATTACAACTCTTTCCGTCCAAGAGCAGTTTCAATTCAAATTTTACTTCCCGCGATTTCGAATCGTTAACCATTTAAAGCTGGCTGATCTCCGATCATGACGGCGTGAACCGGTGCGGTTCATCGAGCGCGAAGGGTTCGCGTCTGTCGAGCAAGACAAGCTTCTGAAGCGGTCTACGATGATCCGGTTCAATAATCTCCGACTTTCCGCCGACCGTAGGCCGCATCGGCGCGCCCACCTTGGGCGTCCTCAGTGTGTACCGCCCACGTCAAATCATAATGAATCGCGTACTTCGGCGGTGAGTGCTGGTCAACGTCATCATCTCTTCAAAAACTAAGGAACACAGTTTATGTCCTGGCTGAATAATTTCAAAATTGCTTTCAAGATCAGTCTAATTGTCGGGCTGATGGCCGTGGTCATGATTGGGACCGTAATTTTTTCCGCCTATCGAATGAGAGCTATGGACAACGCCAACACCGATGTAGTCACGCGGGTGGACAGATCCACAACTTTAGCAGCCCACTCTTCGCGCCAACTCGAAAACTATCTGTCCTCCGCGTTTCAGTTGGCGGCAGAAGCCACCGAAACTTCTGATCGTGAGCCACCACGCACACGAAAGGAAGCTTGACGATGGACGAGTACGAGAGCCTAAGCCACAGCAAGTGGGAGTGCAAATATCATGTCGTTTTCATCCCGAAGTGCCGCAGGAAGACACTTTACGGGGAGTTGAGACGGCACCTCGGGGAGGTGTTCCGCAAGCTGGCGCAGCAAAAGGAAAGCCGGATCGAAGAAGGTCACCTGATGCCGGATCACGTTCACATGATGATTTCGATTCCGCCGAAATATGCGGTCTCGCAGGTGGTCGGGTTTATCAAGGGCAAGAGCGCGATCCATTTGGCCCGGGTATACGGAGAGAAGAAGCGCAATTTTGTGGGGCAGCATTTCTGGGCGAGAGGGTACTTCGTCTCGACCGTCGGTCGAGACGAAGCGGTGATACGGGAGTACATCAGAAACCAGGAGCAAGAGGACAGCCGCTTGGAGCAAATGAATCTGTGGCGTTGATCGGCCACCTTCAGGTGGCCAACGAATGTAGGGTCGCGTCAGCGACCCTGACCGCCGCTTCGAGCGGCCAAATTCCTAAAGCCCCCGGCTCTGCCGGGGGATACTTACTCCTTCGGCACCAAGCGGCCCTTGCAGGCGGTCTTCCCCTGCCGTGCTCACGTTGAGCAGCTGTAGTATTTCTGAACCTTGCCGGTTGAAAAAATTGCCTTCAACATGGACCAGTTTGGTGGGTCAGGATCGCCGGGAGACATTATCATCTCGAAAGTTTTCGATCGGGGCGACTGGATTCTAACGCGAGATGATCGTGAAATCGTGTCGAGCGATGGCCTAGCTGTCGTTCATGGCGAGGAATTTGTAGTGCCGCGGGATGGCGAATGCCTTCGCCTCACCATCAAGCATTCCGAGCCGGCGTGCTATATGCTCGTGTGGAGCTAATGCTGGGAAGGTTGGTGAGCTGATCGCGTATTTCGGGTCGTCGATGCTCTGACTGTTTTCCTGTCGAACAACTGTCGCTGCATCAGATAGCTTTTGACCGATAATGAGTAAGTTCGGCACGTTCGTGGTCAACCAGTCGCTCTCGGCGTTCGGACACGACAGTCGCGGGCGAGTTTCAGGGTTATGGATCATCCTCATATTGTTCCAGACCAGGTGCCCGGGTGGTGTTTACCCGTGTCAACCTGCATGTTGCCATTAATCATTGAGGCGTTCCGAGAGCGCCGCGCGTGGTGGCGTTATGCTTTCAAGAGGCGTTCTCCATCAAGGTGTTCTTCGAAAACACGCCAGACGATTCTCGGGTCAGCGTCGACAATGATCCGTTTTGTCCTTTCGCAAACGGCAGGAGTGTAGCCATAGGCCTTCCCACTTGTCAGCGGCCAAGCAAATTTTCCTCAAAAAAGAGCAATCCGCCCTGTTAGTTGGCTTGCAAAAATTAAGCTGGGAGTTGCGAATCCTGCTGACTAGCAGCAGTCACAGCAACCGCCTTGATTTAGAGCTTTTGCTAATCTAGTAGCAAGCGGGGATGTTAAACTTGGTTTGAGAGAGTTTTCGATGGCCCGCGGAGGTGGTTTGCAGGTTCGGCGCTCACAAGTTGAGCGCCGCGAAGAGTCTGATAAACTCATGCTGAGATCGGCTATCAAGCTCATTGCCCGTCAGGGCGTTGGAAACACGACCCTAGCGGAAGTTGGTCTGGCGGCAGGGTATAGTCGTGGGCTTCCAATTGACCGATTTGGAAGCAAAATAGGACTGGTTGAGGCCGTCTTGAAGTCGATGGAAGTGTGGTTCGACGAACAGCTATCAACTTCTTTGCGAGAAATGAAAGGTCTCGATGCCGTCAAAGCACGTATAAAGGCGCATCTCGACAGCGCTCGCAAAAGCCCTGAAGGGCTTACCGCCCTGTTTTCAATCTACATAGAATCTCTATTTGGTCTTCCAGAAATTTTGCCGCAGATTAAGCGCGTTATGTCTGGCTGGCGACGTGGTCTCATCAAGAATATTCGCGAAGGCCAAGAGATGAACGAAATTCGACTTGAGATCGATTGCAATCAGCAGGCAACAATCATCTTGGGAATGCTTCGCGGTCTTCAGATTGATTATCTACTCGGTGATCGGTCCGCTGGTTTAGATGCAATGGAAGCCGCGTTAGACGTTGTGATCAAAGAGATGATCTCTGCGAAATATGTCGCAAAACAAACAACGCCGCAAAGGAAACCCCGCGCGATTGCAACCAAGAGCCGGCCATCTCGATAGGACGGGCAGCGCACGGTCGAATTGAAGAATTTCACGCGTCCTTCAGCGTACGGGGAACAAGACGCTACGGAGTGTAGCACGTATCGTCGGCTAGATGTGAATTGCATGCCCCAGCGCGCGCAAAGCCGATTCATGTAGAGCTTCGCCCAAACTCGGATGGACATGGATTGTACCCGCGATGTCTTCGAGCACAGAACCCATCTCTAGCGCTTGCGCAAATTGTCCCGAAAGCTCTGCGACATGCATGCCAGTCGCTTGAATTCCAATGACGCGATGATTGTCGCGGCGGGCGACGATGCGCACGAATCCCCCATCGCTGCCACCTTCCATAGAGAGCGCCCGCCCATTCGCCGAAAAGGGAAACATGCCAATCACTACATCGATGCCAGCTGCCGCCGCTTCACTTGGGAGCAGACCGGAAGTTATGATTTCCGGCTCGGTGAAGCAGACGGCCGGGATCGTTGTCGGCTGAAAGTGCCGGGCCATTCCGGCAATCTTCTCGGCAACCATCTCCCCTTGAGCGCTGGCCTTGTGCGCAAGCATTGGCTCCCCGACGAGATCGCCTATCGCCCAAACGTTCCTCACCGAGGTCCTACATTGATCGTCGATCCGTACGAAGGCACCCTCGAGGTCGACCGCCATGTTCTCAAGACCCCATCCGATCGTTCTCGGCCTGCGGCCAACCGTGACAAAAACCGCATCGACAGACAGATCGATCTGTGAACCCTCGCGCGTCTTAATTCGGATCTGCTTTTTCTGCCCATCCTCCCGAAACCCGGTCGCAGTCGCTCCAAGATGCAATTTGACCCCTTCTCGCTCAAGCCAGGTATTGACAGGACGAGTGAGTTGCTCGTCGTAGAGCGGGAGGATTTTGTCGCAGCTTTCGACGATAGTGACGAACGAGCCGAATTTCTTGAATGCCGTTCCCAGTTCCAAGCCGATGTATCCCGCACCCACGACCACGACGCTTTTGGGCAGGTAATCAAGCGAGAGGACTTCGGAGGATGACAGCACAGAACCTCCAAAGGGGAGGGCCGGCAGCTCGATAGGTATTGAACCCGTTGCGAGAATGACATGCTCCGCCGAAATCGATATCGGGCCGTCTGAAGTCGCTACGCTGCACGTTTTTGCATCCGAGAACGTCGCCCAGCCGAACACCGTTTTCACTTTCGCCTTCTTCAAAAGGGCAGAAACGCCGCCGTTAAGCTTGTCAACGACACCCTCCTTCCATCTGATGGTTTTGACAAAATCTAGCTGCGGCGGTTCACGAAGCGAAATTCCCAGCGGACTTTCGCCGACAGTCTGGCTCATACTGTGGAATTGGCCTGCGGCGTGGATGAGCGCCTTGGATGGAATGCAACCGCGGATGAGGCACGTTCCTCCAAGGCGGTCGCCTTCAACGAGTACACAATCCAAGCCTAGCTGCCCGGCGCGAATTGCCGCCACATAGCCCCCGGGACCGCCGCCGATGACGAGCACGTGTGTCTTTATGGATTCTGCCATTATCCTCAGTCCAAAATCAGTAAAGCGGGCTGCTCAAGAAGCGCGCGAATGCTCTGCACGAATTCCGCCGCGATGACCCCATCGATTACGCGATGGTCGAAGGAAGACGAGAGGTTCATCATCTTTCGAATGACGATTTTGCCATTCAGGACCATCGGCCGCTCGACGACCTTGTTCACTCCCACAATCGCCACTTCGGGAAAATTGATGACCGGCGTCGTCGCAAGTCCTCCCAACGATCCCAGACTTGTGATGGTGATTGTCGAGCCGGCTAGTTCATCCCTGCTCGATCGATTCTCTCTTGCAGCATTCGCAAGCCGCGCAATTTGAGCCGCGGATTCCCAGAGCGTAAGCGTCTCCGAATGCTTGATGACCGGCACAACCAAGCCTAGCGGCGTTTGAGTCGCGAGCCCCATGTGCACGGCATTGTGGCGCGATACAACGCCGTTTTCGTCGTCGAAGCGCGCGTTGACTTGCGGGAAGTCGGCAACGGCTTTGACGATTGCAGCGATGAGGAAAGGAAGCAGCGTCAGCTTGCCACGCTCGGCGCCCCATTTTTCATTTAGCTGGCCACGAACTTCGTTCAAAGCTGTAACGTCGATCTCTTCGATGTAACTGAAATGAGGAACGCGCCGTTTCGCCTCCTGCATGCGCTCCGCAATAACTCGTCGAAGTCCGATGATCTTGATGTCTTCGACGCCACGCTTCTTTGCTTTGGCTGCTGTTGCTTGGGTTTGCTCGTGGCCCCCCGGTGCGACGTAGCTGTCCAGATCGTCATGGGTGATACGTCCGCCGGGGCCGGTCCCGGGGACAAACTGCAGTTTGACGCCGATCTCCAGCGCCTTTTGCCGGACGGCCGGCGAGGCGATAGGACGCTCGCCCTCTGTCCTTGTGACGAATCCCGGACCATTCCGATTTGCAGTACCGCTACTCGCCTTCGAACCAACCGCACTAGCCGCCGGCGAGCCGGCGGGCGGTGATACCGCTTTCGTACTTGCCGAGGCTGGATGAGCTATTGGCGGGGCACCAGGTTCGACCGGCGGCTCAGCATAAGTCGGGTTGCCGTCCATTTCGGTTTCGAACACCAAAATCTCGCTGCCGACCGCGAGAATTTGGCCCGGCTCGCCGCTCATGGCAACGACCCTCCCGGACACCGGCGAGGGTATCTCGACCGTTGCCTTCTCCGTCATCACGTCGACTATATGCTGGTCCTCATCGACCACGTCGCCGACCTTGACGTGCCAGCCAACAAGTTCCGCTTGCGTCGTGCCCTCTCCCATGTCCGGCAATTTGAAAACATACCGGCTCATCTCAAGCCTCCATCGTACGGCGAAGCGCCTCAGCCACCCGCGATGGTCCGGGAAAATAGGACCACTCAAGGGAGTGAGGATACGGCGTATCCCAACCGGTTACGCGTTGAATGGGAGCCTCCAAATGATGGAAACAATGCTCCTGAACCAATGCGGACAACTCTGCGCCATAACCGCAAGTTCGGGTTGCTTCGTGGATGATGACGCACCTCCCGGTTTTCTTCACCGAGGCCACGATTCTCTCAATGTCCAATGGAATAAGGGTACGGAGATCCAAGATTTCGGCATCAACCTGTGCCTGGGCCACTGCGGTCTGCGCGACATGCACCATGGTGCCATAAGCGAGGATCGTAAGATCCTTGCCTTCCCGGATGACTGCCGCCTTCCCTAGTGGCACAGAATAGTATTCGGAAGGAACGTCGCTCGATGGATGCTTTGACCAAGGAATCGCAGGGCCGCCCTGCTGTCCATCGAACGGACCATTGTAGAGCCGTTTTGGCTCAAAGAAGAGTACGGGGTCCTCATCATTGATCGCACTAATGAGGAGACCTTTGGCATCATAAGGGTTCGAAGGGATAACCGTTTTCAGACCGGCGACATGCGTGAAGATCGCTTCCGGACTCTGGCTGTGTGTTTGTCCACCGAAAATCCCGCCTCCAAAGGGCGCGCGTACCGTGAGAGGTGCAGTGAATTCTCCGCCGGACCGATAGCGCAGGCGCGCCGCTTCGGACACCAACTGATCAGCCGCTGGATAAATGTAGTCAGCGAACTGAATTTCGACGACAGGACGAATGCCATAAGCCGCCATGCCCACGGCCGTGGCCATGATGCCTGCTTCCGTGATCGGGGTGTCAAAGACGCGCTTCAGGCCATGTTTTTTCTGAAGCCCTTCGGTGCAACGAAAGACGCCGCCAAAGAACCCGACATCTTGACCGAAGATTATCACGTTCGGATCTCGCGCGAGCATAATGTCCAAGGCCGAGTTGATGGCCTGGACCATATTCATCGAAGGCATATCGTCAAAACCCCAACTGCTGGCGCTGTTCGCGCAGATGCCACGGCATCTCCTTGAACACATCTTCAAACATCGTGCTTGGACTTTGGGACGGTCCCTGTCCGAGAGTTCCGTAGCTCTCGGCTTCTTTCGCCGCGGCAAGCACGATGGAGTTGAGCTCCTCGCCTAAAGTCACATGTTGCTCGTCCGACCAGACGCCCAATACGATCAAATGTTGCTTGAGGCGCTCGATCGGATCACCCAGAGGCCAGTGTTCTGCTTCGCCCTTTGCCCGATACTTGGTCGGATCATCGCTTGTCGAATGGGGCGCTGCGCGATAGGTGAAATGCTCGATCAGCGTAGGGCCAAAGTTCTGACGCGCGCGCTCGGCAGCCCATTTCGTTACTGCATAGACCGCGAGGAAATCGTTGCCGTCGACCCGCACTCCGGGAATTCCGTATCCGTGAGCGCGCGCCGCGAAGGTCGATTGCTCGCCGCCAGCTATCCCCTGAAAGGGCGAGATAGCCCATTGATTGTTCACAACGTTCAATATGACCGGTGCGCGATACACGGACGCAAAAGTAAGGGCGTGATGAAAATCGCCTTCCGCCGTAGCACCGTCCCCTATCCACGCCGCGGCGATGCGGCGATCGCGTTTGTAGGCAGAAGCCATGGCCCAACCGACTGCTTGGCTATATTGAGTTCCAAGGTTTCCAGAAATTGAAAAGAAACCCGCCTCTTTGCTCGAGTAGAAGACGGGCATCTGACGACCTTTCAGTCTGTCATGCGAATTCGAATACACCTGACACATCATGTCGACCATCGACCAGTTGCGGGCGATCAACAGCCCTTGCTGCCTGTAGGTCGGAAAACACATGTCGTCGTATTCCAGCGCGGATGCCTGCGCGACCGCCACGGCCTCCTCACCCGAGCATTTCATGTAGAATGAGGTCTTGCCGGCCCTTTGCGCCCGAAACATTCTGTCGTCATAGGCTCTGGTAAGCATCATGGCTCGCAGACCGCCGACAAGAACGGCTTGATCCAACACCGGATTCCAAGGACCGACTGCCGCAGCCGATATGTCCAAGACCCTGACTAATCCGTTTGCTAAATCGGCGGTTTCCCGCGCGGCCACGGTGATGCCCGGTCTGCGAGATGAGCCGGCGTTCGGGAGATCAAGATAGGAGAAATCTGGTGTATCGCCCGGGCGAAACCTCGGCTGCGGAATATACAGATCCAATGTGGTTGTATCGCGCATGCGTGACCTCGACAGCGACACCATCGAGAAAGCGTGCTCCAATGGCTCCGGCGTTGCCTGAATATGCCCTTGCGCTGACGAATTTACTTTCTGAAGATTCCTGCAGCGAGCAATGCAACAGAAGAAAATGCGTCGATATCGGGTATACTCGAGAGTTTATTTTGTGGTGACCGCAGAATAGAAGTTTGAAGAACGCTGTCGGTATCCATTCGGCCGTCCTCTCTGAAATGTTAACTTCGGGGCTGCTTCGTCGTTCTCAATTGCATCGGGTCCACCGAGACCGCGCGTTTCAGCGCACGCAAACCGAAACTGGTTCGCGAATGACGAATGCCTTCGATTTTATAAAGAACTTCCCGAAGAAATCTCTCGTAGTCGTCAGGGCCGCCAACCGCCACCTTGATAAGATAGTCGTAATCACCGGTGACCAAATAGGCTTCCAGAATCTCGGGGGTCTGGGCGAGAGCCTCCCCAAAGCGGGTCAGTACATCGTTGTCGTGTTTGTCCAGTGTGATCTCGACAAACACGATATTGGGAAGTCCCAGCGCCGCCGGGTTGAGAACGGCAACATATTTCTCGATGACGCCGCTTGTCTCCAATTTTTTTACTCGCGTCCAGCATGGCGAAACCGAAAGCCCTACCTGCTCCGCGAGTTCATTCATTGTGAGCCGACCATTGGCTCCAAGAACAGAAAGAATTTTGCGATCGATGAGATCGTGACCCGCAGGCAATGCGGCCGACGATTCCGAAAAACTCTTCCGCTTTTTAACGTTTTTTGCCATTCTTATTCTGCCCCCTCGTCAGTACTGAAGAATATTCGGCAAACGTTGGTTGTGGCAAGCAGTTAGAATATAGGCCGTTTCAACCAAGTTGCGATTGGCCATGCCGCAGACGGTCGACCAGACTTTCGACTTCGAAGCAACAGTCCACGATCCTTACGATGGCGTCATTCGCTTGCTCAACGATGCGCAACGATACGGATGCGAACTAGTCCGACTTCAGCTTCATGTAAACAGGCAAGATGAGACAGTTCTATCGGCGTCTCTTGCATTGCCGAAAGGCGTAGATCGAGGAAACGTCCTGGACCGCATAAACCGACATTACGCTGTTCTAGTTAGGACAAAGGAGCCGGCCTGAACTCAATCGATGCGGCTGTGGCCTAGATGTTTAAGCGGTCCGATGCTCTCGCCACAAGGTGAAGAGCCTCGCCTGGTTATTGTGCATTGCGTTAGACCATGACGAACGCCCGCACCTGCAGAACGACCTCGATAACCAAAAACCAAATGGTCGACCCGGCCCCATGCTGTGGCTCAAAGTATGCACGTAACCTTGCCTTTCGGGAACGCAATCTCGCGCAGGGTCTATGTCCAGTGTGTGCTAGAAAGTTACTTGCTAACAAGTTAGTTTTAGCATATCGCTGCCTGCGATCGGTTCAGGGATCAAAATGGGTTCTCTTGAAGAAACTCGAATGGTTGAGTTTGCAGACGCGGGCGTTCATCTTGATCGCGCCCCCGCGCTTCGTCTGTCGGCTTTGTACTTCGCCCTCATCGCCATCGCGCTGGCCGTGACGGAGACATTGAACGATTTGCGGTCATTCACGGCCGAAGGCTCGCCAGCCGAACTGCTCTCGGGCGATGTAGTCCGTCGCGCCAATCTCGGCGATGCCGCGGTAGTCGAGAAGGAGGTCACGTAGTGGAAGCACCTCTTGTGCTTGGTCTACGGCTCCTACACCAAGCCGGACGCGAAGCGTTGATGTCGCGCTACCGGCTCGTCGAGCTCGACGACGTCACCCAAGTCGGCCGCTGGATCGGTGAAGCCGATGCGCTCTATGCCTATTCCCCGCTGCAGGTGGATTCGGATCTTATTACTCGCGGAAAGCATCTTAAGGTAATCGCAGCGGCCGGCTCTGGCGTGGATCACATTGATCTTGAAGCCGCCTGGAAGTCGGACATTGTCGTAACCCATGCGGTCGGCGCTGGTGCGATATCGGTGGCCGAGCATGCGGTAGGCCACATGCTGTGCTTGGCCAAGAAGCTGGTCGGTATGGATCGGGCGGTGCGTGAAGGCCGCTTCGAGCAGCGCACAGAGAGCCGGCACCATTTTGGGGAACTGTCAGGTCGTACGCTTGCCATTGTCGGTTTCGGGGCCATTGGTCGTGAACTTGCCCGCATCGCATCGCGCGGCTTTGACATGCGCGTTATTGCGGTCACGCGCGATGGTGCACCCGTAGAGGACGAGAACGTTGGACAAACGATGTCGCTGCACGAGGCACTAGCACAAGCAGACGTCGTTTCGGTCCACACGCCCCTAAGCCGTACCACTCGAGGTCTGATCGGCCACGCGGAATTCGCGCGTATGAAGAGTACCGCATGGCTGGTCGACACCTCACGCGGCGGCGTAGTGAACAGCGACGCGCTGTACTCGGCGCTCGCCGAAGGTCGGCTCGGGGGCGCTGCCTTAGACGTCTTCGAGCCCGAACCGCCTCCGACCCAGCTGCCGCTGCTAAGCCTGCCGAACGTGGTCCTCTCGCCGCATTGCGCCGGTCTCACGCGCGAAGCATTGCAGCGCCTGTCCTTAGCTGCTGCGCACGATATCGATTGTGCGCTGTGCGGTCTACCGCCACCCGGGCTCGTGGCCCCTAAAAGCTGGGTGGGCTCCCGAGCCGCCGCCCTTTCACCCCGATCCGAACCGATCAACCAACTTGGAAACTCTCAATGAAGATTACTAGTGTTAAGGCTCATCTGCTGAAGTCGCTCGATTATAAGTTCCGCTGGAAGGAGGAATGGCCGCCGCTCACTTTGCCCCACGTTCTGTTACGCATCGGGACTGATGAGGGACACGAGGGCAACTGCATTACATGGACGATGCCATCTGGCTTAATGGAATCGGCGATGCCGCGTCTGCGAGCTCAACTGATTGGGAGGGATCCGCACGACGTCGAGGCCATCTCGTATAAGCTGACGGATAAACTTCAGTCACCCGACAAGGTGTCGAGTACAGTCGACATCTGTCTGTGGGACCTTCTGGGCAAGTACCATCGCGAACCAATCTATCGCCTTTTGGGTGCAGCACGCGACCGAATCAAAGCTTATGCCAGCACGGTTATGTACGATACGGTGCCGGAGTATGTGCAGTGTGCGCAGGAAGCCTATGATCAAGGTTTCAGGGCGCTAAAGCTCCACGCGTTCGGCGTGCCGGACAAGGACATTGAGGTTTGCCGAGCTGTGCACAAAGTCTTCGGCGGCAAAATGGATTTAATGATTGACCCGGTCAATGCATACGACCGACAGGGTGCCTTCAAGGTTGGAAAGGTGCTGGAGGAACTGGAGTTCACTTGGTTCGAGGCGCCGATCGCAGATTCCGACCTCAACGGCCTGGCGGACCTGACGCGCACCTTTCGCATTCCCATCATCGCTGCGGAAAGCGTGCTCGAAGGTTTGCGCGGCTATCCAAAATTCTTAACAAGTCACGCGGTCGATGCCATTCGGTCGGTGGGCGACTGGATGGGCGGTATCACCGCGATGCGCAAGTCCGCTGCCCTCTGTGAAGCGTTCAACGCCAACTACGAGCCGCATAGTTACGGCACCACGCTCGTACAGGCAGCGCACCTGCACATAATGCTGTCGATCCATCACTGCGACTTCGTCGAAATTCCGGTGCCACAGGGAATCTTGGATATCGGCATGAAGGATGTGATTCGCGTTGGTGCCGACGGTTACGTTAATGCGCCAACGAAGCCGGGGCTTGGCTACGAGCTTGATTGGGATGCCATCAAGGAGCTCACGGTGCGTGAGTTCTGAAGAAGATCGACTTCCCCTCCAGGTTGTTCTGACGTCGCCCGACGCGCCGGCGCCAGCGACTCGAGCCCTAGTAATTCGAGAAGCAAATCCAATCCCGCAATGCAAGATGCGGGGATTCAAAAAAACTGGAAACGCCATCTGGCGCTGATGCGCTGCATTAGAGTAGAGGAGGCCTATATGATGCGAACTACAATTATGACCGCAGTCCTGCTGCTGTCACTGTTGCCGGCGCAGATGATGCAGAGGGTAAACGCGGCGGACGCCACCGGCGTTACCGCAACCGAAATTACGGTGGGATCGACATTTCCCTTTAGCGGCCCTGCCTCAGCGCTAGGCAACGTCGGCAAGGGCTTTATGGCTTATGTCAACTCTATCAACGATAAAGGAGGCGTGAACGGCCGTAAGATCAGGCTGATCGCTCTAGACGACGCGTACTCGCCAAGCAAAGCGGTCGAGCAGACCCGTAAGCTGGTGGAAAGCGACGAGGTTGCGATGTTGTTCAGCTCGCTGGGCACCGCGAGCCTTTCAGCAACCGTCAAGTACCTCAACATCAAGAAGGTACCGCAGCTTTTCATCCTCAGCGGCGGAACCAAATTCACCAACTACACGGAATATCCATACACCACCACCGGAATGCCGAGCTATGACGCCGAGGGGAAGGTCTACGCGAAATACATCATGCAAAAGTTGCCTGGCGCGCGCATCGCCATCCTTTATCAGAATGACGACATGGGAAAGGATTATGTTAGCGCGTTCCGTTCCTACATGAGGGATGACTACGACAGGTTAGTGGTTGCTCGGCCCTATGAAGCAACTGATCCTACAGTGGATTCCCAGGTGGTGAATCTAAAGAGCACGGGGGCAGAGGCGCTGTTCATTGGGGGCACGCCAAAATTCACGGCGCAGGCCTTGCGAAGGGTCGGCGAGATCGGCTGGAAACCGCTGACGATTATTAACCTTTCGTCAAGTTCCATTGCCGGTACGCTCGTGCCTGCGGGATTGGAAAATTCAAAAGGGATCATTTCCGGCGGGTTCCTAAAAGATCCAATTGACGCTCGTTGGGCTGACGACCAGGCGACCCAGGAGTATCGCGCATTTCTTTCAAAGTATCTTCCGGCCGGCGATGTTGCGGAGTTGACATATGAGCTGGGTGCCGCCCAGGGAGAGATCCTGGAGCAAGTGCTGAAGCAATGCGGCAGCGATCTGTCACGCGAGAACATCATCAGGCAGGCGCGTAACCTCAAGGACTTCACGCCGAGAATGACTATGCCGGGCATCTTGATCAACACCGGCCCGAACAACAATCAGGCATGGACCTCGCTTCAGCTCAAGCAGTTCAATGGCAAGAGCTGGGAGGCTCTTGGGGAACCCGTCCGCGCCGGGGACTGACGACGCAGGGCGGCAACAGAAAGGCAATCGCTCTTGCGCGGATGCAGATAGAACGGCACGCCCAGCCGCTCGGTCTCGGCCCAGAACGACCAGAACGCCTTCATGTCGCAATAGACCGCATCGTCATGGTCGCCGACCTGGCTGAAGCCGTTGCAGAGCGGAGCCTCAGGATCGGTACGTGTCATCGTCATGCTCTCAGCCATGGTAAAGAGAAGCACTTGCCTTAGCGCAATTGCTAAAGCGATCGCGTGCGGGGGACGTGCCCGAGACATTCGCCAAAGCCCTCCCGCGCCGCGCCCGGCTTTTCGCACCAGCCGCGCAGGATGACTGCGTCGTGATCTTCGAGAAAGGTGCGCATCTCGCCATTGGGCAGCTTGATCGGCTGCTCACCACCAACCGAAAGCTCGAGAAGCGGCCCCGCTACCTGTGACGTCGGACCTGATTCCGTGCCGCTTCTCGAAAATTCCGCGACGCGCAAGATGCAGCCGTTCACTGTGTGGTGCGTCACCATCTGGTCAAGTGTCCAATGGGCATGTCGGAAGCTTGTTGCCGATAGTCGCACCGCGGGTCGGACGCTTTTGCGCACCCGCTTGCGGCCCATCACGGCCATCGCCTTGCCTTTGACGTCGATCACACAACTCCCCTTGCTGGGCTATTCGACGTCAGGGACGTTGTGCAGCGCCGGCAGGTGCAACTCGTCTTGCGCCACTCGCCGTCTCTGAAGCGCCGCTCGTGCTGCAAAGTACAACTGCCCGGCAATCAGCAGCCCGGACACAGACATGAACCCGATGCTGATCGGCTTCTCGAAGAAGACCAGAAGGTCGCCGTTGGACAGTAGGAGGGCACGGCGGAAATTTTCTTCAACGAGCGGCCCGAGCACAAAGCCCAGGAGAATGGGCGCGATCGGAAATTCCAGCGCCAGGAGGATCGCGCCGACGATGCCGAACAACAGGACCTCGTAGATCTCGAACACGCTGTTGTTGGTCGAGTACACGCCGATCGCGATGAAGAACAACGCTGCGGGAAACATGTAGCGGAAAGGAACCGCCAGGAGCTTGACCCAGATTCCGATCATCGGCACGTTCAGGATTATGAGCAGGACGTTGCCGACCCAGAAGCTCGCAATCAGTCCCCAGAACAGGTCGGCATGCTCGGTGATGAGTTGCGGACCGGGCTGTATGCCCTGGATCAGCAGAGCGCCGAGCAGCAACGCCATCACGGCGTCCCCCGGAATTCCGAGGCTCATCGTCGGGATGAAGTCGATCTGCGTCTTCGAGTGCGTCGACGCCTCTGGGCTCGCTACGCCTTCGATCGCGCCTTTGCCGAAGCGCTCAGGCGTCTTCGAGATCTTCCGCTCGAGCGCGTAGGCGATGAACGTTGTGATGGTTGGGCCAGTTCCCGGCATCGCGCCGAACAGAGTGCCGACGAGCGTGCCGCGCACCATCGGCATGAAGGACTGTTTGAGTTCGGCCTTCGAAGGCCGCATGTCCCGGAAGCGGACCTTCATTTTGCTGCCGACGTACTGCAAGCGGTTCACGTTGATGAGAAAGTCCGCGACTCCGAAAAGGCCCATCGCCAACGCGACCATCTCGACCTTGTCGGTGAGCTCGGTCAAACCGAAGGTGAAGCGCTGGGCGCCGCTGTTGACGTCCGTGCCGACGGTGCCGACCAAAAGCCCCACCGTCGTCATCGCGACACCCTTGAGCGGTGAGCCGCGCGACATCGTCGATCCGGCGAGAAGCCCCAGCAACATGATCGAGAAGATTTCAGTGGGCCCGAACTTGAACGCGATCTGCACGAGCAGAGGCGAGGCGAAGACCATCACGAGAATGCCGAACGACGCCGCGAAGAACGACGCGATCATCGTGATGCCCAGCGCGGTGCCACCCTTGCCCTGCTTCGTCAGCGGATAGCCGTCCAGGCATGTGACCGCGTGCGGCGGATGCGACGGCATGTTGAGCAGAATCGCCCCGATCGCACCGCCGTACTGCGATCCGTAGAAGATGCCGGCCAGCATGAGGATCGCCGGCACCGGCTGCAGCGTATAGGTGAGCGGCAACAGCATGGAGATCGCGGTCAACGCACCCATGCCGGGGAGCACGCCTATCAGGTTCCCGACCAGCACACCGAAGAATGACCACCAGAGATTGTGTGGCTGGAGTGCAACGCCGAATCCGAACCAGAGGTCCTGCAGCGCTTGCCCGATCATGATCCACTCCACGTAAAGAGTGGAAACTGGATACCCAGTCCCCAAACGAACACGAGGAGACACATCGCGAGCACGCCCAGGCTCAGCAGGAGTGCGTTCAGCAGCGAGTTCGACCGATCGCCCAGTGCGGAGATGAACGTGATGGCGAAGGTGGCGGGGATGAGGCCGCCATATTGCCCGATCACGACGAAGGCGATGAGGCTCGCTATGATGCAGAACCAACCCCGCCATTCGGGCGGGAGCGTCTCTTCTTCACTGGACTCGTGGGGCAAGGTCGCGGTAACCGCGATGGCAGCGCCGGCCAACACCAGGATGCATCCCAGAGCGACGGGGAAAAAGCCTGGTCCCATGCGACTGAGTTTGCCGATCTCGTATGTCCGACCGATCGCGACGGCGCCTGTGCCCAGCAAGATTACCAGCGCGCCGCCGATATAGTCTTTCTTGATCCCTGTAATTCCAGACTTCATGGTTTTCCTCCCGGTAGCTATTAGTCGCTCAGAGCGTTCCGTCGCTCATCTAAACCAAACATGTCTCTTCAAATCCGAAGCGCTCTGTCAATGATTCGACCCGATCAGCGACCGGGTCCTCCATCGACGGGGGATCGTAGGATCGCAATGGGCCGTGCCGGCGAAGCCTCTCGAATGACGGCTGCCAGGTCTAGCGCCGCCTTGCGACCTCATCGAAAGGCCGCTTGGTTCGCCTTGACAGCGACGCCGTTGATCTCGATCGCACTCATCAGCGACTCATCGGGCAGCGGAATGCTTCCCTTCTGGAACGCGAGGCCAAGAAGAACGAGATTCGCCGCGATGGCGTCCCCCATCAAGCGTGTGGCGAGGCTTGTCGCATCCAGGAAGTAGGCCTTCGTCGATCCGGCGCGCGACCTGGGCAGCATCATCGAGCTCAACCAGCCGGGTAGTGCGCCGTTAACGCCTCGCGTCCGGCCTGATGCAATATACGGAGCCCCAAAATAAGAGGCGCGTCCACTATGCGGCCTTGGTCTCGACGACCGCATCATCTCCAAGACAGACAGGCCGAACGCCGTCGCTGCAGCGACACGCGGTGCACCACGAACTCTCGCTGGGACGAGGCGCAAGTCCCCGGCGTTTCGAATACATCGCTTGCTCCTGTACTTGAGAACCTGCTTGCGGTCCTGTGGCGGCCCGCGAGCGCCTTCGCAGCTTAGGACGGCGTACCAATTCACAAATGTCTAAAGTTGACAATTTGCGGGTATCTCCTAGGCTCGAGTCAAATCGTGAGACCCAACATGAATATCGTCCAAGCGCGTCATCCGGCCGGAGGGACACCCAATGCCATCGCCATTCGGAAGCTGGAGCACAACGATTGGTTTGTGTCGTTGCTTCCCGAAGTCAAGCAAGAGATTCTTCAGCGCAGCACGGTCCGACACTACGCGGCCGGGGCGTTGGTGTATGCGGTGGGCTCTACGCCCAGTGGCTTCTACATGGTGCTATCAGGCGAAGTGCGTCTCGAGCACGTCACTGAAGGCGGGAATTTTGCCTTTTACAAGTCGCTCGGTGTAGGTGACATGTTCGGCCTGCTGTCCGAGATCGATGGGACGACGCGCTTCAGCGACGCCCGTGCCTGGGGTCCAACGAAGCTGCTCCACCTGCCGCACGCCGGGTTTCGGGATCTATACCGAACTCATCCCGCGGCTCGCGAGTCCTTCGTAAACTACCTGTGCCGCACGCTTCACACAACGCTGAATGCGTTGGTAGAGACACAGAGCGCTCCGCCGCGCATGCAAATCGCAAACATACTGGTCAGGGCCTTCCGTCGCGAAACGCTTGATGGACGGGAAACACCTAAGCTGACCCAGGAGGCGATTGCGGCTATGGCGGGCGTCTCCCGCCAGACTGCGAGCAAAGTCCTCCATGAGTTCCGCGCCGCCGGACTCATAAGGATGCAATATGGCAGCGTAACGCTGCGGGACCTTTCCCGTCTCCTCGCACTCACGCAAGGCTGAGCGCTCTCATATCGGCAGAATCCTCGGGTGTCTTCTCGGGCCATATCGCGACTTGGTCGTCCGTGAAGAACGCGTGCGCAGACTGATTTAGGCAATTTGAGGGTTCTGATCGCTGTCGATGAGTGCGGTGATCAGGGCACACAGAAGCTCTGCCGAGCCAGCGCAGGAGGAGGCCGAAGTTGTAGCCGGCGGCGGCGAGGACGGCGTTGATGCGGTCGCCGTCGCGACCCTTGAGATGGTTGCGGCCCATGCGGTGCTCGGCCTTGAGATGACCGATGACCGGCTCGACCGCGGCTCTGCGCTTCATCTCGCGGCGGATGGTTTTGGTGACGTGGCGGACCTGGCCGCTGATCCAAACCCTGAACTTGTGCGGATGATTGTGGCCGCGATAGCCCTTATGGATGCGGCGGGTCTCGACGCCGGTCAGCCGCTCCAGATCGGCGACGACCGGCCCGAGGGTGTGGCCATCGAAAGAATTGCCGTGCAGCGCTTGGGCATGGAGGACAAACTGGCCGCCCCTGGGCTGGGTCGCCGGCGTCGCCACCGAGACCTTGCATCCGAACTCATAGGGAGCCCGCGCCTTGCCCGTGCCGATGCATTCGACCTCGGGCGCGTGCAGCGCATAGACCTTGGGGCCACGCTGGCGGTGGTCCTGGAAGCGGACACGCAGGGCAAGATCGAGCAGCGGGCCGCAGCGGCTCTGCAGCTCGGGATTGCCGTCGATCTTGCGGCGGATGTCGCGGATGACGCGGCCCGAGACGGGTGCGCAGGAACTTGAGCTGACGCCGGGCGCGCTTGAATTGATGGGCGTGGATGTAGCGGCCGACCATGATCGCGGCGCGCTTGGCCAGGCGCAGATAGCTCTGACGTAAGGGGACATCGTTGCGCTTGGCGAAATCGACGAGTTTGACGATCGTGCATCAGCCGCGCATCGGTCGGATGCGCGATCGCCTTCGGCTGCACCGTCGTGTCGACGACAACCCGCTCGAGATCCTTGGTCGCGATCGCGCCCGTCTTGTGCGCCACCGAAAGGCTCTCCTGGATGAGGGCCACCAATTGTTCCTCGCCCAGGCGTTGGCGCCAGCGTGTCAGCGACGAGCGGTCGAACGGGACCTCATAACAGAAGCTCAGTTCGCCGCAAAAGAACTGGAAATACGGATTCTCGATCCACCGCGCGCAGAGAACTTCGGCCAACCGCACCAGCGGATGACCCATGTCGATGATCTGATCGAGCGCCGGACGAAGCAGGTCCTTCTGGCGATCGTCGCGCGGTCTTGCCATCGCCCCCAATACCGATGACCGACCATCAGGGAATCACGAACCGCGAAAAACCGAAATCGCCTAGGACATACCCGCAAATTGTCAACTCTAGACATTTTCGAGGCGGGAGATCGTCCTAGGCTGCGGCAATGCTCGCGGGCATCAGGCCAAGCCAAGGACATAGCCGATTGATCCGATGCCCCCCGCGAGCTTTAACTAGCGGACGTAACAAGGTCATCTCGTCTATTGCAAATTCGTGGGGATATATCTTTGAAACTCGTTAAAGGTCTGCGACAGGTTGTCAGCGTACTTATTGCGATAACCACAATTTCGGCGACTTCCACGGGACTTGCCGCTTACCCCGAGAAGCGGATCAAGATCGTCGTTGCTTTTGCTCCCGGCGGTGCGGCCGATATGCTTTCTCGCACGATAGGCCAGAAGCTGGCAGTCAATTGGGGCCAGGTGGTGATCGTGGAAAACCGCCCCGGTGCCGCGGGCAATATCGGGGCGGAGTACGTGGCCAAGTCGGCGCCGGATGGCTACACCCTGATGCTGGCCCCCGCCGGACTGATGTCGGTTAACCCGCATCTCTATCCCAACATGCCGTTCGACACAATTAAGGATTTCGCGCCGGTGACGAACCTTGTTCTAGCCCCGCTGCTACTCGTTGTGAATACGTCCGTGCCTGTAAATACCTTCCAGGAACTCGTGCAACTCTCGAAAGCGCAGCCTGGCAAAGTAACTATGGGCAACGGCGGAATAGGGACAGCACAGCATTTGGGTGGCGAGTATTTGAACATGGTCGCCCATATCAAGATTTTGCAGATTCCCTACAAAGGCAGTGCGCCCGCGACGAGCGACTTGCTGGGTGGTCAAACACACTCAATGCTCGACAACATGGTTACCCTGCTACCGCAGATCAAGGCAGGCAAACTCAAACCACTCGCCGTGACTTCGTTGGCGCGGGTGGATGTCCTGCCAGATGTACCGACCATGTCCGAATCCGGGTTGCCAGACTTCGAGACGGGCACATGGTACGGAATTGTCGCGCCTGCCGGCACGCCCAAGGAAATTGTCAACAAGCTGCAGATTGAAATTGCGCACATTCTGGCGCTTCCCGACGTGCACAGGATGCTAGTGCTTCAAGGGCTGCAGCCCGTCGGCAGCACGCCGGAAGATTTCGGCAAATTCATAGCGGCGGAGCGCCTGAAAGCCGGAACGATAGTCAAGGCCGCAAATATCAAGGTCGACTAGCTTGGCGACAACATGCGCCGGACAGCAGGAGACATTCAGATGACAAGCACAGCCATCCCCGCGCCGCTTGGCGGCTTGGGCTCCGATCTCAAGATCATCAATATCGAGGCTTATGCGACTTCATATCCCTTGGCACAAACAGGCAGCGTAACCCTTGGAGTTGGCCGGGCGATCAAGCGCGACGCGGTGGTGGTTAAGGTGACTACTGCGGGTGGCTTGGTCGGATATGGCGAATCCCATCATGGCCGCTCGCACACGGCGATTGCAAACCTGGTCAACGTCACTTTGCGCCAGCTCGTGCTGGGCATGGACGCCTCGGACGTCACAGGTGTCTGGGCGAAGATTTACAAGATGCAGCTCAGCGGGCATGGAATGGGTGCAGCAACCAGCATGGCGATGAGCGGGTTGGATCTCGCTCTTTGGGATATCCGCGGCAAGGCCGTCGGATGGCCACTCTGGAGGTTGCTGGGTGGATCGCGCAAGCCGATCCCAGCTTATGCGGGCGGTGTTGCCCTTGGATACCAAGAGCCGCTCGCGTTGGTCGAAGAGGCGCGCTCGTTGATAGATAAAGGGTTCAAAGCTGTCAAGTTGCGCATAGGTGACAGTGTGGCGCGCGACATCCAGCGCGTCGCGGCAGTGCGCAAGGCATTTGGTGAAGAACTTGTGATCTTGACCGATGCAAATACAGGCTACACGATCAGCGATGCCCGTGCGGCCATGCCTGCCCTCGATGCCCACAATGTTGGCTGGCTGGAAGAACCATTTCCCGCACACGATCACCGCAGTTACCAAACGGCGAAATCCTACGGCCGGGTCCCGCTAGCTGCTGGTGAAAATCACTATACGCGGTATGAATTCAATCGCGTGATCGAAGACGGCAGCATCGCGATTTTGCAACCAGACTTGGCCAAGACAGGAGGCCTCACTGAAGGCTTACGCATTGCGGCCATGGGGTCGGCTTACAAGCTTCCGATCCACCCGCATACCGGGATGTCCGGTCTTAGCATGGCCGCGACCATTCATTTTCTGGCGGCGATCGACAACGCCGGCTATTTCGAAGCGGATGCCAGCAAGGTCAACCTCTTGCGTGACGAGCTTGTCAGCACGCCATACCAGATCAGCGGAGACGGGTTTGTCTTGCCTTTGGATAAGCCGGGCCTTGGCCTTGAGGTGAATGAAGAATTTCTGAAATCCTTTCCCGCCATCGAAGGACCTGCGTACGTATAGCGGGCGCGACAGGGCTTGGCCGCCGCCACTCAGTTCAGCGGTATCGCATTCACGGCGCACTAAGCTCGCCCCCCCGCCAGCCCGTCACGATGGCGGAGCCTTTTCTGTCCGGCGGCGCAGCCGATGCAATGGCGAAAGTCCTGACGCAAGGATTAGGAGAGCGGCTGGGGCAGGCCGTTGCTATTGCCGGTCGGGCCGACGGGGGAGACAAATGATGGAGTTCGACTATGTCGTCGTCGGTGCCGGAGCAGCCGGCGCCGTGATTGCGCGACGGCTCACGGACAATGGCGACAGCGTCTTGCTTCTGGAGGCCGGATCGTCGGACCGGCATCCGTACATACAGATTCCCGCGGGGTTCATCTACCTGCTGCGCGACAGCTTGGTGAGCTGGGGCTATTCGACGCAAGCCGAATCCGGCATCGGAGGACGTACGCTGGTCTATCCGCGCGGAAAAGTTCTGGGTGGCAGCGGCTCCATCAACGGAATGATGCAGTCATGGGGGCTGCCCTATGACTTCGACCGCTGGGCGTCGGAGGGCTGCCCGGGTTGGTCGTTCAACGAGGTCCGGCCTTACTTCATGAAGTCGGAGTCGTACGCACACGGCAATCCCGAAACGCGCGGGCGCAGCGGGCCGATTGCCATCGCCGACTTCGCGACGCCGCATCCGATCGCAAAGGACCTCCTGCGAGCTGGGCAGCAATTGGGTTTGCAGACGCTCCAAGACTACAACAGCGATTTCCGCGAAGGTCTCGGTCTGGTTCAGCAGACACGACGCGGCCGTTTTCGCGAAACAGCGTCGACCGCCTACCTGCGGCCGCTGCGCAATGCGTCCAATCTCCGCATCGAGACTTCGGCGAAGGCGGTGTCGATCGATCTCAAGGGCGCGAAGGCGGTCGGCGTTACCTACCGCCAAGGCTCGGCGATGAGGACGGTACGTGCGCGCCGAGAGATCATCCTTTCGGCGGGTTCGATCAACTCGCCGCATCTGCTGAATCTTTCCGGCATCGGCGACGCGACGCAACTCCAGTCGTTAGGTATCGCGGTCAAGCATCATTTGCCGGATGTGGGGCTGAATCTTCAGGATCACTACGTCACTAAGACTGTCAGGCGGATCGAGGGAAAGCGCACACTCAACGAACAAGGCCGCGGACTGAACTTGCTGGCAGAGATTGCGAACTACGTGCTGCGCGGAAAGGGCATCCTGACCTATTCCTTTGCCTGCGCGACGGGCTATCTCAAAAGCTCGCCAGGGCTTAAGACGCCCGACTTGCAGATCTCCTTCGCGCCGGGGAGCTTCACGCCCGGCAAGGGATACGCGCTCGACCCGGATCCCGGCATGACATTGGGCATCTGGCAGATGCGGCCGGAAAGCCGGGGGCGCGTGCAAACCCGTTCGGCGGATCCGTCGGTAGCGCCCGCCATCACGCTTGGCTATCTGCAGAGCGAGGCCGATCAGCGCGCTGCGGTCTCCGCCGTTCGCTGGAGCCGGCGCCTGCTGTTCGCCGACGTCTTCGCCGCCTATGGCAGGGACGAAGTGTTTCCCGGACCGGGCGTGAACACTGACGACGAACTGCTCGAGTACGCGCGCCGGACCGGCGGCACGACCTTCCATCCGGTCGGCTCCTGCCGCATGGGCAGCGACGAGCGCTCGGTGGTCGATCCGCAGTTGCGCGTTCGCGGCGTCGCCGGATTGCGCGTAGCGGATGCGTCTGTCATGCCGCACATCACCTCGTCGAACACGCACGCACCCACTGTGATGATCGCTGAAAAAGCTGCTGATATGATCATCGGGTCCGCACGCGAAAGCTGATGCGCTTGCACCGACCTTTCTCACAACCTTCAATACCCCGGAGACAAATATGACGATTCCCAAAATGCGGTTTGCAGCCCTGGTCTGCGCGGCAATGGTGGCGGGCCAGGCGATGGCCGCGGACCCGGTCAAGGAGGGCGGCGAGCCGATCAAGGTCGGCGCCATCCTCGCGCTAAGCGGGATGTCGTCAATCTATGGTGGCCCCGCGGAGAAGGCGTTGCGCCTGATCGTCGCGAAGCTGCCGAACGGCGAGTTGGAGGGGCATCCGCTGAAGCTGATCGTCACAGACTCCGAAGGCAACTCGACCAAGGCCGCGCAGTTGTTCCGCAAGCTCGCGGAGCTAGACGAGGTTGATATCGTATTCGGACCGACACTTAGCGGCGAGTCAATCTCAATCGCTCCGATCGCGAATCAGCTCAAGCTCACGATGGTGTCCTTCGCCGGCGCCGAGCCAATTACCAAGCCCGTGACGCCGTATGTGTTCTCGATGGGACCGACGGACCGCATCGTCGTCCACAACCTTATGACAGCGCTGCGCGACCGAAACATCAAGCGCATCTCGCTGATTCACTCGGTCGATGCGTTTGGCCAATCCGGCGGTAGCATCGTGAAAGAGCTGGCATCGCAGTACGGCGTCGAGGTGGTCTCGGTCGAAACATTTAACCCGCAAGACACCAATATGTCGCCTCAGCTGTTGCGGATCAAGGAGGGCAAGCCCGAAGCGCTGGTCATCTGGGCACTGCACCCGGGGCCGACTATCGTGCTGCGCAACGCCAAGGAGATCGGTATGCCGATGCAACTGTTCTCAAGTTACTCTAGCGCTTCCACGACGTTCGCGCAGCAGACCGGACCGGCGGGCGATGGCCTGCTCGTGCCTTCCTATCCGATTCTCGCGCCGGAAGTGCTGCCCGACAGCGAAGGTCGCAAGGCCATGATGCTGCAGTTCAACAGGGACTACCAGGCGCTCTGGGGCATCGCACCCGACCAGACCGCATCCCATGCAATCGACGCCATCATGAGCTTGCGCCAAGTGCTCAAGGAAATGAAAGGTCCCTTGACGCGAGAGAAGCTGCGTGATGGCTTCGAACAGGTGAAGATCTGCGGCGCGATCGGGTGCAGGAGAATGTCGCCGCAGGATCACCGCGGCCTGGACCAGAGCGCGCTGGTCCTTATGCAGGTGCGCGACGGGAAATGGCACGCCGCACCGGCTGCCACCAAGTTGCAAGACGGCAAATGACCCAGCTTGCGCAAACCGTCCTGGCCGGGCTGGCCACGGGCGCGATCTATAGCATGGTGGCGCTCGGCTTCACCATCGTCTTCAACGCGACCGGCGTAACCAACTTCGCCAATGGCGAATTTGTGATGATGGGAGGCCTGATCTGCGCAACGCTGACGACCACCTTCAACTGGCCGCTGCCGGCCGCCTACCTGGGAGCCGTTGGCGCGGTGGTCCTGCTCGCGGCCGTGCTCGACTGGTTCGGAATCAAGCGAGCTCGCCGAAAGACAGTGCTCAGCTTCGCGATGATCACCATCGGCTTCAGCGTGCTGTACCGTGGTCTAATGCAAATCGCGATAGGGCGCGATATCCTGTTCATGTCGGAATTTGGCGGCCTGTCAGAGATCCGCGTAGACGGCGTCTTCTTCTCGTCGCAGAGCCAGTGGATTGTCCTGGTTCTCGCGGCGGTCAGCGCCCTACTGTCGTACCTGTTCCTGAGTACACGCTTGGGCAAAGCGATGCGGGCAGCGAGTCAGAACCCACGCGGTGCGGCGCTCTGCGGGATCGATCCGGCTAGGATGGCGTTGATCTCCTTCACCATGGCTGGCGCGGTCGGCGCGACAGCCGGCGCACTCATCGCACCGATCGGCGCGGCCTTCTACGACTACGGCTTGGTGTTTGGTCTCAAAGGCTTTGCCGCAGCTGTATTGGGCGGGTTCGGAAGCCCGCTTGGCGCGGTGCTTGGCGGCATGTTGATCGGCCTAGCGGAGAGCCTTTCCGCAGGCTACCTCGCCTCGGAATACAAGGAGGCGATATCGCTCGGAATCCTTCTTGTTCTGCTGGTCGTGCGCCCAAGCGGAATCATGGGCCGAATCCAGGTGCGGCGCGTATGACCCACTCCTTTCTCACGAAGCGATATCGCCTGAATCTCGCGTGCGTTCTCGCCCTGGCGATCGTTGTCGGCCTCTGCGGGGTGTTCGTCGAGAAGTCGTTCTATCTGACGATGATGATCTACACCGGCATCTACGCCATCGCCGCGCTCGGGATGTTCGTGCTGTTCGGCTGCGCTGGCCAGATATCGATCGGCCAATCGGCGTTCTTCGGACTTGGCGCCTATGCGACCGCGTATCTGGCCGCCAAGGCCGGATGGCCCTCGCTGGTCGTCGTGCTGGCTTCGGTGTCGCTTTGCGCGGCATTCGGGTGGCTGGTATCCAGGCCGCTGCTGAGACTGTCGGCGAACTATTTGGCGATGGGAACGCTGGCGTTCGGTGCCATTTGCTTCATCTTCTTTGTCCAATGGAGATCGATCACCGGAGGACTCGATCCCGGCATCATCGCTGTGCCCCCCTTCGACCTCTACGGCCACGCGTTGACGGGCGCGCGCCAAATGTACTGGCTCGTCTGTGTCTGTCTCTGCCTGGCGATGTGGGGAGTGCTGAACATTCTCCATAGCCGGATAGGACGCGCGCTGCGCGCGCTGAACGGCTCCGAGGTCGGAAGCTCCGGAATCGGGGTTGATGTCGTCAGGTACAAGGTCGGCGCTTTCACGCTCGCTGCCGCGATGAGCGGGTTGGCCGGGTCGCTTTTCGCGTTCTACCAGAGCTCCTTCAACGCCTCGAGCTTTAACGTCGATCTTTCCATCGAACTGCTGGTGATGGTCGTCGTCGGTTCAGTCGCGAGTCCGTGGGGAGCGCTGGCAGGAGCGTTGTTCGTAACAGTCTTGCCCATCGCTCTCGAGGACTTCGAACAGTACAAGTTACTGATCTACGGCTTGATCCTGACGGTCGTCATGATCTTCCTGCCCGACGGCGTCGGCAGGGCGCTGGTCGACCTGATCGTCGGTGCAACACGCCGGAGGTCCCATGACGCTGGTCGTTGAGGCGCTGTCGAAGCATTACGGCGGCCTGAAGGCTGTGGACGGCGTCAGCTTCGAGGCGCGGCCTTCGCAGATCACGGCACTGATCGGGCCCAACGGCGCGGGCAAGACGACGCTGCTCAACCTCGTCAGCGGCGTGACCCGGCCGAGTTCCGGGCGGGTCACGCTGTTCGGCACGGACGTCACGCAAACGACGCCGCACGAATTGGCCGCCCACGGCCTGACCCGCACCTACCAGAGCCCTCAGCTCTTCGGCGAGATGAGCGTGCTCGAAACCGTCATGGTCGGCGCGCACCTGAAGGGGCGCGCCGGCTATCTCGCGGCGATGTTCAGGTTCGGCGGGGTCGGCAGGGAAGAGGCGGCGCTGGAAGCGCGTGCGCGCACGGCACTCGCACGCGTGGACATGCCGGAGTCGCTCCACGCGCGGCCGAGCGCCGAGCTGTCGTACGGTTTGCAGCGGCGTGTCGAGATCGCGCGCGCGCTGGCAACGGACCCCAGGATCATCCTTCTCGACGAGCCCGTCGCCGGCCTCAATCCGAGCGAGACCGTGGACATCTCGGAAGTAATCCAGGGCCTGGCGAAGACCGGGCACATCGTGTTGCTGGTCGAGCACGACATGGACATGGTGATGGGCATCTCGCAGCAGATCGTGGTGATGAACTTCGGCCAGAAGATCGCCAACGGCACCCCCGCCGAAGTGCAGGCCGACCCGTCGGTCCTGGAAGCCTATCTGGGCGTTGCGCAAGGAGACTCATGATGCTGCAGGTACGCGACGTGAGCTGCGGGTTCGGGGGCATCAGGGCCCTCGATAAGGTGTCGCTCGAGGTGAGAAAGGGAGAGATCGTCTGCCTGATCGGCGCCAACGGTGCCGGCAAGTCGACGCTCCTCAACGCGGTTTCCGGCATCGTGCCGTTGCGTTCCGGCGAGATCGTGTTCGACGGAAAGCGTCTCGATGGCCGTTCGCCGAGCGCGGTCGTTCGCAGCGGACTGGTGCAGGTGCCCGAAGGGCGGATGATCTTTCCCGATCTCACGGTGCTGGAGAACCTGGAGATGGGCGCTTTCACGCGCCCGCGGGCCGCGTTCGCCGCGGCGCTCGCACCCGTGCTCGAGTTTTTTCCGAGGCTGGCGGAGCGCCGGTCGCAACTGGCCGGGCTGATGTCCGGCGGCGAGCAGCAGATGCTGGCCATCGGCCGGGCGCTGATGGCCGATCCGCGCCTGCTGTTGCTGGACGAGCCGTCGATGGGACTTGCGCCGCTGCTCATCCAGGAGATCTTCGTGAAGCTCGCGCAGCTTCGCGACGCCTTCGGCTGCACGATCCTCCTGGTCGAGCAGAACGCGAGGGCCGCGCTGTCGATGGCCGACCGCGGCTACGTGCTCGCCAACGGACGGATCGTCGACTCCGGCGTCGCGTTCGAGCTGCTCAAAAAGAAATCGATCGAGGAGGCGTTCCTCGGCAAGCGGCGGCCGGCGGAAGCACTCGCGGATCGCTGAACGGGGCCTTCACCGGTTCGACAGAGGTCGGCCGCCATCTCGGTGCGCTGGTGGGAAAGGTGTTGAAGAGGGTCACGTTTGAGCTCGGCGGCCACGCGCCGGTGATCGTGATGAACGATGCGGACATCGAGCGCTTTGTCGAAGCCGCCGTGGCGAGCAAGTTCCGCAATGCAGGACAGATCTGCATCTCGCCGACGCGTTTCTTCGTGCACGACCAGATCTACGACGAGGTGGTCGGCAGGTTCGCGCGTCGGTCGTCGCAGCTCGCGGTGGGCGACGGCATGGATCTGGCGACCGACATGGGGCCTCCTCGCGCACGATCGACGCCAGCCGGTCATGGCGGCATTGACCGAAGATGCGTTGACCCGCGGCGCTAAGCTCATGGCCGGCGGGCCCCGCAGCGGCGGCGGCTTCTTCTGGAACCCGACGGTGCTCTCCGACGTTGCCGCAGACGCGCGAGTCATGCAGGAGGAGCCTTTCGGACCGCTGGCTCCCTTCAGTCGTTTCGACGATCTGGATACGGCGCTGCAGCAGTCCAATTCGCTGGACTATGGGCTCGCGGGCTATGCGTACACCTCGTCCACCCGCTCGGCGCGGCGGATCCAGGAGGGCTTGCGTGTCGGCATGGTGGCGCTGAACACCTGCTCGGCGACGGCGCCGGAGATGCCCTTCGCGGGTACGCGACCGCCTACGATGTAGCGCTGCGCCCACCGGCAGTAGTTTTCCGACTTCGCGGTCGTCTCGATGCTCCTCAATGGACACGACGCCGAGCCATCCTTGGGATCGGTGGTATGTCCGTTCTCGGGGTGACTGGAAGTGGCTCGCAGAGGGGCAGACGGCCGCATTTGACCCATTAGAGACCTTGGACAGAACGACGCGGTCTTAATAGAATGCTCAGAATGACTTAAGCTCCGCCACGCACTATTTTCCATTATGCTTGCCCAGGGTTCGGCCGCCTCGGCAATCGCTCAGTCGCCGCAGAAGCTCCCCGGAAGCTGGTACGCCGCAGAGATGCGATTACTGCTGGAAAATATGTCATCGTACGGTGGGCCGACGATCGTTCAACGGGTGACCTGATCGCGGATGGAGTGGGTCTAAATGAAGTCGGGCCCTATTTGTGGTCACTTCTGATGATGGTCAATTTGGATACACTTAATCACTGGCTTTCGAGTTCGTACCTTGTGCTGACGATTGGCGTTAGAGAGCTAGATGGAAGTGGGTTCAGATCAAGACACAGCTACATTATGCCGGAGGACAATCGACAAAAGGCGTTGGCATCTTTCATCCGCTCTTGTTTTAAGGGACAGCACAATTGAGACTGTCAACGACCATGGTAATGTCAGCTCATGGCAGAAATGCGCAGCTTATTGCTTGCCCGAAGCACGTGACTTGTGCCACGGCCCGGCGCAGGCTTGCGCTTTACCGACTACAGGAGGTGCCAATGCTGAGCCGTCTGACTTTCGCCGCGCTTGTCCTTGCTGTCTCCGTGTCTGGCGCGTCGGGCCTGGCGGCGTTGATCGGGGACGCGTTCGTCACGCTGCCGCCGCCGGCGGGCTTCTGCGAACTCACCCCCAGGTATGAGTTCGACGGCCGCACTGTCGCGGTCGCCTCGGCGTACCTGAGAGGCGCGGGCATCAGGCTCCTCGCTATGTCCGCTGATTGCGACCAGCTTGCCGAGGCGCGCGAGGGTAGGCGGCGGCAGGTCGACGACGTGGCCCAGTATCAGGTTGAAATCGCAGACATGAAGTCGCCGCCAGTGTTCTCGATCGAGCGGATGTGCTCGATCCTGCGCGTCCAAAGCAACAGCCCCATTGGCGCCGATATCGACGCACGCCTCGCGAGCACCATCGAAAAGATCAAGGTAAACGAAGCCGGCTCCATCGGTGTAATCGCTGAGGATAAGAACGCCTGCTACACCGCGACGCTCCAAAAGGTTTGGACCGAGACCGGCACGGAGAAGATGCTGGAAGGTTTGCACGCAGCCACCGTTATCAGCAACAGGGCAATTGGTGTCCGCCGCTACGCGGTCTATCAGAATCCGGATACGATCAATGCCATGCTGCCAAAGCTTAGAGGCGATGTCGCCGCCCCTGGTCGCGGCAAACCCTTGAGCTGCTGTTGGACTGCTTGAGAGGGCGGCAAAAGCGACCTGACCATTCGGCACTACTGTTCTGTCGCTATCGGGGGCAAAGCGGACGTACCCATCGCGCGGCCCGAGGGTCGAGTTTGACCCTGAACAGACTTCAGTCTGTTTCCAGAAGGAGTCCGCTGGCCAAAGGATGCTGCCTGAAGGCCACGTCGATTGGCCTGTTGGCGATCACGAGGTCAGCCAAACTGCAAAAGTCCAAAAAGCGACGATCACGAATGCCCAAGCCACAAAGACAAAGGCCAGTATGAAGGACCGACGGCGGTACAATAGGCCAAGCTCAGTAAATTCGCTGCTTGGTACGATATTTATCGAACCTCTAGCCATCCTACCAAGTCTTGGCCATTTGGACTCTGGCTTCAAGTTATTGGCCGCCTGCAAACTGTAATATAGGCCCCAAAAGCCAATGATACATGCCGGTATCACAGCAAGTGGGACACCGATGATTGTTAGTGTTTCGGCCGTAAGGTGCATTTACTTGACGCGCTTTCGCAGGCTGCCTCAGTTCGCGAGGTTATTCATTCATATCAGGTCAGGCTTGCGATGTCGGCTATTAACGCGGTGCTTACGTACCAAGGATACTGGGACGCTTACTCATCACAGTCGATATCAAGGTATGCTGCGGAGCTTGCCTATAATATCACAGCGAATGGCGACGCGTCGGTTTCGATAGGATACGAGCGCGGAACGAACAAGGATACGATGACCTGGCTCAACCAGTACGTCATTAGGTTGAACTACAAGTACTGACGCCGGCATATTGCCGGGTCAGGTCGGAGATGGACAGAATACGTACGCGCAATCGCGCGCGGGGAATGTTTATGGCATCAGAAGCGATTGTCCGCTCGTCAGGTGAGGCGCCTCGCGTCGAAGGCGGAGCGGAAGCGGAGGACAGACAGATCGGCTTCGTCAGAACCGTGCTACCACTACTTCCGTATGCCGTTTATCTCGTTCTCACATGGAAGCGCCCGTCTCAATATGTTGAGATACTGGCGATCGAAGCCCATGATTTTCTGCATCTAGGGTTGGTCTATCTGACATTCAAACTGTGCCTTGAAATGGGGCTCGGTTTAACGACAGCCGAGAGCGTCATGCGGGCGGTCAAGCAAATTCGATAGCGAACGGGATGAATGCGTCGACCTCGCGGTAGTCCGGAGGGATACCGTACGAGGCTGGCGCGAGGCGAAGCGTGGCGTGGAAACGGCGGAGGTCAGCGGCGTGCTTGCCACGGTGACGAGGACAACCATTTCGCGCTTTGGTTGTGGTGGCGAAAATTGGACCTGCGACGATACTCGCCTGTTTGCCGTCGCGGTCGTTGCTGGTGATATTCCCAATGCGCTTGCGGGTGTCCTCTATTGCACGTGATGTCGTTGCTCGCACGGCGCTGCTCGCTTACTCAACTGCGGTATCGAACGACGTGCAGCGCCAGCTATCGCTTCGCGATTTTCGTCGTGATTTCTGTCCTCCAAATACCCTTCGTCAACTCGTTCGGCAACGATAGTTGGCGATAGAGCGTCTTTTTGTTCGTTCAAAAAACCCAAGCAAACTCAATAGCGACGAAATTTGACGGCAGAGATGACGGTATTGAAGAATCAACGCCAAAAAAACATTTGCTGTTACAAGATTTTAGAGCGGCAATTGATGATTGAGTGGGCAGCCTCTCTCCTATGTCGACGGCGGGGGAGGCTACAATACGCTCGATTTCACCAGCGATCCGGGGGCAATCTCGCTCAACCTCATCGCCGGTGCCGCGACCGGCGGTTTCGGCAACGTGATGACGGTCAAGAACATCCAGCTCGTCTACGGATCGTTCTACCATGCGAACCACATCATCGGTGCCATCGATACCCAGAACATCACCGGCAGCATTTACGGTGGCGACTCGATCACGGCCAACAGCGCCAACACCCAGGTGTCCTTCATCTATTCGCAGGCGGCTGTGACCGTCAATCTGGCGACCGGTGTCAACACGGGCGGCGCCGCGCAGGGGAACGTGCTCACCAATGTCGTGCAGGTCCAGGGCTCGGCCTACAACGACACGCTCACCGGGAACAGAAGCTACTCCGGGCTGGATGGATATCTCGGCAACGATACGCTGATCGGCGGGGGCGGCTACGATGTCTATTATTTTGCCCAGAGCGCCGGCTATGGCCAGGACGTCGTCATCAACGGCACGGGTAGCGGGGGCGCCTCGGGCGAGATCGTGATCGGCATGGGGCTCACGCCGAGCAGTATATGGTTTGGGCGGTCGGGCAACGATCTCGTCGTGCAGGTGCTCGGTACCACCAGTCAGATGACGGTCAAGAACTGGTTCACCAGCGTCTCGGCGGAGTTGCAGCGGATCGTTGCCGGCGATGGCTCGCAGATCGGGACCAGTGCCAT
>WNFI01685243.1_pt1 | contig 32477 bp, 29 predicted proteins | sample 5400471 | NCBI WGS metagenome assembly WNFI01 (sample SAMN13153348, study PRJNA577476) | soil metagenome | isolation source: 100 cm saprolite on Douglas fir-dominated hillslope | place: USA:California | collected 2013-09-17 | reverse complement strand
ATGAAGTCTTCCCGAACGGCACGGTGGATGTTGCGGGCGCCGGAGACGACCGGCACCTGCGAGACGACGCACTTCACGCGCTTGTCGATGGCGGCGACGATGAGAACATGACCGCCGGTGTAGCTCGTGCCCCAGATGCCGATGCGGTTCTTGTCGACCTCGGGCAGAGTCTGGGCGAAGGAGATGGCGCTCTGGTAGTCCCGGACCTGGGCCATCGGATCGACTTCGAGGCGGAGCTCGCCGTCGCTATCGCCGAAGTTGCGGTTGTCATAGACGAGGACGGCGAGGCCATCCTTGACGAAGACCTCGGCGTACTTGTCCAGAAACATCTCCTTCAGGCACGAAAAGCCGTGCGCCATCACCACGGTGGGCACCGGTTTCTTCGCCCCGTCGGGCACATAGAGCCATCCACGCAGGGTCAGGCCTTCGGATTTGAATTCGATATCGCGTCGCATAGCTTTGCTCTTTCTGTTTTGACATAGTTACCGTTCGGTAATTAGTGACCAGGGCGTGATGTGCCGTTAATTACCGACCGGCAACTAGCTAAATACGACGGAGCGCAGAGTCAATCTAATTACCGGTCGGTAAGTAAATTCGCAGGACTAGCGGATAAAAAAAGTCCTTTTGGGGATAGGTCCAGTCTCGGTCGGCTGCCGCCTTGGGATCACCCTGTCGGCTAGAGCGCCCCTGTCCGATTCCACTGATCACTTCGGTCCACTCTGGTTCGGTCCACTAGACCCCGAGCGGCGGCTGGCTTGGCCGATGTTAATTGGCGCCCGGTCATCAGTGGTTTATGGTGATCACAAATTTGGAACGACAGGTTGGGTCAGATGCCTCAACAGAAAAGCAAATCGACGAAAGCTCGGCGTCGTCGAGGGATGAACGCGCCAGAGCATGGGCCTCCGCCCAAGCGCAGACGCCGCTTGGATCCGGAGGATCGCGAGCGGGAGATTGTGGATGGTGCTGTCGCTTTTTTCGCCGAGGTTGGTTTCGACGGTGGTCTTCGGGATTTGGCGACGCGCCTTGGTATCACCCATCAGAACTTGTTCCGCTATTTCCCGACCAAGGAAGCCTTGATCGAACGCGTCTACAAGGAAATGTATCTCGATCGCTGGCAGCCCGAGTGGGAGACCGTTCTCCGCGATCCGACGAAGCCACTTGAGGCGCGCCTGATTGATTTCTACGAATCTTACCTCGCGGCGATCTTCCGCTATGACTGGGTTCGAATCTTTGTGTTTGCCGGCCTGAAGGGGGTCGGCATAAGTCAGCGTTACCTCGATCTCGTACAGAAGAGAGTCATAGAACCGTTAGCGATTGAATTGAGACGCGCCGCCGGTCTGCCAGATGGGGCAGCCCTGTCCAGGGAGGAACTGGAAATAGCCTGGGGTCTCCACGGAGAACTGTTCTATTTGGCCGTTCGGCGTTGGGTGTATGACATGAAGACGCCCGATCACCTTGGTCCGGTTGTTAAAGCCGCTGTCGCGCGCTTTCTTAAGGGTGCTCCCGCGGCGATGCGCGCTCTGAATGCGGCATCCGCTGGTAGCGAGCGAGGCGGCGCCGGAGACACGCCGGGCAGGACAACAGATAGGCGTAGTCGCCGTATCGCCGCCCCACAGCCCGTAAGACCACGTTAGGGCGTCGAAGCCCGTCCGCAGACCGTTGCAAAGCCGATAGGCTAGGCTCCGCTCACCAATCTCGATTTGTGAGTGCACGTCCTAGCCAATTCTTGCCGGCGGATTCAACAGCGCCTGCGCCGGTCTAGTCGGCGGCGGTCGCTGCCTTGAGCGCGGCCATCCGCTCCTCGTAGCGACGGCGGAGCTCACCGATCGCGGCTGCGGCTTCCGATGGATCGTCCGAATGATTTCCGCCGAGCCGGGCGCGACAGTTGTCGCCGATGCGCAGTAACTCCGGCAGGTAGAAGCCGGGATCCGGACCGCGCATGGCCACCAGCGTCTGATCCACGAGCTGCAGCGCTTCCTCGGCCCGCCCCGCCCGCAGCCGTATATCGGCCATCGCCATGGCGATGTAGTTCGGCCATGGGCCGAGCGTGAAGGCGGGTTCGAACTCTGCCTCCATCTGCCGGAGGCCCGCGCCGAAATCTGACCCGACCGCTTGCGCCCAACCCAAAAAAAAGAGTCCGATGGCCCGGTGCATGGGAAAGTTCCATTTCTCCGCGATCTGCACCATGCGCCGCGCCGCCTCTTCCGTCGCCACTGGATCGCCGACCTGTTTGTGCATGAAGGTCGCCAGCGAATAAGCATGCGCCAGGGTGTGTTGATGTCCCAGCTTTTCCGCCAGCGCGATGCCGGACTTCAGGGCATGTCGGGCGTGATCGACATCGCCGACGGCGGCGAGCGTCTGCGCCTGGATACAATGTGCGCACACACCCGGGTCGTGGCCGCCGAAGGCCGGACCCAGCTCGTGATGGCGCGCGGGGTCGTACCGCCGCACCCCTTCCCGGCTGTCCGCAAACGCGACCGCGAGATCGCCGCGGAACAGCGCGGTCGCCCAGCGGCAGTGGATCGCTTCGAGGAAGAGGTCATCGTCGTTCAGACGCTGGCCGAGTGCCACCAGCTCCTCCGCCCGCGCTTGCGCCTCGTCGCGCCGCCGCCCCATGTTCAAGGCGTACCAGAGGTTCCAGGTTGCCTTGAACAGCTCGGGGCTGTCGCCGAGGCCCTGGGCGATCTCATAGGCGCGCGACGCCGGCTCCATCACCTCCGGGCTGCTCAAACCTTTGACGATCGACAGTGCCGGATTGAGCTTGAGCAGGAGCGTCAGCTCGCGCCGGGCGTGGTCCGGCAGTTTGCGGGTCTGTTCCAGCGCCGCCGAGAGATGCGCCACCGCCTCGGCATAGGCGGAGCGCGCAGCCGCGCGGTCCGCCGCCCGTTCGTGAGCAAGGGCGGCAGCGTCCGCACGGCCTGCCGCCGCGTAATGGTAGGCGAGCAACTCCGGCTCGGCCGCTGCGACGGTCGGGAAGCGCTCCTCCAGCGCCTTGGCGATCCGCTCATGCAGCGCCTGGCGGCGCGCACGGAGTAGGCTGTCATACGCCGCATCGCGCAGTAGCGCGTGCTTGAACACGTAGCTGGTCTCCAGCGCCTGACGCTGCGGAAACACGATCTCGCCCTGCACTAGGCGCGCCAGCACGGCCTCGAGATCGGCGCCGCCGAGCGGTGCCACTGCGGCGAGCAACGCCTGCGGGAACTGGCGGCCAATGACGGCGGCGATCTGGGCCGTCTCCTTCGCCTCGCCCAGCCGGTCGAGGCGCGCCATCAGCGAATCCTGCAAGGTGGCCGGCACGGCGGAGCGGTCCGGCGCCGCAGATTCGAGAATGGTCTTGGTCAGCTCCTCGACGAACAACGGCACTCCGTCGGTCTTTGCCACGATGTCGTCGCGCAGGTCCGTCGGGATGGCATGCGCCGCGGCGACAGCGGCGACCATCTCGGCGCACTGCGCGCGGCCGAGGCGGCTGAGCGTGAGCTGGCCGGCATGCGCGCGGCCGGTCCACGGCGAGGCGAAGTCGGGCCGCGCGGTCACGACGACCAGGACCGGCGCCGATTGAATCGCGTCGATCAGATGCGCGACCAGCTCGACCGTGGAGGGATCGATCCAGTGCGCGTCTTCGAGCAAAAACAGCACCGGTTGACGGCGTGCCACACGGACGATGTGGTCAACGAAGGCGGCGATCGTCGCAGCCCTGCGCTGCGCCGGCGTCAGATCCGAGATACCTTCCTGCGACTGGGCGGGGCAGTCGTCGGTCGGCAGCGACATCAGGCCGGCGAACAGATGCACCGGCGTGTCGGCACCGGCGCTGCCTTCTGAACCAATCGGCGACACGAACAGAGTGCGCAGCTTGGCGAGCTTGACCGCCGGCGAATCGTCGCCGACAAAGCCGGCCATCAGCTCGAGGTAGCGGATCACCGGGTAGAGGGCTGTGTTCGCGTGATGCGACGAGCATTGGAGGCCGGCGAACACCGGCTCGTCGCCGCAACGCTCCCGGAAGGCGTCGATCAGCCGCGACTTGCCGATTCCCGCCTCGCCGGCCACCAGCACGAACTGCCCCTCGCCCGACGCCGCGAGGCGCCAGCGGTCAAGCAACATCCCGATCTCATGCTCGCGGCCGACGAAGGGCACGCGATGCTCGGAACGCGCCGCCGCGAAGCGGCTGCCGACCGCGGATTCGCCGCGGATCCGCCAGACGGCGACCGGCTCAGCAAAGCCCTTTAGGGCGTGCGTGCCAACGCTGTCGAGATCGAAGATGCGGCCGAGCAGCCGATGCGTGGTTCGACTCACCAGGATCGCATCCGGCGACGCCAGCGCCTGCAGGCGCGCGGCCAGGTTTGGCGTCTCGCCGACGATCGACTGCTCGCGCGCGACGCCAGTGCCGACGATGTCGCCGACCACGACCAGGCCGGTGGCGATGCCGATGCGGGTGTGGAGCCGCTGCCCGCTGGCGGCGGCCAGCCCGGGCAGCGCGGCGACGATGGCCAGGGCCGCGCGCACCGCGCGCTCGGCGCTGTCTTCGTGGGCCTGCGGGAAGCCGAAATAGGCGAGCACGCCGTCGCCCATGAGTTTCGCCAGGAAGCCGTCGAAGCGCGCGATGGCGCCGGCGCAGGCGTCCTGATAGGCGCGGATCAGCCGGCTCATGTCTTCGGGATCGAGGCGCGCCGACAACTCCGTGGAGCCGACAAGGTCGCAGAACATCACGGTGATCTGGCGGCGCTCGGCTTCGCGAGGCGCCGGCGCGTCCGCGGACGGCGCGGGCGCGGATCGTTGCGGCGGGGCGGCCGAGGCCGCGGCTCGACCGGCGATGGCCTTCAAGAGCCGCCGCCGCTGGCCGAGCGACAGGCCCAGACGCTCGAGATCCTGCTCGGTGAGGTCCGACAGAATGTCGAGGTCGATGTCATTCGCCACCAGAACGGTGGCGAGCGCCTCGAGACCGTTCTGCTTGAGCCAGTCCTGCAACTCCCCCATGCCGCCAATTTACGGGGGCGGCGGCGGCGAGGCCAGAGTGCTTGCGGCGTCCGGGCACCAAGCGATCGCCCCTGGAAGGCCGGCCCTGAATCCGCCATTCTCGTCCCTGGGAGGATCGGTCATGAAAATCGAACGGGTTCAGTCGCGGATCGTGTCCCTGCCGGCCGACGAGCCGCTGGCCGATGGACCGACCGTCCCGGGGACGCGCGACTTCGTCGCCGTCACCGTCGCGACCAAAGACGGCATCGAAGGGCTGGGTGTCACCTTCTTCGGCGGCGCCTTGACGCGCAGCCTGAAGGCCGCCGTCGACGCCCTGGGCGCCCTCATCGTGAACGAGGATCCGCTGCACGTCGAAGCGATCGCGGACAAGCTGCGCGCGGCCGCCGGCACGTCCGGCCCCGGCGGCATCTTCACCCTCGCCCTCTCGGCCCTCGACACGGCGCTGTGGGACATCAAGGGCAAAGCGCTCAATCTGCCGCTGGCAACCCTGCTCGGCGGGCGGCGCGCCCGCGTGCCAGCCTATGCGAGCGGCGCGCTGATGCGGACGTTCCCGCCGGATCACATGGCCAAGGCGGCCGAACGGCTGGTGAAGCGCGGCTTCACCCAGATGAAGACCCAGGCGGCCCTGCCCGGCGACACGTCACCGGAGCGCGAGGTGGCGCGCATCCGCGCGGTCCGCGAGGCCGTCGGGCCCGAGACCGCGTTGATGTGCGACATCAACCAGCGCTGGTCCGTGGACGAGGCGGTCGCCATCGGCCGCCGACTCGAGGAGTTCCACCTGGCCTGGCTCGAAGACGTGACGGCGCATGACGACTACAAGGGCCTCGCCCATGTGACCGATCAGCTGTCGACGCCAGTAGCCGGCGGCGAGTACGTCTACGGCATCGTCCCGTTCCGCCACATGCTCGAGGCGCGTTCGGTCGACATCGCGATGATCGACCTCTTCCGCGTCGGCGGCATCACCCAGTGGATGAAGGTGGCCGGCATGGCCGAGGCGTTCAACGTACCGGTCGTCAGCCACCTCATCCCCGAGGTGCATGTTCACCTGATCGCGGCCGTGCCAAATGGGCGGGTGGTCGAGTACATGCCGTGGACGATGCGGCTGTTCGAGGATCCGCCGCTGCCGGAACGCGGCGAAATGACGGTGCCGTCGCGGCCGGGACTGGGCCTGCGGTTTGCGCCCGAAATCGTGAAGCGGTTTGCGGCGCCGGAGTAAGGGCCGGAGCGCGGCTGCGCGCCGCGTCGTTTCTGGACCGCGACGCAGCCTGGTGCCTGCAGACGGCCGGCTTCCGGTCAGGTAGTGTCAATCCGAACCCGTCTCGACGCGGAAAAAGGGGCCGCCGTTCCATGACCCGGAAACCGCTCAAACTCGATCGTCCGCTCCGCGGCCGAATCTACGACAGCATCGCCGAGACCATCGGCAACACGCCGCTGGTGCGCATCCCGAATATCTCGCGCGACGAGGGGCTAGCGGCGGAGATCTGCCTGAAGCTCGAATTCTTCAATCCCATTGCGAGCGTCAAGGACCGCATCGGCGTCAGCATGATCGAGGCGCTGGAGGCCGCCGGCCGCATCCAACCCGGCGGGCTGGTCATCGAGCCGACATCCGGCAATACGGGAATCGGCCTCGCCTTCGTCTGCGCCGCCCGCGGCTACCGCCTCATCCTGACCATGCCCGAATCCGTGTCGGTCGAGCGGCGGAAGATGCTGCGCTTCCTCGGCGCCGAAGTGGAGCTGACGCCGCGCGAGAAGGGGATGAAGGGCGCCATCGCGCGCGCCAACGAGCTGCTGGCGCAGAACCCGGGTGCGGTGATCCCGAACCAGTTCGGCAACCCGGCCAATCCCGACATTCACCGGCGCACCACCGCCGAGGAGATCTGGGCCGACACCGAGGGCCGGGTCGACGTGATCGTGTCGGGCATCGGCACGGGCGGGACCCTGACGGGCTGCGCGCAGGCCCTCAAGCCGCGCAAGCCGGGTCTCAAGATGATTGCGGTCGAGCCGACGGCGAGTCCGGTCCTGTCGGGCGGACAGCCGGCCCCGCATCCGATCCAAGGGATCGGCGCCGGTTTCGTGCCGGACATCCTCGACACCAAGCAGATCGACGAGATCATCCAGGTGACCAACGAGGAATCGTTCGACTGGGCGAAGCGCCTGGCGCGCCGCGAAGGCATTCCCGGCGGCATCTCCTCGGGTGCGGCCCTCGCCGCGACGCTCAAAGTCGCCCGCCGCCCGGAGATGAAGGGCAAGTTGATCGTGACCATCATCCCGTCCTTCGCCGAGCGTTACCTCTCGACCGCCCTGTTCGAAGGACTCTAACCGGTCATCCACCCGGCCGGGGTCGCCGGATCAGCCGGCAGAACTCCGCCGCGTCCGTCAGCAGCGAGTCGCCGGCGAAGGCCAGACTGGCGAGCGATCGCGTGGCGGCATCCTGATGGCCGGCGCCGCAGGCGTCGGTGACGATGACCGGCACGAAGCCCAGATCCGCCGCGTGGCGCGCCGTCGGCTCGATGCCGATTTCCATCGCGATGCCGACAATGGCGACGGCGGCGATGCCGCAGTCGCGCAGGGCCAGGTTGAGCGGCGTGCCTTCGAAGGCCGACATGGCGATCTTGTCGAAAATCGCCTCGCTCGCCGAGGGCGCCAGCTGCGGGACGATGGGAAATCCCGGTGAATCGCGCAAGAACCACGGCATGACCCGCTCCGGATCGTCGACGCGCTGCCAAGCCATCGCCATCCGGTAGTGAAAGGCGCCCATGAGCTCCTTCGGCAGCGACATATGGCGGGTGAAGAAGACGCGCACGCCCGCCGCCCGGGCGGCGTCGAGAACCTGGCGCACGCGGCCGATGACGGCGTCGCCGTCCTTCAACTGGCTGACGATGCCGATTTGCATGTCGTAGACGAGAAGCGCCAGCCGCCGCTCGTCGCAGACGTCTTCGAGGGTGCACGGGATGTCGAGGCCGAAGATCCGCTTCATGGGCACAATGCCGGCGAATCTATCGTGGCGAAAGCTGGCCAAACAACGCACTGTTTGGTAAGGACTCGTCAGCCGCCGCGCGAGGGAAGAAGCACCGATGGTGAAGCGACTCCCGACGACATTCGGCTGTCCGGTCGAGCTCACGCTCGAGGTGCTGGCCGGAAAGTGGAAAGCCGTCATCCTCGCGCACCTGAAGGAGGGCGCGCTTCGCTACGGCGAGCTGCGCGCCCGCGTGCCGCGGCTCAGCGACAAGGTGCTGACGGAGCGGCTGCGCGACCTCGAAGAACGCGGCCTCCTGCGGCGCCGGCGCCTGCAGGGTGCCAAGTCCCGCGTCGTCTATGAATTGACCGCCAGCGGAAAATCGCTGCGTCCAATCCTAGAAGCGCTGTATGCGTGGGGCGAGACGGCGGCACCGGCTCTCGGCGTCAAGGTCGAGCTGTTGTCCAAGCCGCGCGCGGCCGCGGCTTCATAACAGCGGCAACCGCACGGCCGCTCCCGCCGGCCCGCGCCGTCATTGCGGCTCTATATTCGCGTCGCGGATCAGTCGGCCCCATTTTTCGATTTCGCGCGGCGTCGCAGCGGCGAGCATCTGACGATTGCCCGGCCAGGGTGCGGATCCGATCCTGGCGAGGAAGACGCGCGTCTCCTCCATGGCGACAATCTGGTTGAACCATGTCTCCAGCCTCGCAGCGACGGGCTCGGGTGCTCCCACCGGCAGCCACACGCCCCACCACGCGGCGAGATCGAACTCTGGAAGCCCCTGCTCGCGCAGCGTCGGCAGTTCCGGATTCGCCGGCGAGCGCTCGGCCGTGGTCACCGCGATGATCCGCAGAAACCCTTGCTGCATCTGCATGGTCGCCGACGAGACATCGGTGAACATGAAGTCGATTTCGCCCGACTTCATGTCGGTCAGGCTATTGAGGCCGGTCCGGTACGCCACCGGATGACCGGGCACCTGGGCAACCCGCTTGTAGAGCTCGGAGGCCACCTGGCCAAACGACGTTCCATACGCATACGTCGCCTTGTCGCCCCGCGTCTTGAGGTGACGCGTGAGTTCGCCGACGCTTGAGATGTTCAACTCCGGGCTGACGGTCAGCACGAACGGCGTGGTGATGAGCGTCGTCACCGGCATGAAGTCGGCGATCGGGTTGAACGGCAGCTTCTTGAAGAGATGCGGCGGCGTGGCGAAGCTCGCATTGCCCGGCGCGATGTAGATCGTGTACCCGTCGGGCTTCGCCTTGGCGACCGCGTCGCTCGCCACGACGGTCAGCGCGCCGACCTTGTTCTCGACCACCACCGGCTGTCCGGCGAGCACGCGGAGCTTTTCCGTGAAATAGCGGGTGAGCACGTCGGCTCCCGTCCCCGCCGAAAACCCGCAGATCGCGGTGATCGGGCGCGTCGGATAGGACTGGGCCTGGGACGACCCCGCGGCCGCAAGCGACGCCCACGCGAGCAGCGCCGGTAGAATCCGCCCGCGGCCCCGTTTCATCGCGTGTCCTCCCATGCCATTATGAATTTGCATCATCTTTTCCCAGCCGCATGTCGCCGTCCAGCGCGATCGCGTCAAAGCACCGGGAGTCTCGGGAGGTTCGCCTAAATGAAATTGTTCGTGTTCGACCTGCATGCCTATGGCGAGCAGATGGACCATCTGCGCACCGAGAACGGCCTCCCCTATCCGCTGCCCAAGCGCCATTTCAAGGCCGACGTGGCGATGCGCACCTATGCCGAGCATCTGGACGCCTGGGCGGAGATCGACCGCCTCGGCTATGACGGCATCGGCTTCAACGAGCACCACTGCTCGCCCTACGGCCTGATGAACTCGCCGAACCTCCTGGCGGCCTCGGCCGCGCAGCGCACCAAGAACGCGAAGCTGCTGATCTACGGCAATCTGCTGCCCCTGCACGAGCCGCTGCGCCTCGCCGAAGAGCTGGCGATGCTCGACTGCCTGTCGCATGGCCGGCTGATTTCCGGCTTCGCGCGCGGCATCCCACGCGAATATCAGGTCCACAACGTGAAGCTCTCCGAGTCGCGGGCGCGCTTCGAAGAGGCGTACGAGATCATCATCGGCGCCTGGACGCAGGAGGTGTTCTCCTATGAGGGCAAATTCTGGTCCTACAAGGACGTGGCGCTGTGGCCGCGGCCGGTGCAGCAGCCGCACCCGCCGATCTGGATCCCGGTCACCGGCAGCAAGGAATCGATGGAGTTCGCGGCCAGACACAACATCGCGATCACCCCGGGCCTGCGGCCGGGCGGGCTGCAGGACGACATCATCCGCTACTACGCGAAATGCCTGGCCCGGAACGGCCGCAAGATCACCCCCGATCACCTGTCGATCGGCGTCACCGTCTATATCGCGGACAGCAAGGCGCAGGCGGTCAAGGAGAACGGGCCCTATCACCTCTATTTCAATCGCACCTTGTTCAGCCACGGCAATTTCACCGAGACCAGCCTGCAGCGCGCCACCGGCTACGCGACCCAGTCGTCGACCGACTACGTGCGCCCGGAAAACCTGCGCGCCGCGGAGCATGCGCGCGAGGACTTCCGGAACATGACCCTGGACGACGTGGCGCGGCAGGCGGAGCACCTGCCGTGGGGCACGCCGCAGGAGGTGACGGAGCGGCTGATCGAGCTTGCCGACCATGCGGGTGCCAACACGCTGAACATCAGCCTCAACCGCGGTGCCATGCCGCAGGAGATGTTCCTGGAGCAGATTCGCCGTTTCGCGCGCGACGTGCTGCCGGCGGTGCAGCGCCACCGGGTGACGCGCGTGCCGGCGGTCGAGGACGCGCTGGCGTGAGCTAGTCTTGCGGGTTCGCGGCGGCGTCTTTTTTACGGCTCGCGAGCTGCCCCAGGACGTAGCCGACGATGCCGCTGAGAATGGGGGCGGTGACGTTTCCGTCCAGCCGGCCGGCGAGGCTCAGCACCGCGGTGGCGGCGATCACGCCCATGACAGTGACCGTCTTGAAGAACGAGGCGCTGAGCAGGATGTCCGTGACACTTTCCCTGGCGAGAACAACCGCCGCCCAGAACAGGCCCCACATCACGGCGAGGCCGACGGTGGCGAGAATCGACAGGGTGACGACGGCATGTTCGCTGAACGGCAACATCGGCCCGACTCCCCTCTACGCAATCACTCGATCACCTCGTCGGCGGTGGCCAGCAGCGTCGGCGGTACGGTGAGGCCGAGCGCCGTCGCGGTCTTCAGGTTGATCAGGGTCTCGAACCGCGTCGGCGCCTGCACCGGCAGCTCGGCCGGGTGCTCGCCCTTGAGGATGCGGTCGACATAACCGGCCGAGCGGCGGAAGATTTCGAGCACGTCCGGTCCGTAGGCGATGAGCCCGCCGTCGACCGCGAACTGCCGATACGGCGAGACGGACGGCAGGCGGTGCTGCAACGCCTGCTCGGCGACGAGCGGGAGGTGAACGACCGTGAACGCGTCGAACGGCACGATGAGCCCGCCCCGCGGCTCGCGGGCGATTTCGGTCAGCGTCGCGGCCACGTCGTCCGGCGTCCTGACTTCACCGGCAGTCACAGGAATCGTGAACGCCTTTGACTCGGTGTAGGCCGCAAGCGCCCGCCGGTAAAAGGGGACGGTGTCCGGGTTGTAGAGCAACGTCGCGCGCCGAACGCCCGGCGCCACCGCGCGCAGCAGGTCGAGCCACTTGCCGATGAGGTCGAAATCGACGGTCACGGCAAAGCCGGTGATATTGCCGCCGGGGCGCGCCATCGAGGCGACGATGCCGAGCCCCACCGGATCCTGGATCTGCGCGAAGACGATGGGGATCGATGGCGTCATCGACTGGAGCGCTCTCACCGCGGGCGTGCCGTTGCCGAGGATGACCGCGGGTGCCTCCGCCACAAGCTCCGCGGCGTAGGCGCGGATGCGCTCCATGTCGCCGCCGGCCCAGCGGATCTCGAGGCGCAGATTGCGCCCTTCGATCCAGCCGGCCTCGCGCAGGGCGTCGCGGAACGCGGCGATCCGCGCCTGTCCCTCAGCATCGCCGTCGCGATTGGACATCAGCACGCCGACCCGCCGCGGCTCCGGCTGTGCGCGCGCTGTGAGCGGCCAAGCGAGCGCCGCGCCGCCCAACCCCGCGATGAACTCAGCCCTACATCGCGCGCCGCGGAACGGTCTGCAGGAACTCCTGCAACTGCGGCGCCCAGAATCTGGCCATGCCGGTGGTGCCGTGGCCGCGCGTCTCGTTGCTCGCGGGGATCAGATAAAGCCGGCCGTTCTTCACCCGCTTCAGCGCCTGGTCCATGACCCCGGTCTCCGGGGGATTGCGCTCGTCGTCCGCGGAATTGATGGCCAGGAGGGCGGCCGTGATGCGCTCCAGGCGCGGCGCCGGGTTGTAATCGCGCGAGGAGTCCCATTGGTACAACGTGTCATTCGCGTCGGCCGCGAACGGTGCCGCCAGCCGGTCGTCGAGCAGCTTGTCCGCCTGCGCGCGCGTGGGGGCGAGCGTCTGGTAGCCGAGCGTGCCGCCGCTGGTGGCAACGCCGTAGAACACGCTGGCGAAGCGCGCTGAGCGCGGCTGAGTCGCGTAGTTGCCGCCGTTCCACTCCGGATCGGTGCGGATCGCATCGATGATCAGGCGGCGCATCATCCAGTTGCGGCTCGACATCTCCGTAGGCTGCGAGGCCATGGGCACCAGCGCGTCCATGACGTCCGGGTAGGTGACGCCCCAGATCCAGGTGTTCATCCCGCCCATCGAGTTGCCAAGGACGAGCCGCAGGTGGCGGATGCCGAGGCCTTCGGTCACCAGCCTGTATTGGGCGGCCACCATGTCGTCGTAGTTGTAGCGCGGGAATTTAGCGCGCAGCCCGTCCGAGGGCTTCGACGATTTTCCGTGGCCCACGGCGTCGGGCAGGATGATGAAATACTTGATTGCATCGAGCGGCTGGCCGGGGCCGAAGAGCGCGCCGGCGAAGGTCGGCGTCAGCAGGCCGGTGCCGGCGCCGGTGGTGCCGTGGAGGATCAGCACCGGCATGCCGGCGGGATCGCCGAGCGTGGCGTAGTGCAGGCGGAGCTCGGGCGTCACCTCGCCGGTGTGAAACTTGAAATCGCGGGCGATCCAGTCGCCTTCCTTCACCACCGGATAATCCGCCGCGAATGCCGCAGCCGCGACCAGGCACAGAGCCAAGCTCGCTCCCGCACGCAAGAGCATGCTGATGATCTTCACGCGGACCTCCCCTTCCACATTGTTGCCGATGGCCCTTGCGCCGAACAGCATTCACATCACGCGAAATTGTGACTGGTTGGCCGGCCGGAGTCGATGGTTGGACCGGAACAAATGGCACCACACGGCGATTGACCGCATTGACAGCCGAAGCGGAAAGGAGAGGCCCATGCCGCAATACGTCGATACCCAACGTGACCTCGGCGCCCTGGCCGGACGCGTGCTCATGTCACTCATTTTTATCTGGGCCGGCTATGCCAAGCTGGTCGCCCCGACGGCGACCATCACCTACTACGCCACCTATGGGCTGCCGCTGCCGCAAGTCGCATGGCTCATCTCCGTCGTGGTGGAGCTAGGCGGCGGCTTGGCGCTGTTGCTGGGATTCCAGGCCCGCATCGTCGGCCTGGTCATGGCGGCGTGGTGCGTTGCCACGGCCGTGGTCGCGCATACGAACTTCGCCGACCACAACATGCAAATCCACTTCATGAAGAATCTCGCCATAGCGGGCGGATTCCTCTACGTGGCGGCGTTCGGCGCCGGGGCCTACACGATCCAGCGCGCCTTTCGGTCGCGCGACAGGGAAATCCACGGCCACGCCTGAAGGCGCTTCCGCCGCGGGGCGGCGCTAGCTCCTGAGCGCAACGCCGGAAACCCGCCGCAGCCGCGGCGGTGGCGATCAGGCATGCTCAAAGAGGCTCTGTCTGTTCGGCGGCTTGTCGTGGCGTTGCCGGCGACTCTGCCCGCAGGCCGCCGAGGACGCGACCATCACATCATCGCGCTCCAGGCCGGTTAGAGCGCTGGCGTTAGCGCTGCGCAAATCGGAAAGGCGGACCAAGGCGGCCGCGTGGCGCCAGCCCATACAGGGTATCATATGCGGCATCGTCGCGGGGATCGGCCGGCACGGAGATGTGATGACGTACGGTGAGAGGCGGCGCCGGATCGTCACGTTCCTTGCGGTTGCGGCTTCAGCGGCGGGGGCTCTCGCCGCCTGCGCCCAGCAAACCCACTCGCCGGAGACTTGCACCGCGGCGGCCGCTCGCGCCAACGACGATGCGCGGTTGCGCATCCAGGGTGGGTCGGACGATGCGACTGCCGCACGCGAGATCGCAAAGGTTCACATCTACCTTGCCGCAGCCGCGGCGGCGTCCGGAAACGAAGCCGAATGCCGGCGACAACTGAGCTGGGTCTATCTGCGCTAGCGACGGCCTGCGCCTAGCTCCGCAGCACGGCCCCCGTCGCTTTCGCGACCGCGGCGACGAGACGCTGGCCGACGGCGTCGATCTCGGCATCGGTGAGGGTGCGGTCCTTCGGCTGGAGCCTCACCGAGATGGCGAGCGACTTCTTGCCCTCGGGCACGCCCTTGCCCTGGTAGACGTCGAACATCGACACCGACGCGATCGCGGCACCGGCAACGAGGTCCTTGCCCACGGCCTTCACGGCGGCGATGACCTTGGCCGCCTCGACAGTGGCGTCGAGCACGAAGGCGAAGTCGCGCTCGACCGGCTGGAACGGCGACAGGCGCAGCGGCGGCCGCGCCTTCGAGGCCTTGGCCTTGGGTGCTGGCAGCGCGTCGAGGAACAGCTCGAACGCGGCGATGGGGCCTTCGGCGTCCAGCTTGCGCAAGGTGCCCGGATGCAGCTCACCGAAATAGGCGAGCACGGTCTTCGGCCCAAGCTTCAAGGCCCCGGACCGGCCAGGGTGATACCAGGCCGGCGCTTCGGCCGTGACCTGGACGTTGTCGGTCGCGAGCCCCAGGGCGGTCAGCACGGCGAGCGCATCGGCCTTGGCATCGAACGCGTCGACGGGCCGCGGCGATGCCGCCCAATGGCGCGGACCGGTCTGGCCGGAGCGGATGCCGGCGGCGACGATGCGCTGGCCGTTCGGCTCAGGGGACTCAAACTGGGGACCGACTTCGAACAGCGCTGCGTCGGCAATGCCGCGGTCGGCGTTGTGCTTGGCCGCCAGCACCAGGTTCGGGAGGATCGACGGGCGCATCATGTCGAGATCGGCGCTGATCGGGTTGGCGAGCAGCAGCGCCTCCTTGGTACCGCCGAACAAGCCAGCCTGGTCGTTGGCCATGAACGAGAACGTCACCGCCTCGACCAGGCCGAGGCCGGCGAGGGTCCGCTTTGCATCGCGCACGCGCCGCTGCTGCGGTGTCAGCGCCGGCCGGGCGACGGCACCGTCGCGCACCATCGAGACGGCCTCGATGTTGTCGTAGCCGTGGATCCGCGCGACCTCTTCGATGAGATCGGCTTCACCGTGGATATCGCCGCGCCACGACGGCGGTACGACCGTGGCGCCGTCGCCGTCCATTTCGCACGCAAAACCGAGGCTTTCGAGGATCTTGAGCGCTTCGCGGGGGGCGATCCGAAGCCCACCCAGGCCATGCAGCCGCTCGAACCGCAGCCGATAGCTCCGCTTCCACTCCGGCGGCTTGCCGGTGACGACGAGCTCGCTGGGCTCGCCGCCGCAGACCTCGAGAATCATCCGCGTCGCCGCTTCCATGCCCTCGACGACGGCGGCCGGATCGAGGCCGCGCTCGAAGCGGTAGCGGGCGTCCGACTGGATGTCGTGCTTGCGCCCGGTGGCGGCGGTGCGGATCGGATCGAAGAGCGCGGCTTCGACGAACACGTCGGTGGTGGCTTCCGTGCAGCCGGTCTGCTCGCCGCCGATCACCCCACCCAGCGATTCGACGCCGTTGTTGTCGGCGATGACCGTTTCGCTGCCGGTCAGCGTGTAGTCCTTGCCGTTCAGCGCCTTGATCGTCTCGCCCGGCTTGGCCATGCGCACGACAAGGTTGCCGGCGACTTTCTTGGCGTCGAACACGTGCAGCGGCCGGTTGACGTCGAGGGTGAAGAAGTTCGTCACGTCGACCAGCGCCGAAATCGGCCGGAGGCCCACGGCGGTGAGCCGGTCCTGCAGCCATTTCGGGCTGGGCCCGTTCTTCACACCGCGAATCAGGCGGCCGACGAAATACGGACAGGCATTGGCGGCGGCGGGCGGAAAGTCGAACGAGACGCCGATCGGGCTCTTGAACCGGCCGGGCACCGGCTCGATCTTGCGCGGCGCCAGGGCGCCGAGCCCAGCGGCGGCCAGGTCGCGTGCGATACCGCGCACGCCGAGGCAGTCGGCGCGGTTGGGCGTGATCGCGACATCGATGACGGGATCGTCGAGGCCCATCACCTGCGCGAACGGCTTGCCAACCGGCGCGTCCGCCGGCAGGTCGATGATGCCGGCATGGTCGTCGCCGAGCCCCATCTCGCGCGCCGAGCACAGCATGCCGTTGGAGTCCTGGCCGCGGATGACGCCCTTCTTGAGCTCGAGGCCGGTGCCGGGGATCACCGTACCGGCGCGGGCGAACACGCCCTTCATGCCGGTGCGCGCGTTGGGCGCGCCGCACACGACCTGCAGCTTCTCCGTGCCGGTGTCGACGATGCAGACGCGCAGGCGGTCGGCATCGGGATGCTGCCGCGCCTCGACCACATAGCCGACGATGAACGGCTTCAGCTTCTCGGCGCGGTCTTCGATCGATTCGAGCTCGAGCCCGATCGCGGTCAGCTTGTCGGCGATCTCCTGGAGCGACGCCGTCGTCTCGATGTGCCTTCGGAGCCAGCCGAGGGTGAACTTCATCGCGCCAGGCCCCCGGTGGTCGAGGGCACGTCGACCGGCAGGAAGCCGTAATGGCGCAGCCAGCGCAGATCCGCCTCGTAGAAGGTCCGCAGATCGGGGATGCCGTATTTCAGCATCGCCATGCGCTCGATGCCCATGCCGAAGGCGAAGCCCTGGTACTCGGCGGGATCGACGCCGGCATTCTGCAGCACGTTGGGATGGACCATCCCGCAGCCGAGCACCTCGAGCCAGTCGCCGAAATTGCCGATCTTGAGCTCGCCGCCGGCGCGCGAGCAGCCGATATCGACCTCGGCCGACGGCTCGGTGAACGGGAAATGGCTGGGCCGAAAGCGCAGCGGCAGGTCGGGGATCTCGAAGAAGGCGCGCGCGAAATCGATCAGGCAACCCTTCAGGTGGCCCATGTGAGTCGCCTTGTCGATGACCAGGCCCTCGACCTGATGGAAATTCGGCGAGTGCGTGGCGTCGTGGTCGCTGCGGTAGGTGCGGCCGGGGACGATGATGCGGATCGGCGGCTTCTGCGCCTGCATGGTGCGGATCTGCACCGGCGAGGTGTGGGTGCGCAGCACCTTGGCGTCGCGGCCGGGCTCGCCGCCCTTCAGATAGAACGTGTCGTGCGTCTGGCGCGCCGGATGCTCGGGCGGGATGTTGAGCGCCGTGAAGTTGTAGAAATCGTCCTCGATGTCCGGCCCTTCGGCGACGACGAATCCCATGTCGCCGAAGATCGCCACGATCTCGTCGATGGTCTGGCTGATCGGATGGATGCGGCCGTCCGGGGTGGGGCGCGCCGGCAGGGTGACGTCGACGCGCTCGGCGACGAGCTTGGCGTCGAGCTCGGCCTCGCGGATCTTCTCCAACCGCGCCTGGACGCGGCTTTCGACGCCGGTCTTCAGCTGATTCAGCGCCTGGCCGCGGTCCTTGCGCTGCTCCGGCGGCAGCTTGCCGAGGCCCTTGAGCAGCTCGGTGACCTTGCCGCTCTTGCCGAGCCATTCGACGCGCACCGCGTCCAGCGCCTGCGAGGTCGCGGCACCGTCGAGCGCGGTGGTAGCTTCGGCCAGGAGTGTTTGAAGATCGGCGTTCATCGGCTCGATTTCATCCTCGTCACTCCCGCGAAAGCGGGAGTCCAGAAGCCCAATACGCGACGCTTGGGACGCCTGGATGCCCGCTTCCGCGGGCATGACGGAAGAGGGCTGACGGCCAGGCCCCCTTTCACCTTGAGAGACGGCGCGGGCGGTCAGCGCGCGCGCCCGGATCAAGTCCGGGGCAGGCTCAGGGCGGCCTTGGCCTGGGCGACCAGCGCTTTAAAGCCGTCGGGATCACTCATCGCGATCTCCGCCAGGATCTTGCGGTCGACCTGGATACCGGCCTTCTTGATGCCGTTGATCAGCCTGGCGTAGGTCAGCCCCTGCTCTCTTGCGCCGGCGTTGATGCGCTGGATCCACAGCGCGCGGAAATCGCGCTTCTTGGCGCGCCGGTCGCGGTAGGCGTAGCGCAGCGCCTTCTCGACGCGCTCCAGCGCCGGGCGGAAGGTGCTGCCCGACCGCCCGACATAGCCCGAGGCGCTGTCGACGATCTTCTTGTGGCGGGCGTGAGCGGTCACACCCCGTTTGACGCGTGCCATGGCGGCTCTCCGTTCTCTGGGCGGTCAGATGTGGAAGAAGTGCTTCAGCACTTTATTGGCCTGGCCCTCGGCCAGCACCTTGGTGCCGCGCGCGCCGCGCTTCATCTTCTGAGAACGCTTCCGCAGATTGTGGCGCTTGCCGCCATAGGCCGCGAGCACCTTGCCGGTGCCGGTCACCTTGAATCGCTTCTTGGCGCCCGACTTGGTCTTCATCTTGGGCATTTTGATCTCCTTTTCGTGGGTGGCCCCAAGGCACCGGAGTGCCGGACCGACGGAGCGGTTGGGCATGCCCTGGACTGTCGCAAAAGCGACGTCCGGCCGTGGCCGCTCGTTAAGGCGCGGGGTTATAGCGGCTTAGGCGCTTTGGCGCAAGGCGAAAGGGGCGCCGACAGCTCGCCGGCAAACGGGAATTCCATCGCTAGGACAGTCGGTTATGCACCGCGCCCTGCCGCCTCCAGCCGGATTACGAAGTTGCCATTGCCCTGATCGGACCGAACAGGGTCAAATTAACCCAACGACGAGAGTTTAGGGAGGTAGCGGCCATGTCCATCGAGGGGTTCCCCGGGCGCGATGTCCGCGCCAAGCTCGACCACCCGGTCATCGACGCCGACGCGCATGTGGTCGAATGCGACTTCGCGCATCAGGATTTCGTCCGCCAGCTCGCCGGCGAGGACGTCGCCAAGCGGGTGAGCGCCCTGCGGGCCCATCACGGGCCGACGGTCCGCGGCTTCTGGTGGGGACTGCCGTCGGGCGCGCACACCGCCGACCGCGCGATGGCGCAGCTGCCGCGCTATTTCCACTCGCGCCTGGACGAGGTGGGGATCGATTTCGCGCATTGCTACACGACGCGCGGTCTCAGCCACCTGTACATCCCCGACGAAGAGGCGCGGCGGACGAGCTGCCGGGCCCTCAACATGCTGTATGCCGAGATGTTCGCCGATGTGCGGGACCGGCTGCGGCCGGTGGCGGTGATTCCGACCTACACGCCGGAGGAGGCGATCGCCGAGCTCGAGTTCGCGGTTAAGGAGCTCGGCCACAAGGCGGTCATGATCGGCACCGAGCTGCGCGGCCCGGGGCGGCCGGTGACCGGCAAGGACCCGTTCCTCCAGCCGACGCAGTCGACGCGCTCGATCGTGATGGATTCGCCGCACGACTACGACCCGTTCTGGCGGAAATGCATCGAGCTCAAGGTGACGCCGGTCTGCCATACGTCGTCGCGCGGCATCGGCTATCGCGCCTCGCCCAGCAATTATGTCTTCAACCATCTCGGCGACTTCGCGGGCGGCGCCGAGTTCTTCTGCCGGTCGCTGATCTTCAGCGGCGTGACACGGCGCTTTCCCGGCTTGAGCTTCGGCTTCCTCGAGGGCGGCGTCGCCTGGGCGATGACGCTCCTCAACGACATCGTCGAGCACTGGGAAAAGCGCAACCCCGAGGCGATGGAGCGCAACCTGAACCCGGCGCTGCTCGACGTCGACCTGCTCGGGCGGCTGTTCGGCGAGTTTGGCAACGCGCGGCTGACGCCTGAGCGCATCCGCGCCAACCCGCACGGCACGCTGATGATCGACCGGCCGGACCCCTTCAACGAGTTCGCCGCCTGCGCGCTCACCGACCTGAACCAGCTGCGCCAGCTGTTCGTCGATCCGTTCTATTTCGGTTGCGAGGCGGACGACCGGATGCTCGCCGTGGCCTTCAACCGCCGCCTGAACCCGCTGGGCGCCACCTTGAAGCCGGTCTTCGGCTCCGATATCGGCCATTGGGACGTGCTGGACGCAACCAGCGTCCTGACCGAGGCGTGGAACCTGGTGCGTGCCAAGCTGATCGACGAGGAGAATTTCCGCGACCTCGTCTTCGTCAACCCCGCAATGATGCATCTCTCGATGAACCCGGACTACTTCCGGGGCACGGTGGTGGAAGACGCCGCCGCCCGCTTGCTCACGGAGAAGCAGCCGACGGCAAGCGTCGCACGGGCGAGCTAAATGACAGGAGATCCATGATGGCGACCGACCTGTTCGTCCTCGTCGTCTGCGCCGGTCTTTCGGCCAGGAACGGCTGCACGGTCAGCAGCGAAGCCGGCTACTATTCGCAGCTTGCTTGCGAGAATGCAAAGCAGGCCCTGGTCGTGTTCAATCCGCCGCCGGTCTATGAGGGCTACGCCGGCAGGGAGAGCGACAATCGGTGGACGACGTTCGCCTATTGTCGCCCTGGGACGCCGGCCGAGGTGCGGCGTTGGGATCGCGAAGGACTGGGCCCACAAGCGGGCGTGCTGCGCGAGCGGAGATAGGCTCTAGTTCTAAAAAAGGGCCATCACCCCATGGGGTTTGGGGAAGCGGAAGCTTCCCCAACGGCGCCCAAGTTCACTTGGGCGCCATAACCATCGTCATCTGGCGGCCTTCCATGCGTGGATGCGCCTCGACCTTGGCGAGCTCGCCGAGGTCGGATTTCACCCGGTCGAGCAGAGCGACGCCGAGCTCCTGGTGCACCATCTCGCGGCCGCGGAAGCGCAGGGTGACCTTGACCTTGTCGCCTTCCTCGAGGAAGCGGATCATGGCCTTTCGCTTGACCTCGTAATCGTGGTCGTCGATGCCCGGGCGCAGCTTGATTTCCTTGATCTCGATGACCTTCTGCTTCTTGCGGGCCTCGTTGGCCTTCTTCTGAAGCTCGTATTTGTACTTGCCGAGATCGAGCAGTTTGCAGACGGGCGGGTCGGCGTTGGGCGAGACTTCCACCAAGTCGAGACCCGCTTCGTAGGCCCGTTGCAGGCCCTCGTGCAGGCCGACTACGCCGACCATTTCCCCCCGGCCGTCGACGAGACGGATCTTCGGGGATTCAATCTGGTCGTTGACGCGCGGCCCATCCTTGGACGGCGCGGATTCAGTCGAAAAACGAGCGATCGATGCTTCTCCTTCTCTTCCCGGCCATCCCTGCCCCGACGGCCCTGATATACACCGCGGGGTTCCCGGAAGGCCGGTCGGTTAAATTTTAGGCTTGGGGAACAGCTGCCTCTTTGGTGATCCTAGCGATGGCCTCGTCGAGCGCAAGCGTTTCTTGTGCGTCAGAACCGAGGCGGCGGAGCGCCACAGAGTTCTCACCCGCTTCGCGCCGGCCGACCGCGAACAGCAGCGGCACCTTGGCGAGGGCGTGCTCGCGTACCTTGTAGCCGATCTTCTCGTTGCGCAGATCGGTCTCGACGCGCAAGCCCGCGGCGCGCAGCTTCGCCGCCGCCTGTTCGGCATACGCGTCGGCGTCGGAGACGATGGTCGCCACGACGCCTTGGACGGGCGCCAGCCACAGCGGCAGCTTGCCGGCGTAGTGCTCGATCAAAATGCCGATAAAGCGCTCGAATGAGCCAAGGATGGCGCGGTGGAGCATCACCGGGCGGTGCTTCTGGCCGTCTTCGCCGACGTATGAGGCGTCGAGACGCTCCGGCAGCACCAGGTCAACCTGCAAGGTGCCGCATTGCCAGTCGCGGCCGATCGCGTCGCGGAGCACGAATTCGAGCTTCGGCCCATAGAAGGCGCCTTCGCCCGGATTGAGCGTGGTTTCCAGGCCGGCGGCGGACGCCGCATCCTGCAGCGCCTTCTCGGCCTTGTCCCAGGTCGCGTCGCTGCCGGCCCGCTGCGGCGGCCGGTCGGAGAATTTCACCCGGATGTCGGTGAAGCCGAGATCCTTATAGACGCGCAGCAGCAGATCGCAGAACGCGCGGCTCTCGGAGATGATCTGGTCTTCGGTGCAGAAGATATGCGCGTCGTCCTGGGTAAAGGCGCGCACCCGCATGATGCCGTGTAGGGCGCCGGACGGCTCGTAGCGGTGGCAGGAGCCGAACTCGGCGAGGCGCAGCGGCAGGTCGCGGTAGCTCTTCAGCCCCTGCTTGAAGATCTGCACGGCACCCGGGCAGTTCATCGGCTTGATCGCATAGACGCGGTCGCCCTCGCTCTCCTTCGCGCTCTCTGCGCGCGGGACGGCGAGGAACATCGCGTCTTTGAACTGCTCCCAATGGCCCGACGCCTCCCACAGCTTGCGGTCCACCAGTTGCGGCGTCTTCACCTCCTGGTAGCCCGCTGCCTCGACGCGGCGGCGGACATAGCTCTCGAGCGTGCGCCACAAGGTCCAGCCCTTGGGATGCCAGAAGACCGAGCCGGTCGCCTCTTCCTGGATGTGGAACAGATCCATTTCGCGGCCAAGGCGGCGATGGTCGCGCTTCTCCGCCTCCTCGAGCCGGGTGAGATAGGACTTGAGGTCGGCGTCGCTGCCCCAGGCCGTGCCGTAGATGCGTTGCAGCTGCGCGTTGCGCGCATCGCCGCGCCAATAGGCGCCGGAGAGCTTCGTCAGCTTGAACGCCTTGGGCAGCTTGCCGGTCGACGGCAGATGCGGCCCGGTGCACATGTCCAGCCAGTTGCCCTGGCGGTAGATCGAGATCTCCTCGTCCGGCGGAATCTCACGCACCCATTCGGCCTTGTATTTCTCGCCGAGCTTCTGAAAATGGCCGGCCGCATCGTCGCGGCTCCAGATCTCGCGCGTGATCTCCTCGTTGCGGTCGACGATCTCGCGCATGCGCTGCTCGATTTTGCCGAAGTCATCGGGCGTGAACGGCTGGTCGCGCACGAAATCGTAGTAGAACCCGTCCTCGGTCGCCGGCCCGAACGTGATCTGGGTGCCGGGATAGAGCTCCTGCACCGCCTCGGCCAGCACATGCGCCGCGTCGTGGCGGATCAGCTCCAGCGCCTCGGGCGATTTCGCGGTGACGATGGCGAGCTTCGCGTCGTGGTCAATCGTGGTCTTGAGGTCGAGCAGCTTGCCGTCGAGCTTCATGGCCAGAGCCGCCTTGGCGAGGCCCGGCCCGATCGCGGCCGCGACGTCGGCCCCGGTGACGGGCCCGGCGAAGCTCTTCACGCTGCCGTCAGGGAGGGTGATCGCGACCATAAAACGCGCTCGGATCTGCAAAAAACCAGTTTAGGACGGGGCAATCTAGGCGGAAATGCCGGGGTGTCAAGGCAAGCGGCGGGACCCCGGCGGGCCCGCGCTCCGGCGGGTCAGGCGCGGCGCCGGCGGCGGTCCGGCGCGCATCCGCCGTCGGTCGCGGGCGGCTGGATCACGCGGTCCGCCGCGAGGACCACGCGCACGACGGTGCCCTTGTCCGGCTCGCTCTCGATCTCCAATCGGCCGCCATGAAGCTCGATCAGCGACTTCGCCAGCGGGAGCCCCAGGCCCGTCCCTTCGAAGCGGCGCGCGAAGCTGCTATCGAGCTGGCGGAAGGGCTCCAGGGCCAGCGGAATGCTCTCGGGCTTCATGCCGATGCCGGTATCGGCGATGACAATGGCGATGCCACCCTCGGTGGGCTCCGCGACCGACACCCGCACCTGCCCGCCGGGTGGGGTGAACTTGATCGCGTTCGACAGCAGGTTGAGCAAAATCTGTTTCATCCGCAGGCGGTCTGCCCGGATCGAAGGCAGGCTCGGCGCCAGGCCGGTGATGAGACTGACACCGCCGGCCCGCGCTTTGTCGAGCAGCAGGCGCTCGCATTCCGTCAGGAGTTCGGCAAGGTCGATCGGACTGTCCTGCAGGCTGAGCTGCCCGACCTCGATCTTGGAGGTGTCGAGGATGTCGTTGATCAGGCGCAGGAGGTATGACCCGGAGGCATGAATGTCGCGCGCATAGCCGCGATATTTCGCATTCAGCGCTCCCACCACGCCGTCGCGCATGACCTCGGAAAATCCGAGGATGGCGTTCAGCGGCGTGCGCAGCTCGTGGCTCATGTTGGCGAGGAAGAGCGACTTGGCCGCATTGGCGGCGTCGAGCTTGTGCGCCGTCGCGACGAGCTCGGCAGTATGCCGCTCGAGCCGCGCGCGGGCATCCTCGAGATCGGCTTCGCGCCGCCGCGCCTCGGTCACGTCGATATAGGTGCTGACGAATCCGCCGCTTGGCAATGCCACGCGGCGGACCTCGACGACGCGTCCGCTCGGCCGCACGCGCTCGAATTGATCGGCAGCCGGATCCAGCGCGCGGCCGACCCGCTCCCGCACCGCCGCTTCGATGTCCACGCCGGGGACGTCGTCGTGCTCGGCCAGATACCGGATGAAGTCTTCGAACGTGTCGCCGACGCCAAACCTCTCCGGCGGCAGATCAAAGAGTTCGAGAAACGGCCGATTGAACGCCATGAAGCATCCATCGTGATCGACCAGGTTGACGCCGACCGGAAGATTCCGGATCAAGGTCGAAAAGATCTCGGTCTGCCGCTGCAATCCCGCATGCGCCGCCTCGGCCTCGATGCGCGCCGCATCCAGCTTTTCGACCAGGGCCGCGAGCTCCATCGCCTGGTGCGACGTGCGGGTCTCATGTCTGCGCAACGCAATCATGAGGCCCGCAATCGCAGCCGCCGCGAAGACCACGCTGAGGCTGATCAGCAGCGCCTCGTGCCACCACATCGCGAGGATTCTCGTCTCGGCGATCGACGCGGTGACGACCAGCGGATAGCCGGGCACGCGGTGCTGGGCAAAGAGGCGCGCCTGCCCGTCAATTCGGCTCACCAGTCGATACGTGGTGTCGGGGGTTCCGCTGGCGAGGAATTTGCTGAAAACGGGATTGGTCACTTTCGCACCGATCGCGCCGTCGAGCGCGGGATAGCGGGCAAGCCGGAGGCCGTCGTCGCGGAACAACACGATCGTCCGGCCGTCGCCGCCGGAGGCTTCCCGGTACACCGCTTCGAAATAGGCGGGATCGAGGCCGACCGACATCACCCCCGCGAACGATCCGTCGGGCGCATCGAGCCGGCGGCTGACGATGATCAGCCAATCCTGGCCGACCCGGCTCAGCACCGGCTCGCTGACGATGAGGTCGCGGCTCGGACTGTCCCGATGCATGATGAAATAGGACCGGTCGGTGGCCGAGAACCGCTTGGCCGGATAGAAGCGCGATGAGTTGATCACCACGCCCTGTGCGTCGACGATCGCGATCTGCTTGATCTGCGGCACGCCCGCGCTCTTGTCCGCCAGCATGAGGTGAACCGCACGCCCGTCCCAGTGGGCCGCGTCGCGCCGCTTCAGGCTCTCCTCGACCGACGCAAGCACCAGCTCGACCGACTGCATCGCGCGTGCGGTCTGCTCGGCGAGAACGACCGCCAGATGCCGCATCTCGCGCTGGCTGTTGTCGAAGGCCGCCGCCCGCAAATGAAGGATGAACCCGGCCGCGATCGCGAGCACGCAGGCGATCACGACGACGCCGACGAGCACGATCGCCTGACGCGCCGTAAAGCGCCGCCACACGGGCAACGACGCGTCGGCCCGCACCGGGTCAGAAAACGACAAGCCCGTCATCAGCCTCCCAGCGCGATGGACGCCTCCTGCCGGGCCGCATTGTGAGGCGCTAGATTTAAGGGAACGCTAATCCTGTCATACAGGACGGCCATCGCCAGGTCCCGGCGCCGGCCGCGAAGATTCTATGGCATTGATAAAACGGCTAAAAGCCGACACGGACGGCGGGGCGCGGCCGGCCGGCCAAGACCGGCCGGTGTGAGGTGCCGCGGGCTTGGCTATAACTCACCGCGGGTGTCGCGGCGGCGGGCCCAGATTTCTCAGCATAAGGATCTCAGGACGGTGCGAACCCAGGTGGCGATCATCGGCGGCGGCCCGGCCGGCCTCCTCCTGTCCCACATGCTCGATCGCGAGGGCATCGACAGCATCGTGCTCGAGCGCCAGAGCCGGGCGTACGTGCTGCGGCGGATCCGCGCCGGCGTGCTCGAGGCGGGAACGGTCGAGCTGTTGCGCGCCGTCGGCCTGGGCGAGCGCATGGACCGCGAAGGCCGTATCCATGACGGGAGCGTCATCGCGTGGTCCGGGCGCGGCCGCCTCCTGATCGACACCCGCAAACACACCGGCAAGCCGATGATGGCCTATGGCCAGACGGCGATCACCGAGGACCTTTACGCGGCACGCGACGCGGCCGGAGGTCAGATCATCGACGAGGCCGCCGACGTGCAGATCCACGAGTCCACCTCGGAGCGGCCTTACGTGACCTTCGTCAAGGCGGGACGAGCCGAGCGGATCGATTGCGACTACGTCGCCGGATGCGACGGCTCGCACGGCATCAGCCGCCAGGCGATTCCGCCCTCGGTCCTGCGGACCTTTGAAAAGGGCTATCCGTTCGGCTGGCTCGGCATCATGTCGGAGACGCCGCCCTACCCGGACATCTGCTACTGCTACCACCCGCGCGGGTTTGCGTTGGCCTCGCAACGCAGCCCGAAGCTCAGCCGCTATTACATCCAGTGCGACCTCAGCACGACCATCGCGGAGTGGCCGGACGACCGCTTCTGGGCGGAGTTCAAGGCCCGCTGCCCGAAGGACATGGCGGACCAGATCGTCACCGGCCCGTCGATCGAGAAATCGATCGCGCCGCTGCGCAGCTTCGTCGCCGAGCCGCTGCGCTACGGCCGGCTGTTTCTCGCCGGGGACGCCGGCCATATCGTCCCGCCGACGGGGGCCAAGGGGCTCAACCTCGCGGTGTCGGACGTGTTCTATCTGTGGCGCGGCCTGGTCGAGAGCTTCAAACGCGGCAACGCCAGGTATCTCGACAGCTACTCGGATATGGCATTGCGGCGGGTGTGGAGCGCCACCCGACTGTCGTGGTGGCTCACCAACCTCCTCCACCGGTTTCCGGATGACACGCCGTTCGACGAGCGGATGAAGGAGAACCAGCTCGACTATCTGGCCGCCTCGGCGCCGGGCCTGGCGTCGCTCGCCGAACAGTATGTCGGCCTGCCGTTCGAATCCTGATCGCCCCAGCAGCTATGCCGGCAGCGCCGACGCCACGTCGACGACCGGCAACTCGCCGAGATCGGTCTGACGAAGCACCATGACATTGCCGCGCGGCGCGCACAGGTTCGGGTCGGAATCGGCGGAGAACAGGACGAGCGCGCGGCAGCCAGTGGCGGCGATGAGGTGCATCGGGCCGGTGTCGTTGCCGACGGCGAGCTCGGCTTTACGCGCAAGGGCCGCGATCTCGGCGAAGGATGTCTGGCCGGTCAGGTCGCGCGCCGACGGGCAGACGGCGCGGATAGCGGCGGCCAGCGGCCGCTCCCCGGGCGCGCCCAGCACCAACGCGGTGAAGCCGCGTTTCGCCAGCTCCGCCGCGAGCGCCCCGTAGCGGTCCGCCGGCCAGCGCTTGCGCGGCCGCGCCGCCGAGCCGCCGGGCACCAGCACCGCAAACCGCGGCGGCAGCTCATAGCGGGCGAGGTCGGCCGTGAGCCAGGAGACGTCCGGCGGCGGGATCGCGCCGGCGATGCCGGCATCGCGCAGCTGCTCGACCTGGCGATCGAGCGTATGCATGAAATCGCGGTCCGGATTGGCATGCGGATGCGAGCAGCCGGCGGCGATGCCCGACCATTCGGGCCGCCGCCCAGGCCCGAGCAGGCGAAAATACAGGCTGCTGCGATCGGACGTCTGCAGGTCATACACGCGCTTGAACCCCGCCGCCCGCAGCCGGCGGCGCAGATCGATCCAAGCCCCGAGCTGCCATAGGCGCGGTCGGTCATCGATCCACGTCTCGTCGACATCCGGGCATGCCGCAAACAGGGATTGGAAGGGTGCCGTGGTCATGAGGATGACACGCGCCGCCGCGTGATGGCGACGGATCGCGGCCACCGCGCCCAGCGCCTGCACCACGTCGCCCAAAGCGCCGAGCTTGATGACCAGGATACGTTCGCTCACGGTCCCGGCTAGCCGCGCCTCGGGTTGGGCCGGGCCGTGTCCGCCTCGGCCAGCACCTCGCGATAGACCTCGAGGGTCGCGGCGCACATGTTCTCGCGGGTGAAATGCGCGCGCACGTGATCGATCGCGGCGTGGGCCAGTGCCGCCCGCCGGTCCGCATCGAGCTTCAGCGCCACGTCAAGACTCGCGGCGAGGGCCGCCGGGTCGCCGGGCGGCACCAGCCACCCGGTCTCGTCCTGCCGGATCAGTTCCGGCCCGGCCCCGTGATCGGGAACGATCACCGGGCGGCCCATCGCCTGCGCCTCGGCGACGACGCGGCCGAACGCCTCGGGATCGGTCGACGCCGAGACCACGACATCGGCCAGCATGTAGGCCGCGGGCATGTCGCGGCAGTGATCGACCATCCGCACCACGCCTTCAAGGCCGCGCTGGCGCACCCGGCGCTCGATCTCGGCGCGGTAAGCGCTGCGCCCCTGGTCGGAGCCGACGAGCAGGCAGCAGATGTCGCGCCGGCCGAGGCGCTCCAGCGCATCGATCAGGACCAGCTGGCCCTTCCAGCGCGTCAGCCGGCCCGGCAGCATCACGATCGGCACGCCGTCAGGCAGGCGCCATTCGCGCGCCAGCTGGATCATGCGCGGCTGCGACACGCGCGTCGGATCGAACGCCGAGAAGTCGACGCCACGATGGATGACCCGCACGCGTCCCGGCTCAACGCCGTAGTGGCGGACGAGATGCTCGCCGACGAATTGGGAGATGGCGATGACTCGCGTCCCGCGCGCCATCACCGAATTGTACCAGCGCTTGAGCGGGTTGCCGGCGTTGTAGACGCCGTGGAACGTAGTGACGAAGGGCCGCCCGGTGCGCTTGGCGGCGGCGAGAGCGCTCCACGCCGGGGCGCGCGAGCGCGCATGCACGATGTCGATCCGGTGCAGCGTGATGACGTTGGCGATGCGCTCGATGTTGCGGCGGATCACCAGCGGGTTCTTCGAATCGAGCGGAAGGGTGATGTGAAGCCCGCCGGCGCGCTCGATCTCGTGCACCATCGGGCCGCCGGCCGACACAACCACCGACCGCCAGCCCGCCTGCACCAGTGCCGCGGAGACATCGGCGGTGCCGCGCTCGACGCCGCCGGTGACCAGGGCGGGGACGACCTGCAGCACCGCCGGAACGCGATACTCCCCGGGTGACGCGACCGCGGCGGGCTTCGGCGCCGGTGCCGTCCTGGTGACGCGCGTGTTAGATTTCGCCGTTTCGACCATGACTTTCCGAGTCCCAGCGCGTTCTTCCGATGACCAACGACACGACGGCTCCCGAAATCCTCGACGCGGCGGACGGCGTGTCTATCGCCTATCACAGATTCCGCGGCAAGTCCCCCGGCGTGGTGTTCATGGGCGGCTTCATGTCGGATATGACCGGCACCAAGGCCAGGGCACTCGAAGCGTTCTGCCGCCGGCACGGGCAGGCGTTTCTGCGCTTCGACTATCGCGGCCACGGCGCCTCGTCGGGCCGGTTCGAGGATGGGACGATCGGGGGGTGGAGCGAGGACGCGCTGGTCGCCTTCGACCGCCTGACCGAGGGCCCGCAGATCGTGGTCGGGTCCAGCATGGGCGGCTGGATCGCGCTGCTCACCGCACTTAAGCGCCGCGAGCGGGTGACGGGCCTGGTTGGCATCGCGGCGGCTCCGGATTTCACCGAAGACCTGATGTGGGCGGCATTTCCGCCGGAGAAGCGCGACCGGTTGGCCCGCGACGGCGTGTTCCCTGAGCCCTCGGACTACAGCGACAAGCCCTACAGCGTCACCATGAGGCTGATCGAAGACGGACGCCGGCATCTCGTGCTGCGCGGCACGATCCCCCTCACCTGCCCGGTGCGGCTCCTGCACGGCATGCAGGATCCCGACGTGCCCTGGCAGCGCAGCCTGCGGCTTTCCGACAAGCTCGCCGGCAGCGACGTCCGGGTGGTGCTGATCAAGGACGGCGATCACCGGCTGAGCCGCGAGCAGGATCTGGCCCTGCTCTGCGGCACAGTCGGCGAGCTGCTGGCGCGCTAAGCCGCCAGCGCCGCGGTGGCGGCGGCGGTTTCGCCATCGAGCGTGGCGGCGACGGCGTGGACGACCGCGGCGATGCGCACCGCGGCCTGCACGGCCTCGGCGGAGAGCCCGCCTTCGCGCACGACGCGCTCATGCGCGTCGAGGCAGGTGGCGCAGCCGTTGATCGCCGAGACCGCGATCGCCCACAGCTCGAAGTCGACCTTGTCGACGCCGGGCTTGGCGATCACGTTCATGCGCAGCTTGGCCGGCATCGCCTTGTAATCTGGCGCCGAGACCAGGTGCGTGAACCGGTAATAGATGTTGTTCATGGCCATGATCGCGGCTGCGGCCTTGGCGGCGGTCAGCGCCTCAGGCGACAGCTGCGGGGCGAACTCGGCGATGATCGCCTCGCTGACCTCGGGGTTGCGCGCGGCGAGCGCCGCCGCGACGAAGGTTCCGGCGCGCTGCTGTTCGGTGAGCGCCGGTTCGGCGGCGAGCGACGAGAGATTGAGTTTCAGATCCCGGGCATAATCGGGCAGACGGTTTTTCAGCGCTTCAAGCGACATGGAAGCCTCCAAAAAAAGAGAGCCCGGCCGGCGCCCATTCATGAGCGGAGTCCGGCCGGGCGTTAGCGGTTAGGCGGCCTTGAGGACGTCGTCGCCCTTCTGCCAGTTGCAGGGGCAGAGCTCGTCCGTCTGTAGCGCGTCGAGCACGCGCAGGACCTCCTGCGGGTTGCGGCCGACGCTGAGGTCGTTCACCGACGCAAACCGGATGATGCCCTGCGGATCGACGATGAACGTGGCGCGGAGCGCCACACCCTCGGTCTTGTCGAGGACGCCCAGCGCCTGCGACAGCTCGCGCTTGATGTCCGCCAGCATCGCGAACGGCAGGTCCTTGAGGTCGGCATGATTCTGCCGCCACGCCAGGTGCACGAACTCGCTGTCGGTGCTGACCCCGTAGATCACCGCGTCGCGGTCATTGAAATCGCGGTTCAGCTTGCCGAACGCCGCGATCTCGGTGGGGCACACGAAGGTGAAGTCCTTCGGCCAGAAGAACACGACCTTCCACTTGCCCTCGTCGGACGCCTGGTCGATTTGTTTGAATGCCTTTTTCGGGTCGATGGAGACCACCGCCTTCAGGTCGAAGGCCGGGAATTTATCGCCAACAGTCAACACGGGTATACCTCCTCGGTGTCTAGAAAACTTTGCTGAAACCAGGAGATAGGCGCCAGCTTGAAATCATTCCAATGAATAATTATAAAGAGATTGATCGATTTTCCCGATGGTAAACCTTCCCTCCCTGCGCCAGCTCCGCCACCTGACGGCCCTCGCCGAACACCGGCATTTCGGCCGGGCCGCGGCGGCGTGCGGTATTACGCAGTCGACCTTGAGCGCCAGCCTCAAGGAGCTCGAGGATCTGCTGCAGGCGCCGTTGGTCGATCGCACCCAGCGCAAGGTGGTGCTGACGCCGTTGGGCGAGGACGTCGTGACCCGGGCCCGCGGGATCCTGCATGAGGCCGAGGACTTGGTGCACGCGACCGAAAGCGGCCGCGCCCCGTTGAGCGGAACCCTGCGCCTCGGCGTGATCCCCACCATCGGGCCGTTCCTCCTGCCGCGCATTCTGCCGAAGCTGCGGAAGAAATATCCGAAGCTGCGCCTCTACCTGACCGAGGACCAGACGGCGCGGCTGTTGGACAGCCTGCAGGCCGGCCAGATCGACGCGGTCCTGCTGGCGTTGCCCTATGAGTGCGGCAATGTCGAGATCGCGGAGCTGTTCGAGGACCGGTTCAGCGCAGTATTCAGGCGCGACCATCCGCTCGCCAGCGCCGCGACGCTGAAGCCGCAGGCGCTCGAGCGCGACGCCCTCCTCCTGCTGCGCGACGGCCATTGCCTGAAAGATCATGCGCTGTCGGCGTGCCGGCTGGACGGGAAACGCCATGTCGACGCGTTCGAAGGCACGAGCCTGCACACCCTGGTCCAGATGGTCGACAACGGGCTCGGCGTAACCTTGCTGCCGCAGATGGCGCTGGACGCGAACCTGCTGAAAGGCACCGACCTCGTGGCCAAGCCGCTCGGCGGCGACGCGCCGGCGCGGCAGATCGCGCTCGCCTGGCGGCGCGGCACCGGCCGCCGCGAGGAGTTTCAGCTGCTGGGGCGGACGATCATGGAGCTGGCGGGGAAGCATTCCCCCACGAAGTGATCCGCTACTTCGGCTCAAAGATCCGCAGCGATTTAGCCACCGCCTGCATACGCTGCATGTCTTTTCGTTCCCGCTCAGAGCCTGTGAATCTTTGGCTGGATTATGGTTGCGGATTGAGCGCGGTGGTGATTCGCTTGGCTGTGGAGCGGTGGCCAAGGAGGGATCATGGCGC
>WNFI01134708.1_pt1 | contig 32478 bp, 29 predicted proteins | sample 5400471 | NCBI WGS metagenome assembly WNFI01 (sample SAMN13153348, study PRJNA577476) | soil metagenome | isolation source: 100 cm saprolite on Douglas fir-dominated hillslope | place: USA:California | collected 2013-09-17 | reverse complement strand
TCACCTTCTGGCGCATCCTCGTCGACAACCCGGAGGTGCTGGCCTGGGAGCGCCTCTGGAACGAGGGCCTGCGCGACACCTACCGTGCCCTCTACCAGCGGGCGCACGCCCTCGCGCCCGGCAAGCCGCTGGGGTGGCACATCTGGCATACCAACTCGTTCGCGCCCTTCTACCGCGCGGAGCAGGACTATGGCGCGTTCGGCAAGTACTCGGACTTCCTCAAGGTCGTCCTGTACAACAACTGCGGCGGCCCGCGCCTGGCGCGCTACATCCGCAACGTCAACGCCACTGTGCTCGGCGACCTGACGCCGGAGGAGACGCTGCGCTTCGTCTACCGGGTGCAGCAGTACCCGGGCGAGAAGCCGCTCGACCGCATCGCCCAGGAAGGACTCTCCGCGGACTACGTCCGGCGCGAGACGCGGCGCGCGGTCGCCGGCGCGCCTCCGGGACTGAAGATCTGGCCGGGCATCGACATCGACATCCCCACCGGCGCGGACGAGAAGAAGACGCAGCCGGACGACGTCTACGAGGCGGTGAAGGCCAACTTCGAGGGCGGCGCGCACGGCATCATCCTCTCGCGGAAGTATTCCGAGATGAGGCTCGACAACCTGCGCGCCGCGGGCCGGGCGATGCGCGAGTTGAAGCTGGCCTGAGCGCTAGCGGAGGACCATCGCCGAGAAGGGGAATACGTAGGCCTGGAGCACGACCAGCAGCCCGACCAGGCAGGCCAGGGCCAGGCTGTGCAGGAAGACGTAGCGCAGGATCTCGCCCTCGTGGCCGTACCAGCGGGTGGCGGTGCTCGCGACCACGATGCTCTGCGCGTCGATCATCTTTCCCATCACTCCGCCCGAGCTGTTGGCGGCCGCCATCAGGATCGGGCTCAGGGAGAGCTGCTCGGCGGTGATGCGCTGCAGGCTGCCGAAGAGCACGTTCGAGGACGTGTCCGACCCGGTCAAGGCCACGCCCAGCCAGCCCAGCAGCGTCCCGAAGAAGGGATAGAGGACGCCCGTGCGGGCGAAGGCCAGCCCCAGCGTCGCGTCCAGGCCCGAGTAGCGCGTGGTGAAGCCCAGGGCGAGCATGGCCGCGATGGTGAGGAGCGAGAGCCGCACCAGCTTGATCGTGCTCCAGTACGCGCGCACCAGCTCGGCCGGCCGATAGCGCATGACGAGCCCGGCGATGAGGGCGGCGAGGAGGATGCCACTCCCGGTCGCGGAGAGATAGTTGAAGGCGTAGATCGCAGGCTCCGGCCGGGGGGCGGCGACGACCGGCGGCATGCGCTGCACCAGGCCGTGGAGCCCGGGCACGGGCACGCGCAGGATGGAGATCCCGTCCAGAAGCGCGCGCGTCTGGGGCAGGCCCCAGACGAACACCACCGCGCTGAGGATGAGCCAGGGGCAGGGGCCGTGGTAGTTGGAGACCAGGAACTGCGGCACCGCGAAGAACACGCCCGCCACGAGCGCGGCCGGCCAGACTCCGGCCATCCCGCGCCAGCCGGCGAAGGCCCACACCAGCCAGAACGGGACAAGGATCGAGAAGAACGGGAGCTGCCGTCCGACCATCGCGCTCAGCGCGTGAAGGTCGAGCGAGGTCACGCTCTGCAGCGCGATGATCGGCGTGCCCAGAGCGCCGAACGCGACGGGAGCGGTGTTGGCGATGAGGGACAGTCCGGAGGCCAGGAGCGGCGTGAAGCCCAGGCCGATGAGGACGGCCCCCGTGACCGCCACCGGCGTGCCGAAGCCGGAAGCGCCCTCGAAGAAGGCGCCGAAGCAGAAGGCCACCAGCAGGAGCTGGAGGCGGCGATCGCGCGTCACGCTCGTGATGCTCTCGCGCTGCACGGCCAGGAGGCCCCGCTGCTCGGTGAGCTGGTACAGGAAGATCACGTTGAGGACGATCCATCCGATGGGCAGCAGGCCGTAGGCCGCGCCATAGGCCGCGGTGCTCAAGGCGATCGAGGGGGGCATGCCGAAGATCGCGACGGCGACGAGGAGCGCGGTGGCGAGGCCGGCCAGGGCCGCCGTGTGCGCGCGCCAGCGCAGGACGCCGAGGGCGCCGAGCAGGACGACCACGGGCAGGGCGGAGGCGAGCGTCGAGAGCGCGGGGTGGCCCAGCGGGTCGTAGATCTGGGCCCACCTCACTTCAGGGTGAGGATGAAGATGCCGTGGCCGACGCCGGCGGGCTCGTCGTTGCGGGCGGACTGGAACGCGATCCGCTTGCCGTCGTTGCTCACCACCGGGTTCGAGGCCTTGTAGCCTTCGTAGTCGCCCCAGCGGGTCATGCGCACGAAGTCGGTGCTGCTCGGCTCCAGCTTCAGCTTCCAGATGTCGATGTGGCGCGAGTTCTGCGTGTCGGGCCCGCCCTGGTCGCGGCTCGATTCCACCAGCGTCCACAGGCCGTCGGGCGAGGTGCCCTCCACCTCGTTGTACTCGCCGGCCAGCTTCCGATAGGTCGTGACCTGGCCCGTGCGCAGGTCCACGCCCAGGACGTCGGCATAGGGCGAGCGGTAGCAGGTGTAGATCAGGTCCGTGTCGTCATTGCGGAAGTCCTGGGCCTCGAGCGTGCACTCCGGCGCCTTGGCGCGCAGCACTTCCTTCTTGTTGGCCAGGGTGGGACGGCCGCCCTTGTCCACGATGTCCGCGGTGTACATCACCGACTCTCCCTCCGGCAGGAGGTCGGGATACTGGCCGTGCGTGTTGGACCAGGCGATCTTCATCTGATTGCGCGAGATGGCGACACCTTCCGAGATCTTGTGGTCCAGCGGCGTGGGCGGAGTGCGCCCGTCCGCCTTGAGCACCCACATCTCTTGGTCGCGCCCGCGGGTGGTGCGGATGTCGGTGAAGGTGCGGGCGCCGATGAGGAAGAAGTCGCCGCTCGGCAGGTACTGCACGCGCAGGAAGCCGGCGTGAGGGAAGTGGCCGGTCAGCAGCCGGGTCAGGTTCGTGCGCAGGTCGATCTCGAAGGCGTCGCCGAAGCTCTTCTCCATGAAGGCGACGCGCCGGTCGTCGGGCGACCAGGCCGCGCGCTCGCCGAAGCCGGTGAGCTGGGTGATGTTCGGCGGCAGCTCCTTCTCTGGATTGCCCGCCTTCTTGCCTTGCGCCTGCGTCCCCGCGGCCATGAGGCCGAGGAGCAGGGTCAGAAGGCCCGTCCGGTGAAGCGTCCGCTTCCACTCGCTGAGCCTGTTCTTGAGTTCACGCACGCCCACAGCCTTCATGAGGGCGAATGTCGCTACGTGAGGCTACGTTGTCAAGCCGAGCGGGATCGGGCCGCCGGACGCGTCAACCCCGGCCGACCGCGCGCACGCCCGCGATCGAGAAGGTGGAGATGTGGGTGGCGACGCGGTCGATCTGGGCGGGCGTGGGGTCGAGGACGAAGCCGAGGCGCTGCGCGATCGGGTTCGGAAAGTAGGAGACGGCCTGGGCCTGGACGCTGGCCACGCAGCGCAGCACGCGCTGGTCGCGCGGATCACAGCCGATGATGCGCGCGATCACTCCCGAGAGGTACTCCACGCGGGGCCGCACGCCCCGCTCGACGAGGTCGTCCAGGGCGGGGGTGGGATCGTTCATCTCGCGCGTGATGAGCCGGTGGATCGCGCCGCTCCCGGGCGCGAGGACGCGGTGGAGGAAGACGCCGATGTAGCGGCGCAGCTCCTCCTCCGGCGGCTGCCCCGCGCCGGCCGCGCGCGCCGCCTCGCTCGTCTCGCGCATGGCCGTGATGGCGCCCTGGAGGACCTCGCGATAGAGGCCGAGCTTGTCCCCGAAGTGGTAGTTGACGGCGGCGACGTTCGCGCGGGCGGCGCGGCAGATCTCGCGCACGGTCACGCGCTTGAAACCGCGCTCGGCGAAGAGCCGTCCCGCGGCCTCCAGCAGGCGCGCCCGCGTCTCGGCATCCTCCTTCACAGCGTGCGTTTGAAGAGGCGCGTGGCCAGCGTCATCGCGATGGCGGAGAAGACGGTCAGGAAGAGGAGGTCGTAGCCGATGGCCCCGAAGCCGGTGTTCTTGAGGAGCAGGCTCTTGAACGCATGCACCGCGTAGGTGAAGGGATCGACCACCGCGATCACCTGCATCCAGCCCGGAAACCCCTGCTGCGGATAGACGGCGCCGCTCGGGAAGTAGAGCACGGTGTTCAGCACCCCGAACATCGCGCGCGGGAGGAGGGGATCGGTCACACGCACCATGAGCAGGAACATCAGGCTGATGAGGGCGAAGGCGGTGACCACCACCACCACGAACAGGCGGAAGAAGCGCAGGGGGTCGAGCGGGTTCGGGATGCCGGCGATGAAGGAGCCGATGACCATCAGGAACATGCCCGAGATGACCGCCTTGATCGTGCCCGAGATGTTGAAGCCGGCGATGAGCTCCAGCTTCGTGATGGGGGTGACCAGGTAACCTTCGTGCAGGCCGCGCGCCTTGTCGTCGATGAAGATGATCCCGCCCCCGATCATCACCATCATGAAGATGGACATCACCACCGAGCCGGGCAGCAGGTACTGGACGTACGGCACGTAGGGATAGACCTCGACCACATCCAGCCTCGGGTCGGTGGCCACGCGCGCGACGAGCTTCACCGCCGGCGAGTAGGACGAGAGCATGCTCTGAAGCGTCCCGGCCAGGGCCACGGAGACGAAGTTGTCGGTGTTGTCCTCGATCAAGGCCAGCCGCGGCTCGTTGCGGGCCAGCACCCGCCGCGAGAAGTCGGGGGGGATGGTGAGCACGCCGTTCACGCGCCCGTTGCGCAGGTCGGCCAGGGCCTGACCGGGATCGGCGTAGGAGACGGTGTCGATGGTGTGGGCGCCCGACGCGATCGCGGAGGCCATCGCGCGGACGCGCACGGCGGGGACGCCATGGTCCTGGTCCACGACGGCCAGCTTCAGGTGCTTGACGTTGCCCCCGAAGGCGTAGCCCAGGACCACGAGCTGGACGATCGGCATCATCATCGACATGGCGATGAGGACGGGGCTGCGGCGGAAGCGCCGCATCTCGCGCTCGATGATGGCCCAGGTGCGGCCCATGCTAGTTCCTCCTCAGCATGAACGGGCTGTCCTGGGCCGAGGCCGCCTGCAGCTCGTCGCGCAGGCCGCGGCCGGTGTAATGGACGAAGACGTCGTCGAGGGTCGTGCTCTGGACGGACAGCGACTGCACGGCGATGTCGGAGCGGGCGGCCTCCTCCATCAGGGCCAGCGTGGTGGCCGGACCGTTGCGCGTGCTGATGCGGAAGATGTGGTCCTCGCTGCCGACGGCCTGGACGTCGGGGAGGCGCTGCAGCCGTTCGATCCAGCCCGGAGGCACCGTGGAGAAGCTCACCTCCACCGTGTTCTGGCCGGGAATGGAGGTCTTGAGCTTGAGGGGCGAGTCGAGGGCCTTCAGCGCAGCCCGGTGGTGGGCTCGTCGAGGAAGAAGATGCGCGGCTCGTGCACGAGTCCGCGCGCGATCTCGACGCGGCGGCGCATGCCGCCGGACAGGTTCTTGACCGGGGCCGAGCGCCACTGCGTCAGCTCCACCGCGGCCAGGAGCTCGTCGATGAGCTTCACGCGCCGGGCCCGCGGCACGCCGTAGAGCTTGGCGAAGATGATCAGGTTCTCCTCGACGCTGAGCTCGAGGTCACTGGTCAGGGCCTGCGGGATCACGCCGATCGAGCGGCGCACGCCGTCGGCCTCTTCCTTCACGTCGAAGCCGCTCACGAGCGCGGTGCCGGCGGTGGGGGGAAGAAGGGTGGTGAGCATCCGGATGAGGGTGGACTTGCCCGCCCCGTTCGGGCCCAGGAGCCCGAAGATCTCGCCCTCCTCGACGGTGAAGCTCACGCCGTCGACCGCGGTGAAGTCGCCGAACTTCTTGACGATGCTGCGGACGTCGATGGCGGGCATGGGCGCTTCCTACCGCACGGGCAGTGACACGTAGGCGGTCATGCCCACGGCGAGGGCACGGTCGCGGTTGTCGACGCGGAGCCGGACCTCGAAGGTCTTGATGTCGCGCTTGGTGCGGCTCACGTCGCGCTGGGTCGCGTAGGCGGCGTCCGCCCCGCGGTAGAAGACGACGCCAGGACGCTCCGCCCCCGAGGGGAGGCGCACGGTGAGCGTGTCTCCGATCCGCACTCGCTCGACGTAGCTCTCCTCCACGTCCGCGCGGACCCAGAGGTCGTCCGGGTTGACGAGGGTGACCACCGGCTGTCCGGGAGCCACGTACTCGCCTCCACGCACCGCGCGCACGTCGACCTGCCCGTCGATGGGAGCGCGGATCTCGGCATAGGCCAGGCGCACGTCGGCCTTCGAGCGCTGGGCCGCCGCCGCCGCCTGCGAATGCTGCATCGCCTGCACCTGGCTGCGTCGCACGTCGACCTGGGCCGCATTGGCGCGCGCCAGGGCCACCGTCGCCCGCTGCGCCTCCACCTGTTTCTTGAGCGCGTCCAGCTTGGCGCGGGTGGCGTCCGCGGCGGCGCGGGCTTGATCCAGGTCCTGGGCGGAGGCGATCTGCTGGCGGGCGAGGTCCTGCGTGCGCGCGTAGGTCGCGGTGGCGGCGGCCAGATCGGCGGCCGCCGCCTGGACCTGGGCCTCGATCGAGGCCAGGGTCGACTCCGCTTGCGCGGTCTGCTGGCTCGTCTGGCTCTGCTCGTAGCGCAGCGCCGCTTCCGATTCGCGTACCTGCGACGACAGGCCGGCGGCGTTCTGCGTGTAGTAGGCCGTGTCCGCCCGCAGCTCGTCCGGGGTGAGGGTCGCGAGGAGCTGGCCCTTCTTCACGACGTCGCCCTCGCCGACCAGGAGCTGGCCGATCTGGCCGGGCACCTGGGGACTGACGATGACGTCGTTGGTGGTGACGATGCCGGTGAGGGTGAGCGTCTTCGGGCGCATGCTCGAGTAGGCGTAGGCACCGGCGACGGCGACGATGATCAGGGGGAGCAGGATTCGAAAGCGCTTCATGATGGCCTCAAACAGATGTATAAAACAAATGTTTAACTCTTGTCAAGGCCTTTGCCCTGCAACTCGGATAGCTGCGCGTCGAACCCGACCCGAGTTGTCGCCCATCCGACGGGGAGCTAGAATCCCGCTACTCCACAGGTGCCGCTCCCGCGGCTTCAGTTGCGAACGAACCCGGGCTTCGGAGGACGCTCGCATGCGAATTCGTGCATCCGTGCTCGCCTCCGTCCTTCTTCTCGCCGCTTGCGGCGCGCACACGCCGGCCACGCCCGCGTTGGAGCCCACGCCGAACCCGACGCCTGTCCCCGCTCCCACTCCCAGCAGCGCCCGTGTGGCCTGCGGCGTGGGCGCCGGCACCGGCGACGGCCTGGAGGAGCATTGTCCGCGCACCTCGCCGAGCTTCCTCGACGAGGTGGACGCCGCCATCAATCGCGTCGTGGATCGTCACCCGGAGCTGTTCGACCTCGACCACAAGGCCGGGGCGGGCGGCTACTTCGTGCGCGACATCGACGAGTTCTATCGGGTGGTCGTGCAGGAGATCGCCGACGGCTCGCACCTCTGCGCGATGGTGGACGCCGACCTCGAGATCGCGGTCAAGCGCAACAACGCGTCCAGCGACCAGTACAAGCTGATGTGGTCGTCCGGCTACCTTCGCCGAGGGGACTCGTCCTACCGGGCCACTTGCGTGCCCGCGTGGTTCTGAGGGCGACGCCTATCGGCGTCGGGCCGCGGCCAGGTCGCCAAAGCTGCGGACGATGGCGATCAGGTCGTGTCACAGACGAGCACGTCGGGTCGAACCGTGGGCAGCATCTCCAGCGCGCGGGGGGCGCTCGGTGAGCTGGCGACCTGGGCGCCGTGGGCTCCGAGCCAGCGCTCGATCAGGTCGCGCGAGTCGGGGTCGTCTTCGACGACGAGCACGGTGAGGTCGTGCAGGGATGTATCGGGTACGGCCGTTTCGCTGGCCGGCTCCGGCCGCGGCGGGGCACCCGGCCGGGCCGAGGCCGTCTCGACGGGAAGGGACACGGTGAAGCTCGCACCCTGCCCTTCACCGCCGCTGGCCGCGCGCACCGTGCCTCCGTGCATTTCGACGAGCTGCTTGACGATGGTCAGTCCGAGGCCGAGCCCGCCGAAACGCCGACTCGTCGAGCTGTCGGCTTGCCGGAAGCGGTCGAAGATCGACGACAGGAGTTCCGGCCGTATGCCGACACCGTTGTCGGAGACGGTGATCTCCGCGCCGGCATCGATTTGCCGGAGGATGACGCTCACCCGCCCCTCGCCCGGCGTGAACTTGACCGCGTTCAGGAGGAGGTTGCAGAGCACCTGCTGGAGTCGGGCGGGATCGGCCAGGGCGATGCCGACGCCCGGCTCCAACTCCATCTCGAGCGCGAGCCCTTTGTTGTCGGCCGCGGACTGGACGGTCTGCACCGCGTCCTGAATCACGGCCGGCAGCTCGACGCTTCGCAGCTCCAGCCGGAGCTTCCCGGACAACATGCGGCTCATGTCGAGGAGATCGGAGACGAGCTGGGCCTGAAGCCGCGTGTTCCGCCTGAGGACGTCCACCGCGCGCGCTCGGGTCTCGGCGTCGGACTCGTCGTTGGCCAGGATCTCCGTCCACCCCATCATGGCGTTGAGAGGGGTCCGGAGCTCGTGCGACACGATGGCCACGAACTCGTCCTTGAGCCGGTTGGCGCGCTCCGCATCCGCGCGCGCGACGCGCTCGCTCTCCAGCAGCCGCTCGCGCTCGAGCATCGCCGCGTGGCGCTCGTTCTCGGCATGCCGGCGGTCGGTGACGTCCCGGAAGACGAGCACGGTACCCACGATCCGGGCGTCACGGTGGCGGATGGGGGCGGCGCTGTCGTCGATCGGCCTCTCCGTGCCATCGGCCGCGATCAGCAGCGTGTGATTCGCCAGGCCGATCACGATGCCGTCCTTGAGGACACGCTGGACCGGGTTGTCGGCCGGTCGTCGCGTGATCTCGTTGACGATGTGGAACACCTCGGTGCATTGTTTGCCGCGGGCGTCCTCGCGCCGCCAGCCGGTGAGATGCTCGGCCACCGCGTTCATGAACACGATCTCGCCCCGCGCGTCGGTCGCGATCACGGCATCGCCGATGCTCTCGAGCGTCGTCTGCAGCCATTCCTTCTGCTCGGCCAGCGCATCCTCGGCGCGCTTCCTCTCCCTGATGTCGCGTGCGATCTTCGACGCCCCGACCACCTCTCCGGCGGCACCGCGGATGGGAGAGACGGTCAGGGATATCGCGAGCTCGCGGCCGTCCCGTCCCACGCGCACCGTCTCGAAGTGGTCCACCCGCTCCCCACGCCGGAGGCGGGCCAGGATTTGCAGCTCCTCCGCCTCGCGGCCGGGAGGGATGATCAGGGAGATCGGCTGGCCGATGGCCTCCGCCGCGGAATAGCCGAACATGCGCTCCGCGCCCGTGTTCCACGACTGGATGACGCCGCTGAGGTCCTTCGAGATGATGGCGTCATCCGAGGACTCGACGATCGCGGCCAGATAGGCCGCCGCCTCTGGGTCCGCGTCTCCGCGGCGGAGCCGAGGCAGACGGCGAAACAGGCGCTTGAAGGCCATCGTCCGATGGTCGCATGCAATCTGAACGTGGGCTATAAGATGGCTCGAGGATGGGCATCGAGCCGCCGCACGAGCCGGGCCTGATCGAGACCCTCGCCGCGGGAATTGCCCACGAAGTCCGGAACCCCCTCAACTCGCTCCAAATCAACGTCGGCATCCTGGAGCAGGAGCTGTCGGAGCTTCTCCCGGACCACGATCTCCATGCCTTCTCGGTTCTCCAGAAGATCTCCGGCGAGATCAAGCGCCTGGATGATTTCGTGTCGGAGTTCCTGCGCTTCGCGCGGCCACCGAAGCTCAACGTCGAGCGCCTGGCCGTGCGTCCCCTGATCTCGGACCTCGTCGCCTTCATCGCGCCGGAGTGTTCGAAGAAGGGGGTGGCGCTGGAGGCCGATCTTCGTGGCCCCGACACCGCGCTCGTCGACGGATTCCAGCTCAAGCAGGCGGTGCTCAACCTGGTGCTCAATGCCCTCCAGGCCACGCCGAGGGGCGGGCAGGTGGTCGTGCGCACGGCCGGGGACAAGAGGCGCTTCGTGGTGGCCGTCGCGGACGACGGCGAGGGCATGAGCCCGGAGACCAGGGACCGGGCCTTCACGCCGTTCTTCACCACGCGCGAAGACGGAACCGGTCTTGGTCTGCCCCTGGTCCGCCGCATCGTCGAGGAGCATGGCGGCTCCGTCGAGATCTCGAGCACGCTCGGCGAAGGGACGACGGTGACGCTCGCATTTCCGCCCGCGCGCGGAGCCTGAACGTGCCCGGCGGCCGGTCGATCCTGCTCGTAGAGGACCACGCCCGCCCGCCGCGAGCGCCTTCACGCGCTCATCCTGGACTTGAAGCTTCCGGACATGGACGGTCTCTCCGTCCTCGATGCCGTGCTGGCGGAGGCGCCCGGGCTTCCCGCCATCGTCGTGACCGGCTTCGGGACGATCGACTCAGCGGTGGAGGCGATGAAACGGGGCGCGGCCGACTTCCTCACCAAGCCGATCCGGGTCGACAACCTCCTCTCGATCCTCGACCGCGCCATCGAGCGCGCGGGGGAGGCCGGAGCGGTGTCCACGCCGCCGTCGGCGGCGAGAGCGGAGATGCAGAAGCTCGGCATCGTCGGTGAGTCGAGGGCAATGCAGGAGCTGTTCGACGCCCTCAAGCGCGCCGCGCCCCATGAATCCACCGTGCTCATCACGGGCGAAAGCGGGACGGGGAAGGAACTGATCGCGCGCGCGCTCCACGCGCTCGGCGCGCGAGCGAGTGGCCCTTTCGTCGCGATCAATTGCGCGACGCTCTCCGACCAGCTCCTGGAGAGCGAGCTCTTCGGACACGAGCGCGGGGCGTTCACCAGCGCGGACCGTCCAAAACCGGGAGTGATGGAGAGCGCGGACGGAGGGACCCTGCTCCTGGACGAGGTCAACGAGATGGGCCTGGGCTGCCAGGCCAAGCTGCTCCGCGCGATCGAGCGGCGCGAGTTCCGCAGGGTGGGCGGCACTCGGAAGATCAAGGTCAACCTGCGCGTCATCGCCGCCTCCAACGTGAGGCTCGAGGACGCCGTCGCCGCCCATCGGTTCCGGCCGGACTTGTACTACCGCCTGAAGGTCCTGAGCCTCGAGGTGCCGCCCTTGCGGAGCCGCAAAGAGGCGATCCCCGCGCTCGCCCAGCGGTTCCTCGACGAGGTGACGGCCACGGCGCACCTTCCCGCGCGGCGCCTCACGCCGGAGGCCCAGGCTCAGCTCGTCCGCTACGAATGGCCCGGCAATGTCCGCGAGCTGCGGAACGTGATGGAAAGCGTCGCCCTGATGACGGCCAGAACGCTGATCGACGTCGAGGACCTGCCCCCCAACGTCCGGAAGGTTGCCGAAGGCGCCATCCAGGTTCCGGTCGGGACGAGGCTCGATACGGCGGAGCGAGAGATCATCAAACGCACGCTCGAAGCCTATCCCTCGGTGAAGGAAAGCGCCCGCGTCCTCGGAATTGGTCTGCGAACGCTCCACACGAAAATAAGGGCTTACGGCCTTCGCGACCGGCGTTCCTGAACCCGAAGGCCGTCTCCGCGCCGAATCGGCATTCGTGTGAGGCCGGCGACCACATCGAAGTGCCAAAACGGCACGATCGCGCCGGCGACTCTTCGCGGGCGTGCTGAATCGGCGCTCTCCGTCCTTTCGGGAGGTCGGTGGCCGGAGGGTTCAGCCGGCCGTTAGCCCATATTCATCAGTGCTCTGCGGGGTGCTCGACGCGCCCCGGCACGTTCCTCGCAATCCTCCCGCGCACATGGTGCGAAGAGTCTGGGCTCGAACGACAGGAGCGGCTCCCGTCGCGCCGCGGGCCGTCGTTCTGGTCGGAGATCCGCGCGAGTGGCCCGCGGAGTTCGAATCGCTCTTGACCGCCGAGGGCTACGCCGCCGGCCACCTGCCGGAGCTCGAAGCGGTGATCCCCATCGTCGAGGCGGTCGCGGTGCGGGCGCTCTTCGTCGTCGCCCGCCCCTTCGGGGCGAGTGATCTCCTGGTCCTGCGCCGCATCCGAGGAGCCTCGCCGCAGACCGGGATCGTCGTCCTCGCCAAGACTCCGACGAACCCTGACCTCAAGCGAGCATTCGAGAGCGGGGCGACGGCCTTCCTCTCCTGGCCCGCGTCGAAGGAAGCGGTACGGCAGGCGGTGGAGAGCGGCGGCGCTGGGATGGGACGGAGTGACGGGCGGAGGAACCCACTGACATGAAGATCGAGGCGACGAGGGAAGACATCCTCGTTCTCCTGGAGTTGACCGAGCTCGACGGGAGCGCGGGACAAGTTGTTCGGGAGCGTCAGGCCCGAGCCCGCGAAGCGGCGGAGCGGCGCTTGCCGGACGACCTTCTCACACGCTATCGATGGCTGAGAGCCGTTGGCCGATACCCGGTGATGGTGGCCGTCGAGCAGGAAACCTGTTCCGGGTGCCACGTGCGGCTCGCGACCATGATCGCGGACCGGCTCAAGCGCTCGATCGGCATCTACGCGTGCCCGCGCTGCCGCCGGATGCTGTATGCGCCCGCGCTGCTTTCCGGACGGGCCGCCGAAGCTCACCGCTCCTGATGCTCGATCCCGCGGCCTGGCTCCCCGCCGCCCTTGCCGTACGGCTCGGAAGCGTCGGCCTTGCGCTCGCGCTTGCCAAGCAGCCGGCCGCGAGCCGTTGGGCGGCCTTCGGAGGGTCCGTGATCGCATCGCTCCTCACCGGAGCGCTGGCGGGGACGATCCTGGCGACCGGAAACCCGGCGAGGGGAGAGTTGTTGTGGCATGCGGCCTCGGGATTCCGTCTCGGATTCGCCGTGGACCGGCTCTCCGCCTGGTTCCTGCTCGTCCTGGCCCTTCTCGCGATCCCCATCGCGATCTACAGCCTCGGATACGTCGCCCACGGAGCGCTGCGCCGCCGGTCCGCCTTTCTCGGCGTGTGCTTCAGCGTGCTCGTGGGCACGGTCGAGATGGTCTTCGCGGCGGGCGGGGTCATCGCCTTTCTCTTCGCGTGGGAGCTGATGACGCTTGCCAACGCCGCCCTCGTGACGACCGAGCACGAGAGCGCGGAGAGCCGGCGGGCCGCCTTCCTGTACCTCGCCATGTCTCATGTCGCGACGGGATGCTTGATCGCGGGCTTCCTGCTCGTCTCGGCATTCACGGGATCCCTCGGCCTTCCGCAGACGGCGGGCAGCGCTCTCTCGGGCCGGACCCGCGGGCTCGTGTTCGTGCTGTTCTTCGCGGGGTTTGGCATCAAGGCCGGCGCCATTCCGCTGCACGTGTGGCTGCCCGAGGCCCATCCGGCCGCGCCCAGCAACGTCTCCGCAGTCATGTCGTCGGTGATGATCAAGACCGGGATCTACGGGCTCTTCCGCGTCTGCGCCTTCGGACTCGGACCTCCGCCCCTGTCCTGGGGGGTGGTGGTCCTCCTCTGCGGCGGCGTCTCCGCGATCCTCGGCGTGCTCTACGCGTTGATGCAGCACGATCTCAAGCGGCTGCTCGCGTACCACAGCATCGAGAACATCGGGATCATCCTGCTGGGACTGGGCGCCGGGATGATGGCGCTCTCGTCGGGCCGGCCGGGACTGGCCGCGGTGGGGTTCGCCGCGAGCCTGTACCACGTGCTCAACCACGCGGTCTTCAAGGGACTCCTCTTCCTGAGCGCGGGGGGCGTGGTCATGGCCACAGGGACTCGCCACATCGAAGAGATGGGTGGCCTCGTGAAGCGCATGCCGTGGACGGCGCTCTTCTTCCTGGTGGGCGCGGCCGCCATCTCGGGTCTGCCCCTTCTCAACGGTTTCGTCAGCGAATGGCTCCTCTTCCAGGCCTTCCTGTTCGGGTTCCATCTCTCGCCTTCGGCCCTCGTGCGGTTCCTCTTCCCGGTGGCGGGCGCGGTGCTCGCTCTTACGACCGCGCTGGCGGCGGCGTGCTTCGTGAAGGCGTTCGGGATCACGTTCCTGGCCCGGTCGCGAGGGGAGGGAGCGGAGAAGGCGCACGAATCGCCATGGGTGATGCTGGGGCCGCAGGCCTTCCTGGCCGGGATGTGTCTGGTGCTGGGGCTCCTGCCGGGCGGGGTGCTCGGCCTGCTGCAAGGCGTGACCGCGTCCCTGCCGGGAGTCCGGCCGGACCCGGAGATGGTGCGGGGGCTGTTCGCGATTGCCCCCGGGCCCGGAAACTTCGATCATCTGGCGTCGCCGCTCGTGGCTCTCTCGGTGCTGCTCGCGCTGGGGCTGGCCTCGGTGCTGTCCCTGGGTGCGCGACACCCCGTGAGACGCGCGCCGACGTGGGGATGCGGAGGAGAGCTCTCCGCGCGCACGGAGTACACGGCGACCGCGTTCTCGAAGCCGCTGATGATGATCTTCAGCGCGATCTACCGGCCGACGCGCGAGGTGTCGCGGGTAGGAGTGGCGCCGTACTTCCCGAGCGAGGTCCGGTACCGGGCGGAGATCGAGCCGACCTTCGAGCGGTTCGTCTACGGTCCGCTCACCCGGGGCGTGCTCGGAGTGGCGGAGCGGATGAAGGTGATCCAGGCCGGCAGCCTCCACGCCTACCTCGCCTATGTCATCGCGCTCGTCGTGAGCCTGGTCGTGCTGCTCTGGTGGAGAGGCTGACGTGATCCCCCTCGCCTTCGCGGTGCGGCTGGGCACGGTCGCTCTCGCGCTCGCGCTCGCGGGCCGGGCGCGATGGTGTCGCCTGCCTGCCTTCGTGGGCTCCGTCGTGGCCTCGTTTCTCACGGCGGCGGTGGCGGCGTCGGTCGTGGTCACCGGCGTCCCGCGCCTGGGGGTGCTGCTGAGGCACGACGCCTCCGGGATCTCGTTCGGTTACACGGTCACGCCCCTATCCGCCTGGTTCCTCCTCGTCCTGGCCGTGCTGGCGATCCCGGCCGCCGCGTACAGCATTGGCTACCTGTCTCACGCCGTGTCCGCGGAGAGGACGGCCTTCGTCGCCGCCGGCTTCAACGTCCTGCTGGCGGCAGTGGAGGCGGTCTTCGTCGCGGACAGCGTCGTCGCCTTCCTCTTCGCGTGGGAGCTGATGACGCTCGCGACGGCGGCGCTCGTGGCCACCGAGCACGAGACGGCGGCCCACCGGCGCGCCGCCTACCTCTACCTGGCCATGTCCCACGTCGGAACGGGATGCCTCGTGGCCGGCTTCATGATCCTGGCCTCCCACTCCGGCTCGCTGTCCTTTTCCGATATCCTGGGCGGCCCACCGGCCCTCGGCGGCGGACGTGATGTCCTGTTCGCCCTCTTCTGCGTCGGCTTCGGCGTCAAGGCCGGCATGATCCCGCTCCACATCTGGCTTCCGGAAGCACACCCGGCGGCGCCCAGCAGCGTCTCCGCCCTCATGTCCGGCGTGCTGATCACGACCGGGATCTACGGCCTCTTGCGCGTCTGCGTGCTTGGGCTCGGCGTACCGGCGTGGGGGTGGGGCGTCGCGCTCGCCCTGATCGGCTCACTCTCCGCGATCCTTGGCGTCCTGTACGCGCTGACCCAGAACGACCTGAAGCGCCTTCTCGCCTACAGCACGATCGAGAATTCCGGGATCGTCCTGCTGGGACTGGGCGCGGCGACGATGGCGCTCTCGTCGGGGCGCGCGGACCTGGCGGCCCTGGGGATCGCGGCGAGCCTCTATCACGTGCTCAACCACGCGGTCTTCAAGGGACTCCTGTTCCTGGGCGCGGGAGGCGTCGTCATGGCCACCGGGACGCGGAACATCGAACAGATGGGCGGGCTCGTGAAGCGGATGCCCGGGACGGCGCTCTTCTTCCTGGTGGGCGCGGCCGCGATCTCCGGCCTCCCGCTCTTGAACGGCTTCGTCAGCGAGTGGCTCCTCTTCCAGGCCCTGCTCCAGGGCTTCCAGACCACGCCCACGCTGAGCCGCCTGATCTTCCCCGTCGCCGGTGCCCTTCTGGCCTTGACGACCGCGCTCGCGGCGGCCTGTTTCGTGAAGGCGTTCGGGATGACGTTCCTGGCCCGGCCACGCGGGACGGGCGCGGAGAAGGCGCACGAGTCACCGTGGACCATGCTCGCGCCCCAGGCCAGCCTGGCCGGCCTGTGTCTCGTCCTCGGGCTCGCCCCGGGCTGGGTCCTGGGCGTGCTCGACGGCGTGACGGCGTCACTGCCGGGAGTGCGGCCCGCGCCGGAGATGGTGCGGGGACTGTTCACCATCGCGCCCGGGCCCGGACGCTTCGACCACCTGACGCCGCCGCTCGTGGCTCTATCCGTGCTGCTGGCGGTGGGGCTCGCCTCGGCGCTGTCCCTTGCTGCGCGCTACGCGGTGAGGCGCGCGCCGACGTGGGGATGCGGGGGGGAGCTCTCCGCGCGCACGGAGTACACGGCGACCGCGTTCTCCAAGCCGCTGATGATGATCTTCAGCGCCATCTATCGCCCGACACGCGAGGTGTCGAGGGTGGGAGAGGGCTCGCCCTACTTCCCGAGCGAGGTCAGGTACCGGGCGGAGATCGAGCCGACCTTCGAGCGGTTCGTGTACGGCCCGCTCACCCGGGGCGTGCTCGGAGCGGCGGAGCGGATGAAGGTGATCCAGGCCGGCAGCCTCCACGCCTATCTCGCCTACGTACTGGTGCTGGGCATCGCTCTCCTGCTCTGGCTCGGAGGTGGCCGGTGAGTCTCGCGCAATCGCTGGCCGCGGCCGCCTTGCAGGCGGCGGCGCTCCTCGCCCTGGCCCCGCTTCTCCGGAGCGCCATCAAGAAGATGAAAGCGGCGTTCCAGAGCCGCCAGGGCCCTCCGCTGCTGCAGGGCTACTACGACCTCGCCAAGCTCCTGCGCAAGGAGCCGGTGCGCTCGGAGACCGCCTCCTGGGTCTTCGTCGCCGGGCCGCGCGTCTACTTTGCGACCGCGGTGGCGGCGACGACGCTCGTACCCGTGCTCTTCGCGGGGGCGCCCCTGGAGCAGGAGGGCGGGATCCTCGTCTTCGTCGGCCTGCTCGCTCTGGGCCGCTTCGCGCTCGCGACGGCTTCGCTCGACACCGGGAGCCCGTTCGGAGGCATGGGCGCGAGCCGCGAGATGACGGTGGCCGCGCTCGCGGAGCCGGCCTTGATGCTGGGCCTCTTCGCGGTCGCCCTCTGGGGCGGCTCCCTCAACCTGGGCGACCTGGTACGCGCGACCATCTCGCGCGGCATCTCGGGCCATCCGAGCGAGCTGCTGGCCGCGGCCGCGCTCTTCATCGTCCTCATCGCGGAGGCGGGCCGCGTCCCCGTGGACAACCCGGCGACGCACCTCGAGCTGACCATGATCCATGAAGCGATGGTGCTCGAATACGCGGGGCCCGATCTGGCCCTGGTGGAGTGGGCCTCCGCGCTGAAGGAGCTGCTCTTCATGACCGTCCTGGCCAACCTCTTCCTGCCCCTGGGGCTTGCGGTGAGCGTCAGTCCCATTGCGGTGAGCCTGGCCGTCGCCTTGTACGCCGGGAAGGTGTTCCTGCTCGCGGTGGCGGTCACGGTGGTCGAGGCCACCAACGCCAAGCTCCGCTTCTTCCGGGTTCCGGAGCTCATGGCCGTGTCCCTGGGCCTCGGCTTCCTGGCCCTGGCCCTCCGATTCCTTTGAGGCGAAGGCGATGAGCAGCGACGACGTCGTGATCCTCTGCGCGGCCGGGATGCTGGTGACCGCCTACCTCATGGTGGGGCAGAAGGCGCTCTTCGTGGCCATCCGGCTCTACGGCCTCCAGTCCGTGCTGCTGGGCGCCGTCGCCCTGACCATGGGTCTCGCCGATCATCGCTTCCACCTCTTCACGGGGGCCGCGCTCACGATCGGGCTCAAGGGCGTGCTCATCCCCTGGTTCCTCATGCGGGTCATCGACCGCATCGGAATACACCGGGAGATCGAGCCCCTGGTCAACGTTCCGGCATCGCTGCTCATCTGCCTCGGTCTCACCGTGGTCGGGTACCGCGTGAGCACCGGGCTCGCGGACGGAGGCCGCGGCGTCACGCATCACGTGATCGGCGTCTCCCTCTCGATGCTCCTCATGGGGCTCTTCATGATGGTCACCCGCCGGAAGGCGTTGACGCAGATCCTGGCTCTCCTGACCGTCGAGAACGCGGTCTTCCTCGTGGCCCTGGGCGCAACCTCCGGCATGCCCCTCGTCGTCGAGCTGGGCATCTCCTTCGACGTCATCCTGGCCGTGCTCGTGCTCGGCATCCTCGTCCATCGCATCGCCGAACGCTTCGAGTCGATGGACGTCAGCCGCCTCTCCAAGCTGAAGGGTTGAAACCGCGGTGACCCTGCTCCTCTGGACGCTCCTCGTTCCGCTCCTGACCGGGGTCCTGGCCGTGCTTCCCGGGCCACGGTGGCTCCGAGAAATGCGCCTCGTGGCGGGACTCGCCCTGACCCTGGTCCTGTCCGTGGCCACGGCCGGGCAGTTCCTGGCCGGAGGCGTGCCCTCCGCTTTTGGCGACGCCCTGCGCGTGGACGGTCTGTCCGCCCTCGTGCTCGTGCTCTCGGCGTTCGTGGGCCTGATGTCGGGGACGTACAGCGTGGGATACCTGCGGCGAAACGAGGAGAGGCGCCGGGGGCCGTACATGCCGCGGGAAAACGAGAGACGGGCGCCGCGGCCGAGCGACCAGAGGCGACTCGTGCCCCCGTGGCGACGCCGTGAATTCGACGCGCTGGTGCCGCTCTACGTTTTCGCGATGCTGCTCGTCGCCGTTTCCAACAACCTTGGCATCCTCTGGATCGCCGTCGAGCTGACGACCCTGGTGTCGGTCTTCATGGTCGCCTTCCACAACCGGGACACCTCCCTGGAAGCGGCCTGGAAGTTCCTCGTGCTCGGCAGCCTGGGCCTTGCCTTCGCTCTCCTGGGAACGGTGCTTCTCTTCGCCTCCGGCCGGGGCCTCCTCGGGGAAGGGATGTCCGGCCTGCATTGGACCCGTCTCATGAGCCTGGCCCACGAGCTCCATCCCTTCACGCTCAAGCTCGGCGTCGTCTTCGCCCTGATCGGCTATGGGACCAAGGCCGGCCTGGCCCCAATGCACACGTGGAAGCCCGACGCCTACCGCGAGGCGCCCTCACCCGCGGGCGTGCTCATGGCGGTGGGGATGCTCAACGGCGCTCTCTACTGCCTGCTCCGGATCCACCTCATCGCGAAGGCGGCCCTGGGTCCGGGTTTTTCCGGCGGCCTCCTCCTGATGCTCGGCCTGCTGTCCGTCGCGGTCGCCACACCGTTCATCCTCATCCAGTGGAACCTGAAGCGCCTGCTCGCCTATTCGAGCATCGAGCACGTCGGGATCATGGCCGTGGGCCTGGGCCTGGGCGGGGAGGCGGCGACGTTCGGCGCCCTGCTTCACATGACCTATCACACCTTCGCGAAGCCACTGGCCTTCTTCTCGGCGGGCACGCTGGCGCAGCTCCATCGCTCCTCCGACTTCGACGACATCGGCAGCGGAAGCCTGGGCCGCACCCCGGTGGCCAGCGCGCTGTTCGTCGTGGCCGCGGTGATGATGACGGGGTCCCCGCCCTTCGGCATGTTCTTCAGCGAGATGACGATTCTCCGGGCCGGCTTCCTGGGTCCGCACGTGGTCGCGGTGCCCTTCTTCCTGGCCTGCCTGGTGCTCCTCTTCTGCGGGTTCTTCTACCAGGTGGGCCGTCTCGTCCTGGGAGAGCAGCCGGGCTCTTCCGCGCGGACGCCCGATCCCGAGAGGTTCGACGTGGGGACGGCCACCACGATCCTGGCCGCCGTGCTCGCGGTGGTCTCCGCCTTCTACCTCCCGCCGGGACTGCTGGAGCTGATCCGCGCGGCCGTCCGCGTGGTGGAGGGCGGACAGTGACGGCCGCCCGCGACATCCTGCGAGCGAGGCTCGGTCTCGAGAGCCTGAGCCAGTCGAGGCCCGGCGAGTTCGTCGCCGAGGTCCCGCTCTCGGGCCTTGCGGAGACGGCCGATCGGGCGATGGCCGCCGGCCTGCGCCTGGCCTCGCTGTTCGGCAGCGACGAGGGTCCCGGCGGCGGCTTCGCCGTCCACCACCTGTGGGCGGCCACCGAGCCTCCGGGCTTCGTGCGCGTCTGGGCGCCCGTCGCGCGCGAGGCTCCGCGCTTCCCTTCGATCGCCGCGAAGTACCCCGTCGCCAATTGGTTCGAACGCGAGATCATGGACTACTTCGGCCTCGTGCCCGAGGGCCATCCCAACCGGAGTCGAGTGGCTCTTCACGACGACTGGCCAGCGGACGTCTGGCCGTTGCGCAAGGATTTCGACGAACGCCAGGTCGTGCCGCGCGTCGAGGGACAGTCCCGGCCGTATCGGCCGGTGACCGGAGAGGGCGTGTTCCACGTTCCGGTGGGACCGGTCCACGCGGGCATCATCGAACCGGGTCACTTCCGGTTCGGCGTCGCGGGCGAGCCGATCCTCTACCTGCAGGTCCGGCTCTTCTACACCCACAAGGGCACCGAGAAGCGCTTCGAGCGGCTGCCCTGGCGTCACGGCCTGTTCCTTGCGGAGTCGATCTCCGGTGACACTTCCGTGGGGCACGCCCTGGCGTTTGCGCACGCGATCGAGCGCCTCGTCGGAGTCGAGCCGCCGCCAAGGGCACGCCATCTGCGCGTGGTCCTCCTCGAGCTCGAGCGCGTCTACAACCACGTCGCCGACATCGCGGGGATCGCCACCGACGTGGCCTTCACCGTTCCCGCAGCCCGTGCCCAGATCCTGCGCGAAGGACTCGTCACGATGCAGGAGCGCCTGTTCGGGTCACGACTGCTGCGGGGCACCATCGCCCTCGGGGGCGTGAAGTGCGACCTCACCCTCGGCCGCCGCCGCGAGATCCTGCTCGATCTCGAGGGATTGCAGCGCGAGTTCGACGATCTCGTGACCCTGCTGATCGACTCCGGCAACTTCACGGACCGGGTCGACGGGACGGGCATCCTGCCGACGCAAGTGGCGCGGGACTTCGGCGTCGTCGGCATGGCCGGGAGGGCATCCGGCCTCGACCTCGACCTCAGGCGCGATCAGCCCCATGACGCCTACTCGGGGCTGCGCTTCGTCGTCCCCGTCGAGGAGGGGGGGGATGTCCGTGCCCGCTTCATGATGCGCGCGCGTGAGGTGGAGCAGTCCCTGGTGATCCTTCGCCAAGTGCTCGAAAACCTGCCCGAAGGACGGGTGCGGAGCGCGTTGCCGGACGCGCTGCCGCCTTCGTCCTCGGCCCTGGGCTGGGCCGAGGGGTGGCGCGGCGAGTGCCTGCACTGGGTCCAGACGGACGGGGAAGGACGGCTCCGCCGGGTCAAGGTGACGGACCCCAGCTTCAAGAACTGGCAGGGGCTCGCCCACGCCGTACCCGGCAACATCCTTCCGGATTTTCCGGTGATCAACAAGAGCTTCAACTTGTCCTATTCCGGCAACGACCTCTAGGAGGAGACGTGTTCCGCATCTTGTCGAAGAGCCTGAAGACCGGGGTGGTGACGAAGGCGGACCCATTCAAGGCCAGGCCGCCGCTGGGATTTCCCGTGATCGATTTCGCGCGCTGTACCGCCTGCGAGGAGTGCGCGCGCGCCTGCCCCACGGGTGCGATTTCGCTGGCGGCGCCCGCCGCCGACCGTCGGCAGCTCTCGCTGTCCTATGCCGCCTGCATCCAGTGCCGTGAGTGCGTGGAGGCGTGTCCGGAACAGGTGGTGGCCTCCGGACGCGACGTCGACGTCGCCGCCTACAGCCGTGAGCAGCTCACGCAGACGGCCTCGTTCGACCTGGACGGGATGGGCCGCGCCCGGTTCACGCACATGGAGGCTCAACCCGGTCCCGGGCTCGAGGAGTCCGCGGCCCGCCTGCGCGAGCGGATCCGCGGGCTGCTCGGACGCTCCCTTCACGTCCGCGAGGTGGACGCCGGCAGTTGCAATGGTTGCGAGCTCGAGATCACGGCCACGACGAATCCGGTCTTCGACCTCGAGCGCTTCGGCATCCACTTCGTGGCGAGCCCGCGCCACGCGGACCTCCTCCTCGTCACCGGGCCGGTGACCCGGAACATGGAGATCGCGCTACGGAGAACCTACGAGGCCGCGCCGGAGCCGCGTGTCGTCGTCGCCGTCGGTGCCTGCGGATGTAGTGGCGGAATCTTCGGTGAAGGCACCTATGCCTCCATCGGAGGGGTCGACCGTGTCGTCCCCGTCGACGTGTACGTTCCGGGGTGCCCGCCGCGGCCCCAGGCCATCCTGAACGGGTTGCTCGTGGCGATGGGAGTGCGTGAAGCGCGACTGAATCCGAAGGCGCCCGCGGCATCTCCCGAGCCCGCAGTCACGCCGCGCCCGGCGCGGCCGCGCGCCCGGATCGTGGCCCGCGCGCGCGACGTGGACAAAGGCTGATCGAATACCCCGATCGGGGTATGACCCGACGCACGTCGCTGATCCATGATGAAGTCAGAAGGAGGGTGTCGATGCCCAAGATGCGTGCTGCCCAGGTCGTGAGCGCCAAGGGCCCGTACCAGATCGTGGAGCGCGAGATACCCCAGCCCGATGCGGGCCAGGTGCGCATCCGCGTGCAGGCCTCCGGCATCTGCCACAGTGATGCCCTGACGAAGGAAGGGTACTGGCCGGGCATTCAATATCCGCGCGTGCCCGGACACGAGGTGGCCGGGATCCTCGACGCGATCGCTGCCGGCGTCGCCGGCTGGAGTAAGGGCGAGCGCGTGGGCGTCGGCTGGCACGGTGGGCACTGCGGTCACTGCGACGCTTGCCGGCGCGGCGATTTCCTGTTGTGCCAGGTCGCCGGCCTCATTCCCGGGATCTCATACGACGGCGGTCACGCCGACTACATGATCGCGCCCGCGGTGGCCCTGGCTCGGATTCCCGAGGGACTCAGCGCCGCCGACGCCGCGCCGCTGATGTGTGCCGGCGTCACCACCTTCAACTCGCTGCGGCATGCGGGAGCGCGGCCGGGCGACCTGGTGGCCGTGCTCGGCATTGGCGGCCTCGGCCATCTGGGCGTGCAGTTCGCGGCCAAGGCCGGCTACCGCACGGTGGCCATTGCGAGGGGCAAGGACAAGGAGCCGCTGGCGCGCCGGCTGGGAGCGCATCACTACATCGACAGCCAGTCGCAGGATCCGGCCGCAGAGCTGACCCGGCTGGGTGGCGCGCGGGTCATCCTGGCGACGGTGACCAGCGGCAAGGCGATGACCGCGACCATCGGCGGCCTCGGCGTGGACGGCAAGCTGATCGTCCTCGGCGCCGCGGACGTGCCCCTCGAGGTTGCGGCGCTCCCGCTCCTCGGCGGCCGCCGGTCCGTGGCGGGCTGGCCGTCGGGGCGGGCGATCGACTCCCAGGACACGATGGCCTTCAGCGTCCTCTTCGGCGTGCGCTCGATGAACGAGCTGCTGCCCCTGGACCGCGCGGCCGAGGGCTACGAGCGCATGATGAGCGGGAAGGCGCGCTTCCGGGTGGTCCTCACCACGGGGGCCTGAGCGTTCCGCGCCGGCGGCCGCCGGAGCTAGCGTTCCGACTCGTCGCGCAGCGCGGCAGCGTCGGAAAGGCCGGCCGCGATCTCGGGCAGGATGCCGCGCTCCAGGTAGATCGGCACGACCAGCTCCCGCAGGCGCGGGAGCTGGTGGCTGAACGCGACCCCGCCCAGGATACAGACACCGCCCCCGAGCAGGATGGTGTGCGGCGCGCCGACACGCGCGGCGAGCCCGCCCGCCAGCAGGCTTCCGAAAGGGGCGGTGCCCATGAACGCCATCGTGTAGAAGGCCATGACGCGCCCGCGCATCTCCTCGCGCACGATCGTCTGGATGACCGTGTTGCTCGCCGCGAGCTGCACCATGAAGCCGGTACCGGTGACGACCATGAGCACGAGGGACAGGGCGAGGGTGCGTGACAGCGAGAACGCGATCAGCCCACACCCGAACAGGATCGCGGCCGCGGCGATCACCCGGCCCAGCCCGAGGACGCTCCGGCGTCAGGCCAGGTACACCGCGCCGGCGAGCGCCCCCACGCCCGTCGCCCCCATCAGGAAGCCGAGCGTGTGCGGGCCGCCGTGCAGCACCTGGTCCGCGATCAGCGGCATCAGCACCGTATAGGGCATCCCCATCACGCTGATCAGGGTGATCAGCAGCAACAGGGACCGGATGGGCGCGAAGCCGAACGCGTAGCGGAAGCCGTCGCGCAGCTCCAGCAGGACGCGCGTCTCCCGACCTCGCGGGGCTGCCCTCGCCAGCCGCATCATCATCAGGGACACGATCACGGCCACGTAGGAGACGCCGTCGAGCAGGAAACACCAGCCCTCGCCCGCCACCGCGATCAGGACGCCGGCGACGGAGGGGCCGACCAGGCGCGCGCCGTTGACCATCGACGAGCGAGCCAGGCCAGGGCGAACGACTGCAGCATCGAGAGCACCTGGGTGACCACGAGAACGCGGTACCGGCCCCATCGATCCACCCATACTCCGGCGAAGGGTGCCAGCAGGAACGTGGGGATCTGGCCCGCGAACCCGACGATGCCGAGCACCGCCGCCGATCCGGTGAGGCGATACACCAGCCAGCTCGTGGCGACGCGGGTGATCCACGTTCCGACGAGCGAGATGCCCTGCCCGGCGAAGAAGAGCCGGTAGTTGCGATGGGCGAGCGCCCGCACCATGAAGGCGAGGCGCGAAGGAGAGCTCACGGGCGCGGGCGGTCGTCGACCTCCAGGTCTCCCAGCACGTACTGCATGCCATAGAGAACGTGCGCGAGCAGCGGCTTGTTCGCGTACACCTTCTCGTTGTGGCCGTGCGCCTCGTAGAAGACCCGTCCCTTGCCCTCGTGACGGATCCAACTGAGGGCGTAGTCGCCGTCGGGGCGTGGGTACTGCTCCTTGGCCTTGTCCTCCGCGCTCATGGCCGCGTAGTCGACGCTCGTGAGGACGCGGACGTTGTGGCGCGAGTAGGTGTCCCGGGCGAAGGTGTAGGTCTCGTCGATGATGCGGAGCGGCGTCTGGCCCTTGAAGGGCGCGTTGAGCGGGTGGTCGGGCTCGTCGACCTTGACCGTGATCACCTGGCCGTCGTTCCAGTGGAACTTGAAGAAGCCGCCGATGAGGCGATTGAACTCCGGCCACGTACCCACCTGCGTATCGGGACCGAGCTGGGTCGCGGGCGCCTGGACCGGGAACCCGGTAGGCCCGAGAGGTGGCGGCGAGCTCGGAGGAGGCGGCGGCAGGACGGCGGTGAAGCGCTGCGGAAAGGAGGCCTGATCGACGCGTCCCGCCTTCTCCGGATCGACCTTGTCGTACCAGGCGTCCGCGAGGGTGCGCAGCTCCTCGCGAGAGAGCTGGCCGTCTCCGTTCCGATCGCCCTGGGCCAGGAGCGCCTTGGCCAGCGCAGGCGCGGCACCGAAGACGAAGCGGGGACTACCGGGCACGGGTTGATGATAGGAATCGCTGGCGGCATGGATGCCGGCCAGGCCCTTGCCACCGCGCACGAAGTCGAGCAGCGCCTTGCGGCGCGCCGCGGTGGCCGCGGCGTCCTGGGGATCGTCGAGGAATTCTCCGGTGGTACTGGCCAGGAAGAGGGCGTCGTACTGCGCGAGGTTCTTCTCGTTGATGTCGGCCGGGTCGTAGGTGATCGTGGTCGACCAGGCGCCCGTCTTGCGGCCCATCTCCTCGATGGTGCGCGCGGCCAGCGGGATCGACGAGTGCACGTAGCCGGCGGCCCTCCCGAGCACGAGCACGCGCCGGGGCTTGCGCGGCTTCGCCGGCGCCTTGTCGGGCAACGCGGCCACCATGGCCTGCACGTCCGCGGGCTTCGGCGTCTGGTTCTGGGGCAGGCGCGGCAGCGCGTCCTCGAGCGCCTCCGGGAGCCGCTCGCGTGTGACGGCCGACCAGCCTTCGAACGTGGCCTCGAGCTCGGCCCGCGTGAGCACGCCGTCCCGGTCGCGGTCGGCGGCCAGGAACAGGCGGGAAGCGAGCTCTTGAGCGTCCGCGAAGGGACCGGTGAGGACCAGGACCGTCGCGGCCAGGGCGGCGCAGGCGAGCCTCATGAGATCGTGACCTCCATCAGGGTCTCTTGATGCTGCGTCATTTCGACGCTCAGCACCAGGGCCTGCACGCCCGGCACGTGGTTGAAGACGCGCTCGGAGGGGATCGCGCGCAGCAGACGGGTCGATGCGATGTGCACGGTCCCGCCCGGCTTTTCGATCAGGACCTCGCCGTCGGCGCGGACTCTGGCCGGCTCGTCGCTCGCGGCGACGATGGGGAGGACGAGCTGGACGCGTCCCCCGGCGGCGTCGATGCCCGCTCGGATCTGCAGCCGGCCGTCCGTGAAGCGATAGGCGATGCGGTACGAGGTCGCGGACGGCGCGGCCTTCTGCGCGCCGTCCCGCAGGACGCCGGTCGTCACGAGCTCGAACCCGTCGTCGCCCTCGCGGCTCTCGACCGTCGCCGTCGCGTCGTTCTGGCTGCAGTACACGGTCTCGCCGACCGTCGCCTCCAGCCGGGGCGTGAGTGGCATCGTGGCCTGCGCATGCAGCGGTTGATTGTTCGGCTCGACGAGCTGATAGCGCGTCATGCTCGCGCAGGAAAGCAGTCCCACCCGATCGTGCCAGAGCAGGCTCAGGGCCCCGCCGCTGGCATGGCCCTCGGGAACGTACTGCCAGTCGCTGGCGGTGATCGTGGCGCGCCACGGTCCGCGCGCCACGAGCCAGGTGTCGATGTCGGCGTAGTGGCGCACTCCGTGCGCGGTCTCCCGGGGGAGGAGCGCGCCGCGCGCGGAGGGGATGCCGTGGTCGAGCATCGCCGCCAGCGCCTTCGCGTGGGAGAACGTGTGGTGCAGGCAGGGCCGCTGGCCGGAGAGGTGGAGGTGCGGACCGCCGTGCAGGAGCCCGTCGTGCGTGCAGCGCTCGAGGAGCCGAAGGTTGCGCAAGGCCGCTTCCAGGAACGACGGCTCACCGGCGGCGGCGAGGAGCAGCGCCGGGCCGGCGCCGTCCGACGTCCGGCTGCCCCAATACGTCCACTTGTAGTTCCGCGTGCCCCAGCTGTTGTCCCAACCGCCGTCCGGCAGCATGAACTCGAGGTGCGCGCGGAGCGAGGTCGCCACCAGCGCGAGCAGCTCGCGGTCGCCAGATAGCGCCGCGTAGGAGGCGAGGTTCGGCAGCGATTCCTCGACGTCGTATCCGAGGTCGACGGCGCGACAGCCGCGCGGGGTCACGCGATCGCCCGGATGGCCCTCGCCGAAGACGAGCCCGCTGGGCAGGACGCTCGCGCGTACGATCGTCGCGCAGTCGCGGGCCCGCTCCCGATAGCGCGGCTCGCCGAGGACCTCCGCGGCCAGGGCGAACGCGAGCGGCGCCGACATGCGGTAGTTCACGTTGCCGACGGTCGGAGTGATGAACCCGTCGAGGAAGCGCGCCGCGCGCGCCATCCGGTCGCGCAGACGTGCGCGGTCGGGAGTGGGCAGCAGGTCGCCATGGCGGTACAGCGCCTCGCCCAGGGCGATCACGGCGAAGACGGTGGTGCCGCGCCAGTCGCTGGACGGGTCGTTCACCCAGCTCCCGTCGTCGCGACTGACGTTCTCCATCCAGTCGAAGACGAGACGCGCCGCGTCGACGAAGTGCGCGTCGCCGGTCGTGCGCGCCAGGCGCAGGAAGGGATAGACGGTGTCGCCCACCCGGCCGTGGATGCGTGCGCAGGCCGGGCACAGCAGCCCGCCGACGAAGGCCGGATCGTTCGGCGGCCGCACCTGGAAGCGGAGCAGCGCCCGACCCCACGTGTCGAGGAGGCGGGTGGCGAGCGTGGCAAGCTCGCCGGGCGAGGGCCGGCCGTCGGGGGCCGCGGTGATGGCGGCGAGCGCCGGTCGAGCCAGCGCGCCGACCGCCGTGGCCTGCAGGAACGCACGGCGTGACAAGCGACCGCGGTGGGTAGGCATCGAGTCAGGCCAGTGCCAACGCCACCCGGAGTGCCTGATCGAGGGCACGCATCCGCACCGGCGCGAGGCGCGCCACGAAATCGGTCAGCACGGATTTCGGCAAGCTGACGAGAGCGTCGCAGTGGATGCTCGATTCGTGCTTGAGCCCATCTTCGGCGCCGAGATCGACCTGCGTCGCCAGCCCATCGCGACGCGTGTAAACGGGGGCGCAGACGACCGTCGAGAATCGTGAATCGACGAGAGCCTGCCGGCTGACGACGGCGAAAACACGCGATCGCTTCGGATCGGCTGCGCCCGGTCGACGTACGCGAAAGAGATCGCCTCGCCTCAAACGTCCGCCTGATACGCGAGCACGTCCTCCATCTCCCGGTTCAGGGCGTCCGCGGAACGGTCGAGGATCTCCCGGTCGCGCGATTCCCGGGCCGCCCGCGCGCGCCGCGCCAGGAACTCGCGGGCCGCGTCCTCGAGCAGCCGAGACCGGCTTCGCGTCTTGGTCGTCGCCTTGTCGATGGCTTTCAGCACGCGCTCATCGATGGTCACCGATGTCTTGACTCTCATACTCCCGATCATACCACCCGGAAGATTGTGGATAGGCGTCGAGCGGCGCGGCTACTCGTACCTCAACGCCTGCTGGGGATCGATGCGGGTGACGCGCCGAACGGGTACCCAGGCCGCGACCAGGGCGGCCGCCAGCATCAGCGCCGCGATGGCGCTGAAGACCACGGGGTCGGCGGACGTCATCTGCCAGAACATGGCGTTGAGGGCACGGCTCAGGCCGTACCCGCCGGCCGCCCCGAGGGCCAGGCCGACCAGGATCGGCCGCAGCGACTGCGCGAGCAGCATGGTCACGACGTCGCGGGCACGCGCGCCCAGCGCCATGCGGATGCCGAACTCGCTCGTCCGCTGGCTCACGACCCAGGACATCACGCCGTAGACGCCGACCATGGCCAGGATCACGGCCAGGACCCCGAACGTCGTGAAGAGCGAGGCGAAGAAGCGGCTGTTCGTCACCGATGGGGAGCTCGCGACCCGCTGGTCCATGGTCATGAAGTCGTGCGCGGCCTGGTCGCGATCCACCTCGCGCACGGCGCCCTCGATCGAGTGCACGAGGGTCATCGGGTCCACCGACGCCCGCACGACCAGGGACTTTCGGGTGTGGATCCATTCGTCCTCGCGACCGTACTGAGACACGTGCTGGCGGAAGGGAACGTAGGCCGCGGCGGGAGTCTCGCGGAAGAAGCTCGGATAGGCCACGTCGGCCACGATGCCCACGATCTGGCGGGGCTGCGGCTCCGGCACGGTCCACTTGTCGCCGCCGGGTCCGATCGAGAAGCGGATGGCCTTGCCGAGGGGATCGGCTCCGGGGAAGTGGCGATCGGCGAACGTCTTGTTGACCACGGCCACCCAGGGCGTGGAGGCGACGTCGCGCTCCTCGATCATCCGGCCCCGCAGCAACCGGATGCCGAGCGTCGGGAGGAGCTGGGCGTCGACCTCGTTGAAATCGGCGTGCGGCTCCTTGCCCGGCTCGGGCGCGGGCCGCCCGAGGATCGTAAAGGGATGCGTCCACACCTCGAACGGAAGCCGGCTCGCGATTCCCGCCCTCTCGACGCCCGGGATGGCGCGCACGCGCTCGAGCACGCGGTCGTAGAAGATCTCCACGTCGGGTGTCACGACGTTCATGTCCTGCGGCGTCTTGTCGAAGTACTTCGTCCCCCCGAGAAGGATGTCCGCGGTCAGCAGCTTCCGCGTGTCGAAGCCGGGGAGGGCCTTCTGCTCGCGCAGGAAGGCGCGCATCATCAGGCCCGCGCCCACGAGGAGGACCATCGAAAGCCCCACCTCGGCCACCAGCAGCGCGGAGCGGCCCCGCCGGCGCGCGCCGCTTCCGCCGCGGCCTCCCTCCTTCAACACGTCGTTGAGATCGACGCGCGAGGCGCGCAAGGCGGGCAGGAGGCCGAAGACCAGGCTCGACCCTACGGACACGGCCAGAGCGAAGCCGAGGACGCGGCCATCGACGTGGACGTCGCGCAGCAACTCGGGAAAGCCGGTGGGGACGATGAGCGCGAAGAGACGGGTTCCCCAGAAAGCGAGGATCAGGCCGCATCCGCATCCGACGAGGGACAGGACCAGGTTCTCCGTGAGGAGCTGCTGCACCAGACGGCCGCGGCCGGCTCCGGTGGCGGCGCGCAGCGCCAGCTCCTTCTGTCGAGCCGCCCCCGCGGCCAGCAGCAGGTTCGCCACGTTTGCGCAGGCGATGAGGAGAACGAAGCTGACGGCTCCGAGCAGGAAGGTGAGAACGTCTTCCGGCCGCCCGAAGAAGGCCTCGTGGATCGGGACCACGCGCGCTCCGGTGCGGCCGGGCTTCTCGCCCCGGGCCTCGAGCACCTGCCGGCTGATCGTGGTCGCCTCGGCCTGGGCCGCCGCCACCGACACGCCCGGTTTCAAGCGGGCGATGGCCGTCATCCAACGCGCCTGCGGAATCCGGCTGAGATCGTTCGCCGCCCAGAACGCGATGTCGTCCTCCCAGGGCAGGAGCTTGAATCCTTGCGGCATGACGCCGATGACCGTCCGCGGCTCACCGTCCACGTGGAACGACGATCCGATCACGTCCTTGGCTCCGCCCAGCCGGCGCTGCCAGGTCTCGTAGGTGATGACGATGGATCGGGCCTCCTTCTGCTTGATCAGATCGCCAAAGTCCTCCGGCCGGTAGGTACGGCCCAGGAAGGGCTCGACACCGACGATGGAAAGGCCGCCGACGTCCACCGGCATCTGGAGGACGCGGCTCGTCTGGTCCGTGCCCGAGAGCGTCACCGGCGCGCCGCCGAACTGGGCCAGGCCGAAGGCTTCGAAGGAGCGGCCGTTCTTCAGGAGGGCCTGCACGATCTCCCAGGTGGGGGGCTGTTCCGTGATCCCGCGCTCGGGGTCCGTGCTCCAGACGATCACCATCCGGTCCACGTCCTTGAACCCGAGCCGGTAGTGAGCCACCTTGCTCATCACGCTATACATGGTCGTGGTCGCCCCGACGCCGAGGCCGAGGGAGAGGCCGGCGACGACGACCAGCGTGGGGTGGCGTCTCCAGAGCCGGAGCGCGAAACGCAGGTCGGTGAGCACACTCACGAGTGACCTCCAGCGCGAGCTGTCGATAAGGACTCTCGCCCGCACCCTACGGTTCCAGGAAATCGGCGCTGCGCCAACGCGGTTGCGGCTGCGAAGTATTCCACGACCAGGCCGTCAGGACTGAAACCGCCAAGGTCTTGACCCCTCGCGCCGCGTGCACTCGGTGTCCCGCAATGCCAGCACGACGAAGCCGGCCCGGTTCCTCGTGTTCTTCAGAAGGACAAGCCGCTCAGCACGCCGGTCAGGTGAGAGTCACTCCCAGTTCAGGAGGACGCGCCCGGAGTTCCCGCTGTCCATCACCACGAACGCGTGCTCGAAGTCCGTGTAGGGGAAGCGGTGCGTGATCACGGGCTTGATGTCGAGCCCGCTGTGGAGCATCACCGTCATCTTGTACCAGGTCTCGTACATCTCGCGGCCGTAGATGCCCTTGATGGTGAGCATGCTGAAGATGACGGTGTTCCAGTCGATGGCGATCTCGCGCGAGGGGATCCCCAGCATGGCGATCTTCGCGCCGTGCGCCATGTTCGCGAGCATGTCGCGGAAGGCCTGGCCGCTGCCCGACATCTCCATGCCGACGTCGAAGCCCTCTGACATCCCGAGCTGGCGCTGGACCTCCGCCAGGCTCGTATCGCGGGGATCGACGGCGAGGGTGACTCCCATCTTCCGGGCCAGCTCCAGCCGGTCCGGGTTGAGGTCGGTGATCACGACGTGGCGCGCCGCGGCATGGCGCGCCACCGCCGCCGCCATGATGCCGATGGGCCCGGCGCCGGTGACGAGAACGTCCTCGCCGAGGACGGGGAAGCTCAGCGCGGTGTGCACGGCGTTGCCGAAGGGATCGAAGATGGCGGCCACGTCCTCGTCGATCCCCGGGGAGTGGACCCAGACGTTCGTCATGGGCAGGACGATGTACTCGGCGAAGGCGCCTGCGCGGTTGACGCCGACGCCCTGGGTATCCGCACAGAGGTGCCGCCGGCCGGCCAGGCAGTTGCGGCACCGCCCGCACACGACGTGGCCCTCGCCGCTGACGATCAGTCCGGGCTGGAAGTCGACCACGTTGGAGCCGACCTCGACGACTTCGCCCACGAACTCGTGGCCGATCACCAGCGGCACGGGGATGGTCTTGGCCGCCCACTCGTCCCACTTGTAGATGTGCAGGTCGGTGCCGCATATCCCCGTCCGATGGACGCGGATGAGCACGTCGTTGATGCCGGGCTTCGGCTCGGGGACGTCGGTGAGCCACAGCCCGCGTTCCGCCCGGCTCTTCACCAGCGCTTTCATGGGGCTAGCACTCCGGAAGGTTGACGCTGACGTCCAGCGGCCCCTCGACGACGTCGAGGGCGAGACCGCCGCGGGCCGTCTCCTTGTATTTGTCCTTCATGTCGGCGCCGGTGTCGCGCATGGTGCGGATGACCTTGTCGAGGGACACAAAGTGCTCGCCGCTGCCTTGCAGGGCCATGCGCGCGGCGTTGATGGCCTTGATCGAGGCCATCGCGTTGCGCTCGATGCAGGGAATCTGGACGAGGCCCCCGATGGGATCGCAGGTGAGGCCGAGGTTGTGCTCCATGCCGATCTCCGCCGCGTTCTCCGCCTGCGCGG
>WNFI01195959.1_pt1 | contig 32479 bp, 25 predicted proteins | sample 5400471 | NCBI WGS metagenome assembly WNFI01 (sample SAMN13153348, study PRJNA577476) | soil metagenome | isolation source: 100 cm saprolite on Douglas fir-dominated hillslope | place: USA:California | collected 2013-09-17 | reverse complement strand
TTCCAAAATACTAATTGGGTCGGGGCGCTCAGGGTCTGGCGCCCACTCTCCATGGCTTGAACGAGGTGTCTTGCTACGTAGCGCCTTGCCGGCAGCATAGCGCTCAGCCCGTGATGTCAATTCCCGACTCCATTCAGTTGGCACAGTGGATGGGGTGGTTGTGGTCGTCATAAGACTCCTCCTCCTGTCCCAGGTGCTTCTTGTAAGGCTGATCAGCGAGTACTCCTGAGTATGACTATACTCGAAGACGCGCGAGAAAGCTATTCCCCACAGGGTATAGAAAGGATATAGTTTTGGCCATGATGCCGGTATCAGGCATTTACATGAGAGCAGTGATGGTCAGAAGACGACCCTGCAAGGCCTAGCCTGCAGCCACGAGGCCGAGCGCTTTGGCGAGAGAGACGGCCGCGCGGCGATTATTCACACTGAGCTTGCGATAGACATTGGTGGTGTGCACCTTGACCGTGCCCGGCGTGACCACCAGTTCGCGCGCAATCTCCTTGTTCGTCAGATCCTTGTCCAGCAAGCGCAGGATGTGCAACTCGTGCTGTCGACCGCCCGGCGCGCTTTGCGGCGCTTGCGCAGTTCCTGCAGCAGCTTGGCAAGCGGTGGCAGATCGGCAAAGGTGCGCAGGAACCCCCCGGGACGCCCCAGGGCCAGCGCGCGTTCCAGCGCATCAAGCGCCTCGGTCAACCGACCCTTCAAATCGTAGGCCCAGGCTTGTAAGGCCAACACGTTGATCGTCTTGCGTGTATTGTGCATGGCTTCGACATGTTGCAAGATGTGGGTGAGGAGCGCTTGCCCCTGTGCCACGCTCACCTCATCGCCTTGGGCCAGCAGCAAACGAGCTTTGGTGATGGGCGGGTCTTCAAAGAACATCATTGGACCCACCACCTTTTGCTCCCCAGCCATCTCGAGCCACTGCAAGGCCTCCTCTACCTCGTCCTGCAAGAGCGCCAGCCGTCCACAGAAGGCATAGGCCGTCATCAGCTCACGCATGTTGTGCTGTTCTTGCATCCATTCGAGCAGGGCATGCGCGGTCTCTTGCGCCTGGATGCTCAGCCCTTGGGCTTGGTAGGCTAAAGCCAGGCCACCCATGGCGTCTTGCACCACCCAAAAGTGCGCCTGGTGCTGGTTGGCGAGCACGACCGAGAAGTGATAGATCGCTGCATCCAGCTTGTTCCATTCGGAATGTACCACACCCAGCAACCAGTGGGCATAATTTTGGCTCAATGCCAGATCGGCCTCCTGGGCGAGCCGGAGCAGGTGTCGTGCAGTGTGTTCCACCTGCTGCAGTTTGCCCGCCGCCAGATACACGAGCGCCTGCGCGAACAGCAGGCGCGCGGTGCTGCTCAGCCGCGTCGCTTGGTCTCGTAGCCCCTGCTGCAGTGCAACTAACGCAACCTCTTCCTGTCCGGTGGCCTGGTTGGAGAGGGCCAGGAAAAAGTTGGCGTGGCTGGCTAGATGCTCCTCACCTGGCGCGCTCCAGGCCAAGGCGTGACGAGCGCTTTGTCGGCTCGCCTGTGTCTGGCCGGTAAAGAATTGGAACAGGCTCCACAAAGCCGCCATTACTGCACGCAGCAGTCTGAACGGCGCGTCATGTGCATCACTGGCACCGCTGTCGGTGGTTGCTAAAAGCTGCTCGGCAGCCGTCAGCAAGCCCGGCAGCTCTGTAAGCTGCCCATGGGCCTGTGAGATCCACGCGCGCGCGACCAGCAGGACGGGGCTTGCATGGATCTGCTCTTCCGGCAACAAGCTCAGCCAGTGTTCCATCTGCACCAACTGCTCCTGCTCGAATGCCCAGAAAAATTGCGCTTCTATCAGACTCGTCGCACCCGGCACATCTCTCGCCTCAAGCGCGTGTTGGATCGCCTGCTCGACCAGTCCCTGCTCGGCATACCACGCGCTCGCTCGCCGGTGCAGCGTGGCAAGCTCCTCTGTGCTGCTGTGCGCCTGCAAGCGCTGCTGCAACAATTGCTTGAACAGGTGGTGAAAGCGATACCACCCCTGGCGCTCGTCGAGGGGGACAATAAATATGTTCGCGCGCTCCAACCAGTCCAGGGTGGCTCGCACTTGCTCGTAAGTGGCATCATTTCCCATGACCGCTCTACACAACTCGGCGCAGAACTGCTCTAGCAGCGAGGTCCGGACGAGCAACTCGTGGACGGCAGGTGCTAGCTGGTCAAGCACTTCCTCGACCAGGTAACTGCTTATAGCGCGGTCAGGGGAGTGGCGCAGCCGTTCCAGCAACGCAGCAGGGTCAGCGGCGCTGCGCAGCGAGAGCGCTGCCAGGCGCATCATTGCAATCCAGCCCCCCGTGCGCTCCTCCAGCGCATCAGCAGCTGCGGGCGCCGCTTCCTTGCCTAGCACGCGCGCGAGAAAGGTTTGTGTCTCCGTGCGCGTAAAGCGCAAATCGGCGCCACGCAGTTCGTGTAGCTGCCCCTGGGCCAGCCAGCGGGCCAGCGGCAGTGGCGGATCGGCGCGCGTGGCCAGTACCAGGTGCGCCTGGGGGGGCAGATGGCTGATCAGCAGCTCGAGCAAGCTATGCACCTCCCGCGTATGAATGAGATGATAATCATCGAGCACCAGGATGACATCAACAGGCACATCGGCCAGATCATTGATGAGCAGGGTGGCCACGCGCTCGGCTGGGGGGAACTGCGGTGCCGTGAGCAGGCTGGCCGTGGCCTGGCACGCATCGGCAAAGACGCTTTGCAAGGCGGCGGTGAGCAAGTGCACGAAGACGCGCAGCTCGTTGTCGTTCTCGTCAAGAGACAGCCAGACGCTGGGGCGATCGATCGTTTGCACCCACTGGGCCAGCAGCGTCGTCTTGCCAAAGCCAGCAGGGGCAGATACCAGGGTGACGGTGCCGCTGAGGGCGGCGTGCAAGCGCTCGATGAGGCGGGTGCGGGAGATGATATCACCACTGGTGCGTGGTCGGTAGAGTTTGGTGCGCATCAAGGAGCTAGGAGGGCCACCAGGGGCTGCGGTCGTGGGGACAGGGAGCGTGGAAGCAGCAGGCTGCGTGGGAGATACGCCGGTCGCGGTCGGCTCGGCTGGCGCGTGCTCGCCTGCCAGCAATCGTGCAGCAGCCTGGAGTCGTTCCAGGGTGAGCGTGTGCGAGGGGCCCAGCCAGACGTGGTAGAACTTGCCTAGACGCGTGCGGGAAGCTTGCCAGGCCAGGTCACTGGGAGCGGCACCGCTCTTGTACGCAAAAAAGCCCCCCCCAAGATCGCCGAAGAGAAAAGCAGTGTGGTGCTCCAGCCAGTCGTACCAGGCAGGGGACCCAACGATAACCGGTTCGGCACCGCTCTCCGATTGGTACAACCGCCCCCCTTCCACACACGCAAGGGTTCGCTGCACTTTTCAGAACCTTTCTATGAAAACGTACTAACCTGGTAGCTCTGTGGAAGGCTTGCTTTCCCACGGGATGCGCAACGAGCTGTCCCTTGGACTGAAGTGCCTTCACAGGCCCGTTCAATGCTCTCGCTTGTTTCTGAGACGGGGTCAGAAAGAGCTATGTGAGAGCAGTTCCTCACGCCAAAGCCCAGCTCATGCACCTCGCCCTCCCTGCTCCTAATGTAAGGAGGAAGCGTCATGAAAGCGCCATGAACAACGTCATAAGCCGTGGCGTGAGGAACGGCTCTCCTGCCTGAGCAAACGTGAGAGCCATGAAGGACGCTCTCACGCCAGTTCGACTTCTGAGAGCAAACTCGTTGCGCATCCCGTGGGCTTTCAAGACACAGTTTCTTCTCATGCACGATGCGTTCCAGTTTTCAGCAGGGCAGAGGCTCACGCCCTGAAGGCGTCCTCTTCACGTGAGACGTTCCTGCTCGGGCGAGCCCGGGCAAGAGAGCACGAGATGGTGCTGAAAATGTAGAAGGACACAGTAAAGGAATACTGCACGTTTGTTGAAATCCGCTTTTCTTTTCTTCGGCTTATAGTGTACCTTCTTCGAGTAGACATAGCAATCGTGATTTCACTCTATTCTTGTTCCCCTTTGAGCTACATTCATGGTCAGAGCATAGAGTGAATTACCTAGTGCTTAGAGGCCAGAGCCTCAAACGAGATTATGTTCAATGGCATACCGTACTTCCTCGAGTAGGCGCATTATGGAACACCGTTGCAAGAGAAAGAGATCGTCGCCTTTTCCAAAGCCAGGATGGAACAGCGCATTAGCCAACGTTCGGTTGTACTTCGACGTTTTCCGCTTGTTCCAGCGCACGGGCAGCCGCACGCGAGCGTGCGGGACTCCAATGGCCCGAGGCAGCCAGGATGGTGGGTAGGAAGACGACCTGTCCGGCTATACAGACCCACCACCAGGCCCCCCAGCCCGAGCCGTTGCCAACGACGATCGGGAGCGCCAGGATGGCGATGACGGCGAGCGCGAGATACCAGATCCGCCGTGCATTGGCCGGGTAGTGATCGAGGCTACGATCCCAGAGTCCACCAAGGAGCGTGTTCATCTCAGTCCTCCTGTGCTCATCTTACGGACTACCAAGAGAAAATTCGTCGCTTCGTTCCATCCACATGAAAGAGCACGATAGCTTGGCTTGCTACTGTGGCAACGATATAGTCTTGGGAACAGGCCAGCGGCCCCTCCGGCCCTTGTGGTCGCTGGCTATTTAGCATGGGCAGGTCGGCACTCACCTCCAAAAACTGTCTGGGAGTCAACTCAGCAGGAGGCGAGGCGTGGAGGCCTTGTCTGAAGCCAGGAGACCAAGCGCTTTGGAGAGGGTGACAGCAGCGCGGCGATTATTCACACTGAGCTTGCGATAGACATTGTTGGTGTGCACCTTGACCGTTCCAGGCGTGACCACCAGTGCACGCGCAATCTCCTTGTTCGTCAGGTCCTTGTCCAGCAAGCGCAGGATGTGCAACTCGCGCTCGGTCAAGGATTCCAGGCCCTCTTGCTGCATCAGCTCTTCCGTTGCAATCGCTTGCGAAACAGTGGGGCTCATCGCCACCAGAATGCGCTGCAGATAGGCGTCCAGCTTGCTGTCGACCTCCTGGCGCACCTTTCTGCGCTTACGCAACTCCTGCAGCACTTTGGCCAGCGGCGGCAGATCGGCAAAGGTACGCATGAACCCCCCGGGACGCGCCAGGACTAGCGCCTGTTCGAGCACATCGAGTGCTTCGGTCACACGACCCTGCAAATCGTAGGCCCACGCTTGCAGGGCCAGCACCTGGATCGTCTTGCGGGTACTGTGCATGGCTTCCACGTGCTGCAAGAGGTGGGTGAGCAGCGCTTGCCCGCGTGCCACACCCGGTGCATCGCCTTGGGCCAGCAGCAAACGGGCTTTGGTGATGGGTGGGTCTTCAAAGAACATCATCGGCCCCAGCACCTCTTGCTCCCCCGCCAGCTCGAGCCACTGCGCTGCCGACTCCACCTCGTCCTGCAAGAGCGCCAACCGTGCACAGAAGGCATAGACCGTCATGAGATCGCGCATGTTGTGCTCTGCCTGCACCAATTCACGCAGGGCGCGCGTGGTCTCTTGCGCCTGGGGGCCAAACCCCTGGGCTTGATAGGCTAAGGCTAAGCCATACATGGCTTCCGGCACCGCCCAAAAGTGCGCGTGGTGCCGGTTGGCGACCACGACTGAGAAGTGATACGCCGCCGTATACAGATTGTTCCATTCGTAATGAACGTAGCCCACCAACCAGTGGGCCCAATATTGGCTCAATGCCAGATCGGCATCCTGGGCGAGCCGGAGCAGATGTCGTGCGATGCGTTCCACCTGCTGCAGTTTGCCCGCTGCCAGATACACGACTGCCTGAGCTAAGAGCAGGCGAGCGGTGTTGTTCAGATGAGCCGATGGTTCTTGCAGGGCTTTGTTCAGTACATCGAGCGCCACCTCTTCCTGCCCGGTGGCCTGGTTGGAGAGGGCCAGGAAAAAGAGGGCGTAGCTCGCTATATACCCCTCGCCTTGCGGAAGCCATTCCAGCGCGGACCGGGCGCTTTGCAGGCTCGCCTGGGCCTGCCCGGTGAAGTACTGGAAGTGGCTCCACGCGATCGCCATCAGCGCACGCAGGATCCTGGACTGCCTGCCGTCCGGCTCACTCGCACCGCTTCCATTGCTTGCTAAGAGCTGCTCGGCGGCTATCAACAAACGCGGAAGGTCATTGAGTTGCCCACGCGCTTGCAAGATCCACGCGCTTGCGACAAGCAGACCGGGGCTACCCTGGATCTGTTCCTCCGGCAACAGGGCCAGCCAGCGCTCCATCTGCCCCCACTGCTCCTGCTCGAACGCCCAGAGGAATTGCGCTTCCACCAGGCGCGCCGCGTCTGGCACATCTCCTGCTCCAAGCGCATGCTCGATCGCTTGCTCGATCAGTCCCTGCGCGGCATACCACGCGCTTGCTCGTCGCTGGAGCGTGACCATCTCCTCTTTCCTGAGGTGCGCTTGCAAGCGCTGGCTCAACAACAGCTTGAACAGGTGATGAAAGCGATACCAGCCATGATGCTCGTCGAGGGGGACAATAAATATGTTCGCGTGCTCCAACCAGTCCAGGGTGGCTTGCACCTGCTCGTGCGGGGCATCATCTCCCATGATCGCAGCACACAACTCCACGCAGAACTGCTCCAGCAGCGATGTCCGTACCAGAAGCTCCTGGACGGCGGGGGCTTGCTGGGCGAGGACTTCCTCCAGCAGGTAACTGCTTACCGCGCGGTCAGGGGAGCGGCGCAGCCGTTCCAGAAACGCTGTGCGGTCAGCGGCACTGCGCAGCGAGAGCGCCGCCAGGCGCACCACCGCAATCCAGCCCTCCGTCCGTTCCTCCAGCGCCAGCGCGGTCTCGTCTGCCAGGTCGTTGCCCACGACGCGCCTGAGAAAGGCGTGCGTCTCCGCCAATGTGAAGCGCAAGTCGGCGCCGCGCAGTTCGTTCAGCTGCCCCTGGGCCCGCCAGCAGGCAAGCGGCAGCGGCGGATCGGAGCGCGTGGCCAGCACCAGGTGCACCTGGGGGGGTAGATGCCTGATCAGCAGCTCGAGCAAGCTATGCACTTCGTTATTGCGAATGCGATGATAATCATCGAGTACCAGGACGACATCGTCAGGCACGTCGGCCAGGTCGTTGCTCAACAGGGTGGCCACGCGCTCGGCTGGCGGCAACTGCGGTGCCTTGAGCAGGCTGGCGGTGGCCTGGCACGCATCGGGAAAGACGGTTTGCAGGGCGGCGGCGAGCAAGTGCACGAAGACGCGCAACTCGTTGTCGTTTTCATCCAGGGAGAGCCAGGCTGTACGCCGCTCACTCCGCTGCAACCACACTGCCAGCAGCGTTGTCTTGCCAAAGCCGGCCGGGGTGGAAATCAGCGTGACGTTGCCGCTGAGCCCGGCGTTCAAGCGCTCAATGAGGCGAGCGCGGGGGATGATATCGCTACTGATGCGGGGCCGGTAGAGTTTGGTACGCATCAGGGAGCTGGGAGGGCCAACCGTGGCCGCGGTCGTGGGGACAGGAAGCGTGGAAGCAGCAGGCTGTGCCGGGGACACGCCGGTCGCGGTCGGCTCGGCTGGAGCATGCTCGCCTACCAGCGACCGTGCAGCGGCCTGGAGTCGCTCCAGGGTGAGCGTGTGCGAGGGGCCCAGCCAGACGCGGTAGAGCTTGCCCATCCGCGTGCGGGAAGCTTGCCAGTCCAGGTCACTGGGAGCGGTACCGCTTTTGTAGGCAGTAAAGCCGCTCCCATGATCGCTGAAGAGAAAAGCAGTATGGTGCTCCAGCCAGTCGTACCAGGCGGGGGTCCCAACGATAATCAGTGCGGCACCGCTCTCCGACTGGTACAACCTCCCTCCTTGCACACGCGGAATTGTTGGCTGCATAAGCGGAATCCTTCTAGATATCACATGAGCCTGATTGCCGAAGGCACGTCTGCTTTGAAGACCCCGTTTCTGCTCACTTCCTGAAAGCACCCTCTGCGAGAAATGAGACTATCCTGCTGAGGCAAGCCCGGGCAACAGAGCACTAGATGGTACTGAAAATGTATGAGGACATAGTAAAGGAATACTGTACGTTTGTTGAAATCCGTTTTACTTTTCTTCAGCTTATAGTTTACCTTCTTCGAGTATACATAGCAATCGTGATTTCACTCTATTTTTGCTCCTCTTTTGAGCTACATTCATGATCAGAGCATAGAGTGAATTACCTAGTGCTCAACAAAGCGGTTCTGCATACCAACGAGCAGAGCGGCCAGGACCTCAAACGAGGTGCTGTTCAATGGCATAGCGTGTCGCCGCGCTGCGTGACCTGATCTCCAACTTCTTGTAGATTGAGTGCACATGGATATTGATGGTTTTGGGGCTAATCTTGAGTCGTTCTGCGATCTGCCTGTTGGTCAGCCCGGTCGCCAGCAGGCGCAACACTTCGACTTCACGCGCGGTCAGTCCACCAAAAAGGAGTGAAGGAGACTCCGTTAGTAGAAGCACAGGAGCCCCAGTGTAGACCTGCATGCTGCCCTTGATGCGCCCTTCTGCTGTCAACGCCTCCTCAGGGGTCATCGTTCGCCCTTCTAGCCACAGCGCGGCAAAGATCTCTTCCCCAAGCTGGGTGCGTGCAGCAGCCAGCGTGCGCTCGTAGAACAGCGGCTCAATCCCAATCGGATTGCGATACTCACCGAAAACACGCAAGGCCTCTGCCGCCGCGAAGAGCCGGACGGTCCAGGCAGCTTGTCCCTGCGCTAACGCAATTTCCCCTAGCCCCTCCAGGCAGGAGGCCAGGATCCATGTTGTCCTTACGGTTAACCTGGCGGCTCTCCACAGGTCCAGCAGCGTGGTCAAGCCTTCTCGATACAGCGTGCGTGCGTGTGTCATCTTGCCTTGACGCAGGGCCAGGCGGCCCAAAGCACATAACGTGCGGGCCAGATCTTCCCGGCTCTCCCCCCGTTTCCCCAGCGCCAGCGCCTCCTCGAGGAGTGCAGCAGCCGTTGTTTCCTCCCCAAGGGCGGCCACTTCATACGCCAGGATGGTCAGGGCTTGCGCCGTAAATCCCGGATTGCCCAACCTTCTGAAGAGAGCGACACTCTCCTCGGAAAGATGACGCGCGGCCACATACGCCCCCTGGCAGTAGGATGCCCACCCGAGCAGGTGCAGAACGAGGGCAATATTCCACGCATCGCCCAACGCTCTCAACTGGGTCAGGCTCTCCCCACACAGCTCCTGCACCCGGATAAACTCCCCCCGGAAATGTGCCTGTATGCCCAATGTCATCAGGACAGTAGCGATGCCCGCTCTATCTCCAACCTCTCGATACAACCGCAGGCTCTCTTCGAGCAAGGCATTGCTTGCTGCGACATTGCCGCGTTGATTATGTTCGATGTTGCCCAGGATATTTAGTGCGGCAGCCATGCTTTGTGTGGCTTCCACCTGCCGAGAGAGGTCCAGGCTCTTTTCTAACAGCACCGTGGCTGGCTCTATGTCGAGCTGCCAGTACGCCAGCCACCTGGCGGCGTACAGCGCCTGCGCCCTCACCTGGCCTGACACAAGGGTGTCGCCTGGTCTGCTTGCAGCCAAGGCGAGATCCAGCAAGCTGCGGCCCTCGCTCAGATACCCGCGCAGAAACCAGAACCGTCCCAGGACTGCCACCAGTCGTAAGGCTGCTTGCGTCTCATTGCACGCGACCAGCCACTCCAGCGCAGCCCCGAGATTGTCACGTTCCCGCTCCAACCGCTCCGACCAGCTCCTTTGATGCATGTCGGGTAAGCCTGGCTCAGCTCTTTCAGCCAGCGCCACGTAGTACCTGGCATGGGCCTGCCGCGTGCTCTCGAACTCTCCGCTCGCGGCCAGGCGCTCCAGGCTATAGTCACGGATCGTCTCCAGCATCAGCAGGCGCCATTCATCGCTCTCTTGCTTCACCTGGTAGAGCAGGCTTTTATCTAAGAGGGAGGCGACCACCTCCATGGCGGGCGTGGTCAGCTCGTCTGGAGCAGCGCACACGGCCTCCGCTGCTTCCAGCGTGCAGCCACCGGCGAAGACGGCAAGCCGTCGGAAGAGGCGCTGCTCCTCGGTCGAGAGCAACGCATAGCTCCAGGTGATCGTGTTGCGCAGCGTCTGCTGGCGCACTGGCACATCTGGTCCGCCGCGCGTCAACATGTTAAGCGGTTTCTCCAGGCGAGCGAGCAACGTACGAGGTGGCAGCAGTTTGCTGTGCGCTGCCGCCAGTTCAATGGCCAGGGGCAACCCGTCCAACCGGGCGCAGATCGCTGCTATGGCGCTGGCGTTGTCTTCGGTCACCCGAAACCCGGGCACCATCGCCTGTGCACGCTGCACGAAGAGCGTGACCGCCCCATAGTGCATCATGGCTTCATGCGGCGGCAGGTGGTGCAGATCGGGGACAGGCAGGGGCGGGACCAGCAACTCGTATTCGCCTTGCACCCGCAAGACGGCACGGCTGGTCAGCAGGATCTTGAGCTGGGGGCAGGCCGCGAGCAGTTCCGGGAGCAGCGGTGCCGCTGCCGGTACCTGCTCGAAGTTGTCCAGCAGGAGCAGGAGGTGCTTGTCGCGCAGGACGGTTTGCAGATCCTCAAATTGCAGTCGCTTCCTGTTCTCGCGCAGTCCGAGCGTTTGCGCCATGGTGAGCACGACTTGTTGCGGAGTCGTGACCGGAGCGAGTGGGATATAGCAGTAGCCACCGGCAAAGGTCTGCTGCACATTCAGCGCGACCTGGAAGGCCAGGCGTGACTTGCCAATCCCTCCCGGGCCAGTTACGGTCAAGAGGCGCACCGCGGGGTCTCTCAGCAGTGTGCATGCCTGCTGGATCTCGTGTTCGCGACCGATCAGTGGGGTCAAGGGCAGAGGCACCTGGCGGAATGGCAGAGTCGAGGAGCCAGGTGAATGTCCAGTTTCAAATGTGTGTGCGGAGGGATGTTTAGTGGACATGTGTATGTGTATCCTATCTAACTCTGTTGTCTCGCCCCTGTTGAAACAGCCTGGACGACAGAACACTATAGATGGTGCTGAAAATGTATAAGAACACATTAAAGGAATACTGCATGTTTGTTTAAATCCACACTTCTGTAATTCAGCTTATAAAGCATAAATAAATATCTATCGCTTTGTCAAGTATCGTCTAGAATTGACATTTAGACTAAAGGTGAGGTGGCAGCAGCACTACAGCAGGCGCTGGGCGCACAGGTCCAGGCGATTGCTGCCAAATTCCTGTCACGCAAAGCTCGGCCCAGTCAAATGCCCCCCTCTAGTAGTTCATTTACACTATCTCCTGACGATTCATCCTGCCCCAAACACGAGTAAAAACAGTGCATTCGGAGGATGTATTCTCGGGCTTCACACCTTATAGTTGTAAGGGGCGACGTAACTATTCAGTAGGGGGTTCCAAGGGGCCTGCAAGGCCCCTTGGCGGGGTGCGGGGCAAGGAAGCCTGGGGGGCTTCCAGGGACCGCCTTTCTCCCTCACCCAGCCGCCGGAGGCGGTGCAAGAGAAAGGAGACCTGAATAGTTACGGGGCGACGAAATTTAGACAGGAAAGATAGGCAGTTTAGTCAAGTTTTGTAGGAAACACTACGTAATGAAATACGATACGTATTACTTTGGAGGGTAAAAGCATGCAAGATCCTTCTGTGGATAAGGAATCTCCAGTATCTCACGATGCTGTGTCAACACAACGCCCGGTTCCAGGTCCAGATCAAACACAGGCGACTTCGTACCAAACTGTGCCAGAGCAGGCGCAGGCAGCTCCTCCTCCAACGCCACCGGTTCATCCCGGGAGTTCTGGTGGAGGATTACGTACAGGCGCTATTCTAATCCTGGCGCTGGTGGTCGCGCTCGTCCTTGGGATTGGTTTGTTTGCCGGCGCGCAGTTCGGCAAAAGTAGCTCCACGGGGACAGGCAGTACAACCCAGTCTGGCTCATCTGTAGCAGCTGTAAATGCGCTGCCGGAAGCGGTTGCGGCAACGTTCAAGCAAAGTGTTGTACAAATTAATGTCATCACACAGAAGGGGGGAGGACTTGGTTCTGGGACGATCATCGACAATCGTGGCTACATTGTGACGAATAACCATGTGATCGAGGGAGCAAAGCAAATCCAGGTGGAACTGTATGATGGTATGCTGTTGCCTGCACAATTGACTGGCACCAATCCACCTGATGACCTGGCAGTGATCAAGATCACGCCTCCGCTGCATATGGCAGTAGCGACGATTGGGGATTCATCGCAGCTCAAAGTCGCAGAATATGTGATGGCCATTGGCAATCCCCTGGGCATCACTCAGACCGTGACCTCAGGTATCGTCAGTGCGTTAGGAAGGAACGTCCCTGCGGGGCCGGGCGTGGATATCATCAACGCAATTCAGACCGACGCAGCAATCAACCCTGGGAACAGCGGAGGAGCACTCGTTGACTTAAAGGGCGAACTGATAGGTGTTCCAACACTGACCATCATCAATCCAACGTTTAATGCGCCTGCTAGTGGCGTGGGTTTCGCAATCCCCTCGAATCGTGTGAAGTTCATTGTGCCGCAAATCATCGAGACGGGAAGTGTCACCCATACTGGACGGGCATCACTGAGCGTGAGCGTTGCGACCGTTGATCCAGCGATGGCAGCGCAGGACAACCTGTCGGTGGATCACGGCGCGTTGATTGTGAGTGTGACGCCAAATGGCCCGGCGGCTTCGGCTGGTCTGCGGGCTGGGGACGTGATCGTGCAGATCAATAACACACCTGTGACCGGCGTTCAATCAATGGGGGATGCTCTCTTGAGCAAGAGCCCGGGTGACACTGTGGCTGTGAAGGTCTACCGTGGCAGCCAGCAGATGACGGTCAATGTCAAGTTGGGTGAACTGCCGGCGAGCAGCTAGGTTGGTTAGTGACGAGCGCCTCAAGGAGCAACACTATGATCCAAGACTTTCATACCTATCTTTTCTTTTGTCGTGTTCAAGAGAGGCAGCGTGAGCAAGAACAGAGGTATCTGCGGGCAGAGCTGCGGAAGGTTCATCGAGCCAGCGTCTGGCAACACATCCTTGGCCGTCTGAGTGCATGCTTTATGACACCTGCTGCAAGTGAGCAGCAGCGTAACATGTCAATCCCTTTGGAAGTGTTCGTCTCTGAAGAGGAAAAGCTTACCCAAGACGGCTTTACCGCTGAGGAGATCGTTGCTTTGTACAGGCTCAGGCAATGGTATCAAAGGTGGGGTAGCGAGCATTTGGTTATGATGCGCCATTGGGAGTTTCTCAAGCTGCTGGTCAAGGATGGCAAGCTGGAAGCATGATGTGCGTAGGAAAGCATTTCCTATTCCCATGCGATGCGCAACGAGTTGCTAATAAGTAGCCAGCCCATGGAAAAATGTGCCTCCTTACGAGGGAAGAACGTGAATATCCCCTCGGTAAGGAGGACCCATGACCAGTATTGCCAATTCTGTCCTCACTATCCAGACCTCTGCGCAGTCCGTTCCTTCCCCGCCCTCCTGGTTCGGGGAACTCACGGCGATAGCGCATTTCTTGAAACAGCAGGGAGTGCTGGCTGCCATCTGTGAGCCCGTGCGCTTTGCCGCCGTCGGTTCGGGCAGTACGAGGTGATCGACTTTCTCGCGGTGCTCTTGGGCTAGGCCATCAGCGGCGAACGGACGCTGGAACCCTTCTACAAGTCGCTGGTGCCCTGGGCGGAGCCCTTCATGGCGCTCTTCGGGCGCAAAAGCTTGCCCGCCCGTTCGACGCTCTCGCGCTTTTACCGTTCATTTGACACATGAAATGTAGTGGCGGGGCTTGCCCTCGCGGCCGATCCACACGCCACGCATCAGGCCTGGAACGCCTTGCGTACACCGGAAGCAGCCAGGAAGTAGATCAAGACTACAGCGGGAATGATCACACCTCCCCAAATCGTCCAAATGCCAGTGATCGGTTGGGTGAATTCGAACACACTCCCCAGCAGATCGAGGACCATCAAGATCACCGTTGCCCAGTAGGCCCAGCGCTTAAGCGTCCACAGTCCCCAGGCGAAGTACAGCGTCACCAGGCCCACGATCGCAGCAAGAATCCCGGTGATGACCCCCACCACCACACTACTGGTCGTAAGCGCCCACCCACCGAGGAGCGCTCCAAACAGAAAGAAGACGGCGACGAGCACCCTGAATATCCCCTGAATGCACAGTAGAACCGCAATGGCTGTAACCCCGGTCGGGCGCCTGCGGGGCACCTCAAACATCGTGTCTAACATAGTCTCCCCCTATTCAATGGGTTCCTCCGGCCTGGAAATCGTGATACGCAGGAGCAGCCTCACGAGATAGAAGAGCAAGGCATAGACCGCCATACCAACGAGTGTCGACCATTCAATGATGGCAACCCCCTGGGTCCCCAACTTCGTACTGGGTACAATGCCTTCAAACGGGTAGAGAAAGAAACCGGTAAAATTATAAAGAAACTGTGCAAATGGGTTAGTGGGATCCGCTCCCAGCAGTTTCAAGACAAAACGCAACAGAAACAGCATCTCCAAGGCGAAGAGCACCCATTGCAGGTAGTCCATGAGCTTGGCGATGCCATATTTACGATCCTTCTTGTTTTGTTTAGCTGCGCTCTGGGTATACTGCGCAGGAGTAGTGACATAATTGGGAGGAATCCCATTCGGCACTCCCGGCTGGCTCTGATAGGGTGGCACTCCTGGTTGATTCTGATAGGGAGGTGGCACCGGCTGGTATGGAACCGCCGGCTGAACCTCTTCCATAGGCGGTATATAATTGGGATCATTTGGATACGGGTTAGGTTGCATGCTACGCTCCTCCTCAGAGTGAAGTAAAGCCGCTAGGGGCTCAATCTTTCCAGCCACCGCTGCTTATCGGCGCAATGTATTTGCCTTCTGAAGATAGGTTTCTTCATCTGCCTCAATCATGAGCGTGTGAATGACCACGATATCGGCATCGGGTACTCGCTCAAGCGGTTGCAGGCACAGACTCGCCTTTCGTCTCCCCTTCTCGATCACCCCCACAAGCCCGGGAGCTTGTGGCACGCGGTAGATGCGCTGTGGATCACGGGGGCTGGGGATATCGACGTAGCCCCGCTTGATCAATTGGCGGTATTGTTCGCGGGTAAGCACTGTGCGCAGAAGCTCATCGGCCCGTCGCCTCGCGCCTGACCACTTGAGGAAGCGGTCAACGATGAACCCCCCAAGCAGCACGAGGGCAATAGTCACGAGTATCCCTACCAAAATGTATGCCAGCGTTTCCACGTTCATCCTCCGACCACGCGGGGGAGCATGACGATCTGCGAGGCCTGGGCATCGAACTGCTCAAGTCGTTCTAGCGGCTTACCCGCTTCGACACGAAAAGCCGTCGCGCCCCTGGCGCGCGCTCGTGCAAAGATCCGTTCTGCTTCTCGAAGCGCCGTCAGCGCTTCAGCATCGCCGGCCAGGGCGTCCTGTTCATTCCAGAGCAGGCGCTCATCCCCGCGGTTTGATACGATCCGTAACATTCCCATGGCCACTCCGATGGCCTGGGGCAGAATATTCCCGAGGGCGTTCCCCATTTCTTCTTTCCTCCAAACGATCTTAGATGGAGGTGTTTTGCAGCGCTTGAGCCGGAATTGGTTATTTGGCCGCTTCGGACTCCGCCTCGAGCTCCTTCTCGAAGTCCTTCCCGTCTACGTTCATCTGCTTCTCGGTCTTCTTTTGTGCGTGAGCCGTGGCCTTCTCGATCTTTTCTGACAGCTTTACTCGACCAACGACGACCAGTGCCGCCTGCCCCGCGTCGAGGGTCTCGCCCAGGTCCTTCATGTCCCCACGCGACATGCCGCGCCAGAGGTGGCCGATCACTCCGCCCGCGACGCCCCCGACGGCCGCACTGGCGATAATGGAGGGGGGAAAGAGGATTCCCACGACAGCGCCTGCGGCAATCCCTGTCCAGGCGCCATGCTGAGTAGGCTTCTCGTCCTTGTGGACGTGAACCTTGCCGTCAGCGTCTTTCGCCACAACAGCGGCATCGTACGTGCCGATCACGCCACTACTGTGCAGTTCCTTAACCGCGGCGTAGTCTTGTTGTGCATCGTCCACGCTGCCATAGGTACCGATGAAGACGAACACATCTTTATCTGACATTGCTGACTCCTTTTGCCCGAGCTGCTTTACAGCCCAGATGGTGAATGTTTAGTAGATACCCTCAATATGGTTGTTAGTGTACTGGCCTGGGTACGAAAATTCATCACTCAAATACACTGTTTTTTGCTCGCTTCCACAAACAGCAACGTGAGATGCGCTCGGATTTTACCGGTTTGTTTACACTGGTACCTTTGTTCGTACTAGACGAGTGGTAGAGCAAAATCAGGAAAAAGCGGTACCTACAGATGCTGAAAGGGATGCTTCTTCCCATAGGCGTATGGTGCGCAAAGCTCAATCTTTTCTGGTCACCACAGTAGTGTAAACACACTATATGGGCCAACCACATCGTGTAATGGAAGAAGCGCACGGTATGAACTTCACTGGAAATGCAGAGATATGCTCTCTGCATTTCCGTCACGTTGACTACACTCGCGCATACTGCAAAATGCTTTGTCAATCGCCCAGTGCTGCATTGAGGGTATAACAGGCCCTGATTAGCGCCAGGTGAGTAAAGGCCTGCGGGAAGTTCCCCTCTGCTTCCCCGGTCGGGCCGATCTCCTCGGAATACAATCCCAGGTGGTTGGCATAGCTAAACATCTGCTCCAGATTCTCTCTGGCTTCCTCGATGCGCCCCGCCCGCGCCAGGGCCTCGATATACCAGAAACTGCAGATGCTGAAAGTCCCTTCAATGCCTTTGAGCCCATCGTCGGCGGCCTGATCCACACGATAGCGGTAGACCTGCGGGGCATGCGTCAGGTCCTTCTCAATGCGATCCAGCGTCTTGAGCATGCGCGGGTCGGCTGGGGCCGTAAAGCCAGTCAGCGAGATCAACAGCGCGCTGGCGTCAATGGCGTTGCCGCCATAATACTGCACGAAGCTCTGCTTTTCCTCGCTCCAGCCCTTATCCATGATCTCCTTGTAGATGCTATCGCGCACCTGGCGCCACTGCTCCAGGGGAGCCGGCATCCCCTGGCGCTCCATCGCGCGGATGGCGCGATCGAAGGCCACCCAGCACATGACCCGCGAGTGCAGGAAGGCCCGGTCGCCTCCACGTACCTCCCAGATACCCTTGTCGGGCGTCTGCCAGTTCTCGCTCAGCCACTCCATGATGCGACTGATTTGTTCCCATCCGCGGTAGTAGAGACCTCTGTGCTCGAATAACAGATACAGCGCGTCGAACAGCTCCCCAAAGACATCCATCTGCAGCTGTTTGGCCGCGCCATTGCCGATGCGCACCGGCCGGCTCTGGCGGTAGCCATCAAGGTGGTCGAGGAGAATCTCGGGCAGCTCCGTCTCCCCGCGAATGGTGAACATGGGCTGGATGGGCTGATCGGGCTTGAGCTGCATGAAGCGCGCCTGCACCCAGTCGGTGAAGGCATCGGCCTCGTGCTCGAAGCCCAGCATGCTGAGACTTTGCAGCGTCAAGCCGGCATCGCGCAGCCAGGTGAAGCGATAATCCCAGTTGCGCTCGCCCCCGATGCCTTCGGGCAAGCTGGTCGTGGCCGCGGCAACCACCGCGCCGGTGGGCGCGTAGGTCAGCAACTTCAGGGCCAGCGCCGAACGATAGACCGTTTCGCGCCAGCGTCCCTGGTAGCGGCACTGCTTGAGCCAGTTGCGCCAGTAGTCCTTGGTATCCGCCAGGACCTTCTGGAACTTTGCGGCGGCCTGCTCGGGCGTCGTCACCTGGGGGGCTTCGGCACTGGTCAGCATAAAATAGGCCCATTCATCCTCGTCCAGGGTGAATGACGCGCGCGCGCCCCCCTGGCCGTCAGCCTGCACAGGGATGGTGGAGAAGAGCCCGAGCATGAGGTCGGAGCTGCGGAAGACCGTGCCGTGCTCGACGGGTTCGACAGTATGGGAATCGCGCGCGTAGTTAAAGGCGGGACGGCACGTCATCTCGAAAGACAGCGAGCCAGTGACGACATGGACTGCCCGCACGATGCCATGGCGGTCGGTGGGACTGGTGGCCTGTTGAATGGGCATGAAATCGGTGACTTCTCCCACCCCGCTTGCCGTCAGAAAGCGGGTCACGAGGACGTTGGTATCGGGCAGATAATGCTGCTTGTGACTCTCGACCGGCGTCTCGCGTGGCTCGATCTGGAAGTACCCTCCCTTTTCGCTGTCCAGGAGCGCGCCAAAGACGCTGGGAGCATCGAAAGCGGGAACACAGTACCAGTCAATCGAACCATTCTTTCCCACGAGCGCGACGGTGTGGAGATCGCCAATGATCCCATAGTCTTCGATTGGCAAGTAGGTTCTCACGCGGGGGGTATTTTGCTTTTGCTCAGCAGTTGTTACCATGTGTTTGTCCTTTCGTGAGGCACTTCAAAAGTGCAATAGCAAAGAGGGCTCTGACCCACATTCTGAATATTTTCACCCGGATGATTGAACAGGGGGCGATTTGATGTCGCTCCACAACTGGGGCAATGGTGCCAGGCCAAGTTCACGAACCAGCTTCTGCGCCGCCATCCCCACGGCCTCCGTGAAGGTGGGGTATGCCAGTTGCAGTTCAGCCAGTTGCTCGACCCTCATGCCGCTTGCCATACAGGCTGCCACCATCTGGATGATTTCGACCGAGTATTCCCCTATGACGTGCGCCCCCAGGATATAGCGGCGGCGGCGTTCGACGATCAGTTTGCAGAATCCCTCGGGATGGGCATCGACCACGGGACGCAGTAAGTCAGCATACTGCACAACCGCAACTGCGCAATCGTACTGCTGGCGGGCTTGCGCCTCGGTCAATCCGACGCTGGCGTATTCCGGGTCGGTGAAGCTGCCACTGGGCACGATCTCATGCGTGAAGCGGCGGTAGGGCCCAAGCACAGCATTTTCGGCGGCAATACGGCCCTCGTAGCGGGCGCTCTGCACGAGCATACTCTGTCCGTTGATGTCTCCTGCGGCGAAGATATGCGGCACATTGCTCTGCAGGTAATCGTTGACCGGGATATAACTGCGTTCGGTCTCCACGCCAGCGGCAGCCAGGTTGAGCGCATCCACGTTGCCCGGCCAACCGACCGCAAAGAAGACCGCGTCCACAATCAGGCTGGCGGGCCGCTCCTGCGTGCGGTAGTGTAGTTGGATGCCGCCATCGACCTTTTCCAGGCGCTCGGTTCGGGCCCCGGTAATGACTGTCATGCGTTGCTTGCCGAAGGCATCGGCGAGCGCCACCGCGATATCCTCATCTTCTCTGGGAAGAAGCCGCGGAGCAAACTCGAGCAAGTACACCTGGCACCCGAAATCTTCGAGGATCGACGCCAGTTGGCAGCCGGTGGCTGCTCCCCCGACAACCGCCACGCTGGCCGGCAACTGCTCGAGTGTCCAGATGTCGCTGTACGTCAGGGCCAGTTCGGCTCCGGGTAGCGGCAGTACATATCCATGGCCACCCACAGCGATGATGATGTTATCCGCCTGCCACGTTCGCCCGGAGGCCGCGCCCACAGTATACTCATCGAGAAACCGCGCCGGACCAACTCCTTCGATGAGCTCGATGCCCGTGCTGCGTACATACTCGGCCAGGTGTTTTTTCTCGTGGGCATAGTTCGCTACACGCCTGGCATTGGCTAACACAGCGGCCAGATCAATGTGGGGGCGCGCTCCCTTTAATCCAAAAGTCTCCCAGGATCCCGCATCGCGGGCCAGCCGCGCGGCACGGGCGAGGGTGCGTACCGGTGCCGGGCCCTCGTTAATACTGGTCCCTCCAACTCGTGTGCTCTCTAGCAATGTCACCTCGGCCTGCAGCTCGCGTGCCTGCAGCGCCGCTGTCAACCCGGCGGGTCCTCCGCCTAACACAATCAGCTTCATTGCTCTCCTCCTGAGAAACTAAGCACCATCATCCGCCTTACGTAGGATCGCGCGCGCGGGCGCACCATCACTGCCGTCAATTCTCAGTGGCAGGCAGATCAGCTCATACGTCCCAGGTTCCACCTGGGAGAGATCGAGGCCCTCAATGATCCAGATATCTGCCTCAAGCAGCGCCCGGTGCGTTTCGACGCCATCTTTAGTGTACCCACCAACCGAGAGATAATCGATCCCCACGGTTAAGACCCCAACTGACGCCAGGTAGCGCGCTGCCTCCTGCGAGAGATACACGAAATCCTCAACAAACGTATCCGTCTTCCAACAACGGGAAGAATTCAGCGTCTTGAAAAGCAAGCGTTCGCCTTGCCGGATATGGTGGGGTCGCAGTTCGCCTGGTTTAATCGACTCGGGGTCGCCGATCTCGATGACTCGTGCTCGTCCAAGTGCCGCGTGAAAAGGCATCTCATGCAGCCCCTTGCCCTCTGGCAGGAAGTGAAATGGGCCATCCATGTGGGTACCGGTATGCGATCCCATGGACAGCGTCGAGACATTGCACACATCACCACGACCCATATATAACATGTATTCAATGCGCACTGGTGGATTGTCGGGCCAGTGCACCATGCCGGCATGAAGTGGTACAGAAACATCAATCCAGTCGTGTATCATCTGCTCTGCTCCCTCTCAGTGGCGCTACTGGACGTCTCAAAGGTAATCACATTCTTGATGCCACCAATGTTGCCAAGCAGAACGCCTGGAGCCTCTTCGGGAGCCGAACGACTCGTGATGAGCGCGCCTAGTGCCTCAGGCCAGCGCTGGTGAAAGACGCCAATGTCCCTGAGAGCCTCATCAAAGTTCTCAGCACCGGCGTTCACAGTGCCAAAAATGATTTGATTCTTCAACACGATGTTGCGCATCAATAGATCGGTATCAACCTCGATTGGTCCTTTCAGACTGGGAACGCCGGTGAAAATGAAGATACTGTTTGGGCCAAGCAGCTTCCACGCCTCAAATGCGAGGCGCGAGACACCGGTCGCCTCGTATATCAGGTGGATGTGACCGAATAGTGCCTTTTGCTCCTCCACCGGTACCTTTCCCTGGGAGCGGTACTTCCCTCCGATCGCCTCGACGATGTTTGCATTCGGATTTGGAGCAGGCGCCAGCGCGTACACAAAGATATCACAGCCTGCTGCAATCAATGTCATCGCGCCCAATAGCCCAACGGGACCGGCACCGAGGACCACGGCTGTCAGGGGCAAGCGCTGCGTATCTTGCGGCCTACCCTCCGGGATAAGGGGAATGAGCCATGGCAGACGACGCACGATCTGCAGGATTTGATCGCGGGCTTTCTCCGCGATAGTCAATGGCTCTGTCAGAACAGCGACATCACGCAGTTCTGGCGGCACGACATGCATATAGCGCTCGTGGTCGACCACGTACTCGGTCATGAAGCCGTGCTCTTCCTTGATACCGCGTTCCCTATAGTCACCGGTGATGCAAAAGTCCGGGTACCCTGCACGACAAGGACGGCACTCCGGGTGGGGACAAGGACGACGCACGGTCGTCACGACCAGGTCGCCCACTTTCACGCGGCTTACCGCCGGACCGACTTCGATCACCTCACCGAGTGACTCGTGGCCGATCACCAGGTAGTCGGAGCCCGCAGGGGGAGTTCCATATTCGAAGGCGCAGATTTCCTTGTCTGTGCCGCACAACCCAATGTCGAGGATACGAAGTTTGACCTGGTCGGGTTCAGTCATACGGGGAGCTTCATGCTCGATGACCTTGACCTCTTTGGTTCGTGGAAAAACTGCGACTGCTTTCATCTCTTTGATGACCTCCTTCGCACCAGACGAACTTGAACCACTACTGCCAGCATAGCGTCCCGAGGGCGAAAACACATGCTGTAAACACACTATTTTTGCGCACCGCTAGCTAGCTGAACACCACGAGGTGATCGTAGTGAGTAGTGTAAATACACTATGCGACAAGGATTCACTCAGCTTCCGGTTGCTTGTCGATGCACCTAAAAATAGTGCATTCAGGGGCTATGTTTTCGTATTGTAGCGTGTATGCTAATGGCAGAAATCTACGGGCCTCTCGTTGGCAGCGGCAAAGGGTGGCCAAGCTACATGCTTTGTTCTTTGTTAGGAGGTATCATGGCTTTTCAAGATTTTCTCATCGGCCTGCTGGTCTTGTTAGTGGGAGCAGCATTCTGCTTTGCCGGCTATCGATTCTTCCGGATTCTGATAGCTGTTTGGGGCTTCTTCGCCGGGTTCAATCTCGGTGCTGCAGGCATGACCGCGCTCTTTGGGCAGAACTTCCTGGGGACGACGACTGGCTGGATCCTCGGATTAGTGGTTGGCCTGGTGCTCGCCGTGCTGGCGTACTTTTTCTATTACGTTGCGGTCGTGCTTTTGGGCACATCAGCAGGGTACTCGCTCGGCAGCGGCCTCATGGCGGCCTTTGGCCTCAACAATCCAGGCTTCTTGTCCGTGACAGTCGGGATCGTCTTCGCTGTTGTGTTTGCTCTGCTGATCCTGCTCCTCAACCTGCCCAAATTACTCATCATGGCGTTCACAGCGCTGGGCGGAGCTGAGGCCGTGCTGGCGGGGATCCTGATCATGCTGGGACAGGTCCATGTGGTCGGCCTGCAGTACGGCATTGCTGTAGCACTGGTTAAGGCATCGTGGTTCTGGAGTATTGTGGCGATTGTGTTGGCAATAGGCGGCTTTTTGGCACAGTGGCGCACTATGCAAAAATATACCCTTGTGTGGTCAGAAGCACAGGTCCCAGGCGGGTCATCAAATGTTTGATACCACAACAATGATAGAAGCAAATCCTCACTGGAGACTTGCTCCAGTGGGGCTTTTCTATTCAATACAAAGAGGTGTGAAAGAGCATTCCCGCGCTCCTCGAAGGGGCATGGAACTCCGAGACTGATGCAGCGGCACAACTGGAGGCGTGTTATGGATATCAATCATACAGTTGAGCTGATAGGTTCCGCTTTCGAGCTGGCAGGGGTTGGGGTTCTCGCCGCTGGTTCGGTTCTGGCATTCGTACGATTCCTTGTTTCCCTTTTCAGTGCACGTAATGGCTCGGTGGCGTATCGTCATCTGCGTCTCTACCTTGGTAGAGCAATTATGATCGGGCTGGAACTCCTGATTGCCGCCGATATCATCCACAGCGTCGCCATCGATCCCACCTTCGCGACCGTTGGTGTGCTCGGACTGATTGTGCTTGTCCGCACGTTCCTGAGCTGGTCGATCGATGTCGAGATCAACGGCGAATGGCCCTGGCAACGTGCGCGGTTCCACAGGGGTGAACCGCCAGGTCAGGATGAAGTTTGAAATTCATCGCAGCTGATCATGTCTAGTGTAAACATGCCATCCCTCCTGTGCAAACAACGATGGGTTGCGAAGATGAAGACAGTGCATTTAAGGGATGTATTTTCACGCTTCGCACCCCATACTTGCTAGTGGCGATAGTTTTCTGAGCACATCTACTTTTGCAGCATGGCATAGGCTAGAACTCGGTGACATATCCAGCCAAAGCGTCCAATGGAGGTAAACTTCGCCGACCAGGCAGTTGAGGCCCTCATGAGGTGGGAAAAGACTCGTGAGGACATTACGGAACTCGACGAGATCGCCATGCTCGTCGGTGACAAGAATGGTTGCGAATGAAGGAGATACAAGCTATGCAAAATACCATCACGAAGACCGCATCCAGCTTCTGGCCGATCGTTTTCCCGCTCGCGCTTGCCCAGTTCGTTTGTTCTTACGCCGCCACCACCATGAATGTTTCCATCGGCAGCATCGCCCAAGATCTGGGAACAGATGTTCACTCTATTCAAATAACGATCACCTTATTCACCCTCACCATGGCTGCGTTGATGATCCCCGGCAGCAAGCTGACGGATATCTGGGGCCGTAAATTCTGTTTAATGCTCGGCCTCATCGTGTACGCTCTGGGAGCGCTGATCGCGACGTTCGCCCCGGTTCTGGGCGTCTTGTTGTTTGGCTATTCCTTGCTGGAGGGCGTTGGCACTGCTCTGCTGATCCCGCCCGTCTATATTCTGTGCACGGTCTCCTTTCTCGACCTGCCCACACGTGCCAGAGCGTTTGGCGTCATCAGCGCAGCAGGCGGAATCGGGGCCGCAGCGGGGCCACTCATCGGCGGTATCATTACCACTGCGATCAGCTGGCGCGCTTCTTTCACCTTGCAAGTCCTGATTGTTGTAGTGATTATGGTGCTCAGCCGTCGCATCGCTGATCCCGGGGTACAGGGTGCCAGACCGCGCTTCGATATCATCGGAACGATCCTTTCGGCTGCCGGACTCGTCTTTGTGGTGCTTGGCATCCTTCAATCGGGAACGTACGGCTGGATTACGGCCAGCCAGAATTTTACCATCGGCCCTACCGTGGTCATCCCTCAGGGCGGTATCTCACCGGTCTGGCTCTTCGTCGGAATCGGCGCCCTCTTTTTAGTGGGGTTCTTCTTCTGGATCCGATCCCGAGAACGGGCCGGCAAAGAGCCGCTCTTATCCACGCACCTGTTCCGCAATCGTACCTCCAACCTGGGGTTAGTGACACAACTCATCCAATGGTTCATCGTGCAGGGCAGCTTCTTCGTGATCTCGGTCTTCCTGCAAGAGGTGCACCATTACAACGCCATTCAAACCGGCCTGGCGCTCACCCCCACCACCATCGGCATCCTGCTCACAGGCGCCCTTGCGGGCAGACTTGCGCAAAGGCGTGCGCAAAGAACCCTCATCCAGGCAGGCTTTGTCTTAACCATCGTCGGCATGATCCTGCTGTTGCTCTTAGCGCGTCTCACCTCAAGCAGCCTCGCCTCCATTCCGGGCCTTCTGTTGATAGGTCTGGGAGTGGGAGTGATGCTGACCTCCTCGGTCAACGTCGTGCAGTCCAGCTTTCCCGACAAAGACCAGGGGGAGATCTCCGGCTTATCGCGCAGCGTTTCTAATCTGGGGTCCTCGCTTGGGACAGCCATTGCCGGCTCGGTGTTGGTCACGACACTCGTCCCGCCAGATAAGACCTACCCCCTGGCCCTGATTACGATGATCGTCTTTACATGCATTGGCCTGATCGCGGCGCTCCTCCTTCCCTCTCTCAAACCGGCTCATTGAGGGCGTTTTATAACTGGGAAACCTCCCAAAGGTGAGCTAAAACCCGTTTGGGAGAACGGATGAGATCAGGACGGTGAGCCTGCCAAGCGGCCAAACCGGCGACGAGGGAGGGCGCATAGATCAAGGCCACTTGCCGGACGATGGTCGACCAGCCCGAGTAAGCAGGCCGTTGCAAACGAAAGAAGGGCAAGCCACAGGCCAAGGCCAGCGCAGGCCAACTCTTGAGCCAGTCATGCACGTCCTGGTAGGAAAGACAGCCAGCTTCATCAAAGGCGCGTCAACTTTTGTTCGCTCCTCACATCGGTTCCTCAATAAGGGGGGTGAGATGTGCCTCACCCCTATCATGGCTAGCATGGCGTAAGAGTGTCAGGGCGATGGTTGGGTATATGATAACTGACCGGTTGAGCTCGACAACTGCTCTCTTCTGTACGTGATGATTCTTGCTTGTCAGCGCTCGCTCGACCAGATCCCTGAGCACCAGTCGCAAAAAGCTCATTCATGAGAATGACTATAGTCGAAGACGCGCGAGACGGCTATTCCCTATAGGGTATAGATTTTGCAGAGGGCAAGCGACTCCCGCAGGGCGACCCTTTGCAGGAAATAATACATGGCATCGCTCAACGCTATATGGTATACTTTATCCTGCGCTATGGAATCTGCAGGTGCTTACGTTCAGTGTGGGGGTGGGATGTTACCAGAGCTACGCAAGAGATATCGCTACGACCAAAAAGCGAGGCAGGATGGTGATACGATGACAACCGATCATTCCCCCCACAAGCGGCTGAATCTGGATACTCACCTGTCTCCACCAAGGGGGATTTCCGCCACATGCTCCACCCCCTCACGGCGCTGATTGGACGCGCACACGAGGTACAGCAGGCATGGACCCTGCTGAGGAACCCGGGGATACGCCTTTTGACCATCACTGGCCCGGGAGGGATTGGCAAGTCACGCCTGGCCTTGCAGGTCGCAGTGGACGTGCAGCGGGACTTTGCCGATGGGTACTGCTCCGTCGAGCTTGCCCACTTCACTACCCCCCAACAGGTAGGGCTCAGTATCGCGCAAGCGCTCGGACTCCGTGTGAGAGGGCGCGAGCCGTTTGAGCGTCTGAAGACCTTTCTGCGCGAGAGGCACCTGCTGTTACTGCTGGACAACTTCGAGCAGGTACCGGCAGCGGCACCGCTGCTCCCGGAACTACTCGCGGCCTGCCCCCAGCTCAAGATCCTGGTGACCAGCCGCGCCGTCTTGCGGGTGCAGGGCGAATTCGAGTTCCCTGTCCCGCCACTGTCCGTCCCCGACCTGCATCACCTTCCATCGCTCGAAGCCCTGGCGCACTACGGAGCGGTCGCACTCTTCGTGCAGCGCGCGCGGGCGATTGCGCGCGATTTCCGGCTGACTGAAGAGAACGCCCAGGACATCGCAGCGATCTGCGCCCGGCTGGACGGCTTGCCGCTGGCGATTGAACTGGCGGCGGCCCACACGAAAGTGCTCCCACCTCGCCTGTTGCTCGCCCGCCTGGAGAAGCCGCTGGACGTGTTGACGCGCGGCGGGCCAGATCTACCCGTGCGCCAGCAGACGCTGCGCATGAACTGCATGGATTGTCCCTGTGAGTCCTCTGAAGGGGACTATAATTTGTCACACGTACCCGGCTGCTTATTGGAAAGACTTCTACCCCAAGATATGCTGATCTCCTCTCTGTCATGGTGTTTCGTCCTTTCCCTTACCTGGCTGTATCCTGTCTCCCATCGTCGATGTATCGACCCTCCCCCGACCGAAGGCATCAATGCTGCCCCAACGTCCCGGGATGTCCAGCAATTCGATCCGGCCCAGCATCCGAGGCAGGGCCGGATCGACAACAAGGTGGTCACCAACCGGCTCCAGGCCAAGCATCGCGCGCAGAAGCAAGAGCGGCGCCCCACTGGCCCAGGCTTGCGGGCTACATGCGGTTGGATACTCCACCGGAAACTCCGTCAATTCACGCCGATAGCCGGCGAACGCCTCCGGCAGGCGGCCCTTGAAGTAGGCAGCAGCCTCGAGCATGTTCATCGCAACCCGTGCAGCCTCCTCACGATAGCCGTAGCGTCTGAGCCCCATCGCAATAAAGGAGTTGTCGTGTGGCCAGACCGTACCGACATGATACCCAATCGGGTTGTAGCCACCCTCTCCTTCCGCCATGGTGCGTATGCCCCAACCGGAATAAAGTTTAGGACCCATCAGGTGACGTACAAGAGCCTCCGCCTTGTCCTCATCGACGATGCCACTCCAGAGCAAGTGCCCAATGTTCGAGGTCAACGAATCAACCTTGCGCCCATCACCATCGATGGCAAGTACGAAGAACTCTCGATCTTCGAGCCAGAAGTCCTGGTTGAACCTCCGCTTCAGTTCGGCTGCTTGGCTCTCTAAGCGTTTGGCAAGCTCAGGATCGTCCCAGAACTCGCGAGCAAGACGCGCGCAGCGCATCTTGGCGTCGTAGACATAGCCCTGAATCTCACACGTCGCGCGCGGCAGGCGCGAGAGCGTGCCATCGGCGAACAGGATGGAGTTCCAGGAATCCTTCCAGCACTGGTTCTCCAGTCCCGTCTCCTTGTTGCGGCGGCTGTACTCAACATAGCCATCGCCATTGCGGTCACCGTATGTGTCGATCCAGGTGAGCGCAGCCCTGGCTTCCATCTCAAGCTGCTGGACCAGCTCGGCGTTGCCGGTCCAGCGCTCAAACTCATCGAGCAAGATGAGGAAGAATGGTGTGACGTCGGCAGCTCCATAGTAGGGTGAGTGCGGGCGTTCCTCGAACGCGGTCATCTCGCCGAAGCGCGCCTCGTGCATAATCTTGCCAGGCTCCTCATCGCGGAAATCGTCGATCCTTGTCCCTTGCCGCTGCGCCAGGGCACGTAGCGCCGCCTCGGCTAGCTCGGATGTGAAAGGGAGCGCCTGGTAGCTCGCGATCATGCTGTCCCTGCCGAAGATGGTCATGAACCAGGGTAAGCCAGCGGCAGGCAGCGCCTGTCCTGACAGCGTCAAAGGATAAAAGCGCAGGGCCGCCAGGTCAACCAGACTCCGACTGTAAGTTACTTGGAGAGACGGCCACTCACACGAAAGTCGTGGTAAAGCTTCACTCAACTTCTCCAGACTCCTCTTCACGTTCGACCTCGCTCGTTGATCTCCGTGTCCGTTCTTCGTCTCCTGGTGATTCTCGTCGAGCAAGCCTAACCTGATGACGACATCCAGAGACGTAGTCCACTGGCTGTGAGGTTCGATATGCACAGCGAAACTCAGACCGTGCTCGTCGATGTCGGCCTCGGCACTGGCGGTAATCAAGGTCTCACGGATGAAGGTTTCACGACGATAGCCGAGTACCAGGCGGTCGCTTTCGATCCGATGGTAGAACTCACCTTTTTTTGTAAGTTTATCTTTGACCTCGAACAGATCAGCAAAGTCAGCCGCCGCTTCAATGCGCACCTTGAGGTCAACTGGTTGGTCTTTGTGATTGAGGATGGTCACATCCTCGTGGAAGCCGTTTCCGATTGCTCGTTTGCGCATGATCGACTGGTCAGCATCTACATAGATGGTGCCGGTTCCTGGAACAAGGAAGAACTGTACGTAGAAGTAATCGAGGTCATCCGTAGACAGGATGTTCGGACGCAGCCCGTCCACTGTCAGCAGCCAGCGTGAAAGAAAACGCGTATCCCACGCAAACAGCCCCAGCGGCTCAGTCGGCGAGGCGTCGATGTCTCCGCGTAAGTCACTGACCACGAAGTTGTTTCCCTCCAGGACACTAACCGTTGTTTTCTCACCCATTGTCTTCTCCTTTATCCCTGTTTCCCGCGGGACAGGCTCTCATCGGGAAAGAGCCGCTGGAACATCTGCGCTAGCGCGAGATTGCCTGTGATCTTCATCCTCCCTTGCATGAACAGCGTGGTGGGATTCTGCTTTCCCACCACCAGGCGGTCGAAGTCTTCCCGGCTGCACACAAGCACGCAGTCTGCTCCAACCGTATCTCTGCTCACCGACAGCGATCCGTTGTTAACGACGACGAACCAGCTTCCCACATCCTCGATATCACATCGGATGGTTCCAGAGATGCCATGAAGCAGTGGTTCATACCCACGTTCGGCAAGTCGCTCAAAGAAAGCTTGAGTCGTAGCACTCATAGGTCCTCCTCAATAGTAGACCCTGCCCGGTTGCAGTGCTGAAGAGCCACAACCAGACCGGACGCTTTATGCACTATATCAACAGCCAGCAGCGGAGTACCTCTGCAACACTCCAGGCCTGCGCAAAACACCCCGCTGGCGTGAAAGGAGGTTCCGGTTCTGCTACTTCACTGACTGTACCCAGGCAGGCATCCCACAGATGCTTCATGAGTGGTTGGAGCAAAGAGCGTACCGCTGCCTGGTCCTTGTAGATAGCGAGATGGACATCAACGTATGGACCGATCAACCACGGCCAAACTGTTCCCCGGTGATACGCACCATCGCGTTGTTGTGAATTCCCGTTAAAATGCTTGCAGTACGATGGATCACCGGGACTGAGCGAGCGCAGCCCCATCGGTGTGAGTAAGGCTTCTGATACTTTCTGTAGCATACTCTGCATTTGTTCCCTGGTGAGCAGCGCGGGGGTCAGCGACGCGGCAAACAACTGGTTGGGACGCAGCGAGGCATCGTTCTGCCCCACAACCCCCTCAACATCGACCACATCGTAAAGATACCCTCCTGCTTCATACCAGAAACGCCGGGTGAAATTCTCACGCACCTTTGAACGAAGTTGACCGAACCGGCTAGCATCAAGAGAGAAGCGTCCTGCCCAGGATTCCATACAGGTGAGCGCGTAATACCAGAGCGCGTTTACCTCTACAGGTTTGCCATGACGAGGGGTGACCACCCAATCACCAACCTTGGCATCCATCCAGGTGAGTTGCACCCCCGGTGTACCGCCACGCAGCAAACCATCGGCCGGATCGACGCCGATGCCATAGACTGTGCCTTCTACATGCCTGTCAATAATGCTGCTGAGCGTTAGGAAGAGTTCATTGAGCAGCGACCAGTCTCCCGTCGTCGTGAGGTAGCGATCAAGCCCATGGAACATCCAGAGGGTCGCATCAATCGTATTGTACTCTGGTGCCTCTCCACTGTCGGGGAAACGGTTAGGAATGAGTCCCCCGTGGGTATAGGAGGCAAATGCTTCGAGGAGACTGCGCGCCTCGTTATACCTCCCCGTGCTGAGGAGCAATCCGGGTAGGGAAATCATGCTGTCCCGTCCCCAGTCTGCGAACCAGGGATAGCCGGCAATGATCGTCTTAAGGTCAGTGGAGAGATGTTCTTGCCCGCTGCCTGGCTGGCTGTCTTGCGCGTTTGCTGGGCGAGCGACGATAAATTGATCGGCGGCAAGTGCCAGCCGAGCAAATACTGGATCTGCTTGTGGCAGGGGATCTTTTGAGCGATTCGCCGTCGCCAGGAGTTGTTGGGCACGCTGTTGGTGGCGCGTCCAGGCCTTCTCCACGGCCGCTTCATGCTGAGGGCTGCCCAACTCAGCCTGCAAATGAGGTTCAGCGCTGAGTACAATGGTCACACGCTCCCCTGGAATCAACTGTAGACGAAATGTGCCCGGCTGGTACACGTCCTCTCTATCAGGAAGGCCGCGCTCTGTCTCACGTCGATGCTTCACCCCCCAGAACCAGTACCCTGTCGGGGTAAAATGGGCAGAAGACCCTAAGACAAGGGAGTAGGCTGGAGCTCCCTCATACGCACGTATGCGGCAGCGATTCCCCTGATCCTCCACCACAAAATGCCAGTTGGCATCTCCATGTGTCGCGCTATGGTGATTGCGGTAGAGGCAGAAAGGAGCGAGCGTGAGCGTCAGAGGCGCGTCACTCGCTCCTTTACCGGGCGCAGCGGAGAGCGCATACTGTACATACGTTGTGTTTTGTCCGTATTCCATCCAGATGCGCTTCTCAAGCGTTATGTTTTCGTCCAGTCGATAGCGAAAGCCAGGTACATCGGCCTCTAACGAAAACGTGTCGAGGTAGTTGTATCCTTGCGGGTCGATAGTGCCATCCTGGTATTCATTCACGCCCAGTTTGAGAACACGGTTATCTGGTAGTTCAGCCGTTTCATCTATTTTGGTGACCAGGACGTCCCGTTCAACGGGAGGGCGAAGCGCTGCTACAAGCAGACCGTGATAGCTGCGTGTAGTTGCCCCAGCAAGAGAGCCAGCGGCATAGCCACCCAACCCATTCGTTACGTACCATTCATGATCGAGTCCCGCTTGCACATTTCTACAAATATCCGGGCCCACAGAGAGATTCCAGGCATTTGCAGTGGCGCGATCGGTTTCAACTCCAGGTTGTATGGTCATTTTTTGCGTAGCCGTGCGGAGATCCTCCCTTTTAAGTCAAGTACAGAGGCCAGGCACGAGCTCTCCTTTCTTCATTACGGTAACATCAAACCGGACCATTAAAAAGCGAGACAGCGATCGGCGTAATACTATTTGCCTTCTGCAGATAGGTCTCTTCATCTGCCTCAATCATGAGCTTGTGAATGACCACGAGATCAGCATCGGGTACCCAATCAAACGGTTGCAGGCAGAGCCACTGCGTTAATTGCCCCTTTTCTCTCACCTGTACTTGCCCAGGAGACCGTGGCACACGGTAGATGCGTTCTGGATCGCTGGGGCTGGGAATATCGATGTAGCCCTGCCAGATCAATTGGACGTATTGTTCAGCGGTCAGGACGGCGCGCAGAAGCTCGCCCGCCCGACGCTTCGCCCCTGGCCGCTTGTGATAGCTACCACTGATGAACACCCAAGGCAACAAGGGCAGCAGAACGACTATCAAAACACCCACCAGTGTTGCCATATTCATCCCCCAACCACCCGTGGGACCATGACAATCTGCGAGACCTGGGCGTCAAACTGCTCAAGACGCTCTACCGGTTTGCCCGGTTCGACACGAAAAGCCGTCGCGCCCCTGGCGCGCTCGCGCGCAAAGATCCGTTCTGCTTCGCGAATCGCGGCCAGCGCTTCAACATCACCCGCCAGGGCGTCCTGTCCATTCCAGCGTAGGCGCTCATCCCCGCGCTTCGATATGATCCGTAACATTCCCATTGTGTTCCTCCTTCATCATCTTTGTCAGTGTTGCTAGTAGTGCTTCTGTAGGACGGTGGCTTTCACACAGTGAGCTGATCTTCCTGGTAGGCGCGCGTCACGCCCACGTGATGAGCCATCTTAAATTAGTGTACTGGCTCAGGACCGAAAACACACCCTCAGAACACACTATTTTTGCGTGCTTCCGCAGCGAACAAAAATAGTGTGTTCTGAGGGTGTAATCGCGAACATAAAATAGTATTCTAGACGCAGTGATCGTATTCCTCATAATTGAGAAATTGGCAATCAGCAAGCGAGGAGAGAACATCATGACAGATACAGAACGAAATCGACTTCAAGAAGCGCATGAGGACAAGCAGCCGTGGTATCGCTGGGGACCCTATCTGACCGAACGTCAATGGGGGACCGTCCGCGAGGAT
>WNFI01373251.1_pt1 | contig 32480 bp, 35 predicted proteins | sample 5400471 | NCBI WGS metagenome assembly WNFI01 (sample SAMN13153348, study PRJNA577476) | soil metagenome | isolation source: 100 cm saprolite on Douglas fir-dominated hillslope | place: USA:California | collected 2013-09-17 | reverse complement strand
CTCTTTCCTCTTTCCTCTTTCCTCTTTCCTCTTTCCTCTTTCCTCTTTCCTCTTTCCTCTTTCCTCTTTCCTCTTTCCTCTTTCCTCTTTCCTCTTTCCGGTCCTACCGGACCGGCCCGAGCGCGCCAAGCTGCTCGTCGCGCAGGCCCGTCAGGAGGGATTCGCCGTCGCCGCCGACGCGAAATTCGCCGTAACGGGCCCTGGCGTACAACTGCGCATCGCCCTCCTGGAAAAAGAAGGCATTGGTCGCGAATTTGATCTGCCTGTCCCGCATCCGATAGCGCATCTTCGCTTCATTTGCGGCCAGAGGCGTGCCGTCATCGAAACGCGTAAAGGTGCCGATGCGCCGCTCATCCAGTTTCAAAACCGCGAAGCCGTCGCGTGGCAGCTCGTCCGCAATGCGGGACCGGACGTCGTTCGCCACGTGGAAGCGCAACGCCATGTAATCACCTTGCATCAGTGAGCGCGGGTCGATCGGCGCCAGTTGCAAAAAAACCACATTGCCCTCGGTGCGCAAGCGCTCGCGGCTGTAGATCGAATAGTTGACCAGCGCCAGAATGATCAGTCCGGCGAGGATGACGATGCCTTTACGCATGACCGGCCTCCTTCCCTTCGCCGACCGGCCATCGGCGCCTCATCGCCTGGCGCGCGGCAATCAGTACGATCCCGGCGCTGAACAGCACGGCCGATTTCTGCAGCAGCGTGATCTCCAGCGAATAGTAGTAGTACGACCAGTACGCCACCAGGGCCAGAATACCCAGACCAGCGAGAACGCGATTTCCGTTCGCGTAACCGAGCAGCAGGATCGTCACGGTCACGCCCAGGCCCGGTGCCTTGATTGAAATCAGCGCGACGAGCACCGCGCCGCCGAGTGCGGCGAGGCCGGGACCTTTGGCGATGTCGACGCCCTGCCGGACCAGAAGAGTCCAGGCCGCCCAGATCGTGATCGCGCCGACGAGTGCCGCGCCGATCCAGAAACCGAGCGCCCCGCCGATCAGCGCCATCTCGCCGCGGCCCATCCATGCCGAACGCCACCAATCCATGCTGCTGTGCGTGACCAGCTCCGCGATCACGAGCAGGGTCAGGCCGTAACCGAGCGCCCGGAGCTCGGCGCCGCGATCGGGGAACCTGAATTCGTTCAGCCAGGCCCAGGCAAACGCAACGAAGACAACCGCCTGCGTATAGGGATAGAAACCCCAAATGCTGAGCGCTATGACCAGAGAGCCCGCTCCGGCCGCCACCGACAAGACACGATGCAGGAAATTGGGAATAAGAAAGAACAGGCCGGCCTCGAGCAGGGCAACCAGGAAAGCGACGAGGGCGATCTGGGTAGTGAACAGTTGGCCGAAGCCGACGCAGATCAATGCCTGGCCGGCAATGCTGACGGCCAGCGCGAACTGGTTGAAGAAATCGCCGTTGGGCCGGGCGCGGAACATGAACGTTGCGGCGGCGCACAGCAGGGCGCCGGCAGCCAGGCCCGACCCGGCGGACTTCATCACGATGCTGAAGGCGGCGCCGACGAATCCGAGCAGGAACATGGCCCCTATCCAGCCCGCTATCCCGAGCATGGTACGGATGTACCAAGGCGTCACGGCCAGCGTTTCGGCCGGCGCATCGCCCTCGACCAAACCGGCCTGCTTGAGCTGAGACCAGAGTGAAGTGGCGTCGGCGCCGTTCATGATCTCGCTCCATTGACGACTCGTTTCAGCCACCAACCTCCGGCAGCGGACAGCCCGATCACGACCAGGCCGATGAATAACATCGCGCCCGCCGCATCGCCCGATTTCATCAAGTGCGTCGCAAGCCAGGTGGTGACGACCACGATGACCGACAGCACGCCGCCCGCGAGAATGTAGACGTCCAGGACCATATGGCGATACGCCACATAGACCGCGACGAAATACACCGCCCAGGCGAGCAGGCCCAGGCCGCCTTCGTTGCGAAATTCGGCCACGGAATAGAGTGCAAGCGCCGTGACCAGCCCGCCGCTTGCGGTGGCAAGCAGCCGCACCGCCCACTGTTCATGCGCATTTCGCGCCGCGATGATTTCCCAGGCCACCAGGGCTACCGTGTTCACTGCGAACAGCACCCACAACAATTTTTCCGGGTCGAACAGGAATCCGAACAGACCGCCGAAGATCATGTAATAGAAGATGACGGCTAGATTGAGCAATCCCAGCCAGACGAGCCAGAGCGCCGCGAGCCGTCCGACCAGCACCCAGGGCAGGATCAGCACGGCCCACGCGGCAAAAAGTTCGAAGGTGTCCGCGCCGGTCTGGTAGGTCTGCCCGACCAGCGCGAGCAGGGCGCCGACGAACAGCGATACGGCAAGCAGCGTGACCTTGCCCGCGATGTGTTCGAGGCCGATACGCCAGACCACGATCAACGCGGCGACAATCAGGGCCTCGACGAGGCCGAACTTGGCGATGCGGCCGAGATCATTCCAGTTGTAGGCGAAAAAGAAAATCACGCCGGCCGCGAGCAACAGCGCGCCCAGCCACAGCAGCAACTGATCCAGAAAACGCTGCCAGCTTGCGCCGGAAGGAAAGACTCCCGCGACGGACAGCGCGTCGTGCAGGTTCTGCGGAACGATGCGGTCCTGCTCCACCCAGTCCAGGAGAATGTGTCGCCGTGATTTCATTTGAGTCGCCGCCTGGCCGATTTGGTGATCGGGCGTTGGGAATGACGGCATCATCTCCGCTTTCGGCTTTTTTTTCAAATCGAGCGAAGCCAGCAACCTGTGACCGACAATAGTTCATATGATGGAAATCTCGTTCGACGGCTGTTGCAGTGTGTAATGCAGTGCATTACACTTTGTTTCGTGATCAGGACGTTCGTGCACAAACGTCTGCGTCGATTCTTCGAGCGGGGCGAGAGGCAAAAGGATTCGATGTGGATTTGGAGGATTACCACTGATGCGTACCAAACGCCTGACCAAGAGACGGCCGACCCATCCTGGCGCAATTCTGCGCGAGGATGTGCTGCCGGCGCTGAACATCACGCAAACCGATTTCGCGAAGCTTCTTGGTGTCTCACGCTTGACCGTTTCCGAACTGCTGCACGAAAAGAGGGCGCTTTCGCCCGACATGGCCCTCCGGCTCTCGAAGCTTCTGTCCACCAGCCCCGAGAATTGGCTGAAGATGCAGCAGACGCTGGACATCTGGGAACTGGAGCGGCAAGGTGACTACGAAAAAATCAAAGCCCTTAAGGCAGCCTGGCGTTGTGACGCGGTTCAGGCATAAACGGCTGAAAACCAAAGGCTGGAAGGTTGGCTCGGTCCGCGAGTTTCTTGATTTGACCAATCAAGAAGAGGCCTACATCGAACTGCAACTGAATCGGCCTCGTTTGCTCTCGATTACGGACGGGACTTCAACGCGCAATTGCCAGAAACAAGACTTGACCCACTAAATTCCCAACCATGAAGCGAGATCAGGTATTGCAGGCACTTGGCCATGCCAAGCCAGAATTGGCGCGGCGCTTTGGCGTAACGCGACTGGCTTTATTCGGATCCACCGTACGCAATGAAGCGCGCCCGGCCAGCGATGTCGATCTGGTGGTGTCATTCGACGGCGCTGCCACATCGCAGCGTTACTTCGGCGTGCAGTTTTACCTCGAAGACCTGCTCGGCCGTCCGGTTGACCTTGTAACGGACAAGGCCCTGCGACCCGAACTGCGGCCATACATCGAACGCGAGGCCGTCAATGTCTGAGCGCGAATGGCGGCTTTACCTGGACGACCTGATCGATTTTTCCGAGAAGGTTCTCGCCTACACGAACGGGCTTGATCAGGCGGCCTTCGTTGCCAGCGAAATGACTTACGACGCAACGTTGCGAAATCTCGAGCTGATCGGTGAGGCCGCCACCCGCATTCCCGTTTTACTGCCCGAATTGCGAAAACTGAAAGAACGGCTCTGATAAATTAAGCGTGGTCTCTGGCGCAGGTTATCTCAGATGGCGGAGCCGGAGAGCCCCCGAATTGACAGACTACGACAATGTTTGAAAGCAAACTCCTTGAATCCAGAGGCTGGAAAATCGGCAATGCCCGGGAATTTCTCAAACTGACGGATCAGGAGGAAGCCTACGTGGAGCTGCGCCTCAAGCTCGCCGATGCTCTGAAGCGACAACGAATGCGCCGCAATCTGACTCAGGCCGATCATGGCGAAGACCATGAAGTCCAGCCAGTCGCGTGTGGCGAAAATGGAATCGGACGATGCTTCCGTCTCTCTCTCAACCTTCTCGTCCGCTCGCTTCTCGCGATCGGCACGTCCAACAAGGAGCTCGCGAAAGTTATTGCCGGCTCTAAAATCAACAGGAAGGCGGCATGAAGATCGGTTGTTGCGACCAAGGAGGCAAAAGGCAAGGCCCCCGCACAAGCTCTGACCCCCGCAAGCTTTAACCCCATGCCATTTGGATTATTTTCCGATCGGACGGAGTTCCATTCATGAATCGAAACCGAATTCTGCTGATGGCAATCCTAATTGGCTTGGCAGCCTACTGGTACTACGACACCCAGAAGAGGGAAGAAGAGGAACTTCGCAGGCAGTACGAGCAAACGCAGGCCGCAATAAAAAAGGCCGAAATTAAGAAAAGAGGCGTCGCGGGTTCGTCGTGGCTCAATCCAGCCATTGCGGACCGCCCGGATTTCGGAATGCAAATGATTCCACCGGGATTCCAGCGCACAGTCTCTGAGTGGGATGCCGCAGAAAGGAAACGCATCGATGCTTTGTTTCCGTCAAACTCATTCGACGTCCTCGTCGTGCCGTTTCAGGTCCGTGACCATGCGCTCGACCGAACTACCCGTTCGTTGATGTCGGCCCAACTAGCCCAGGGCATCCGGGCTTCCGGGGCACGGGTTCCGGATACTTATCTCCTGCTCCGGGCACTCGGCGAGAGCGAAAGAACCTTCGCGCCGGAGGTGGTGTATCCACTTGCGCAGCGGCTCGGCGTGACGCGCATCGTGTGGAGTTTCGTCGGTCACGATCGCGCCAACAAGATGTCGGTTCTGATACGCGCTCAGCAAGGGATCACCCCTGGTTACATCGCCTCGGAGTCGATGAAGGTCGAGCAATATCCCGCTACCGTGGGCTTTTCGGACGATTCACCCCCGATTGTCGCGTTTCAGGCGGTGCTGCCCGGCATCATACAAAATCTGGGTTACGCCTTGCCCGCACCTGCAAGGAAATCTAGCCGCTTTGACGGGGCGACGCTGCCTTCGTCTCCGAGGGACATGGCCACGGAGGCTTCCGATCCGGCACTGAACGCGTTTTCTTTCCTCATGCTCTCCGCTTTGGCACCGTATTCTGCAGAGAGAACTAGGGAACGATTCGCCGAAAAAGCCATGCTCGCGGTGCAGTCGCTCTCCGAAGAATATCCCGACTATCGGCTGCTCCGGGCGCGCGCGTTCATGCTGATGGGCCTGCGACCTGCCGCGCTGTTCGCGCTGGGGCAACCGCAGACCGCCGAAGAAAAAGCCCTGTTCGGAATGCTGAACGGGAATCTCCCGGATGTCATCGCAGAAACCGCCCGCATCAAGTCTCCGGTGAAAAGAATACTGGCGGAACTGGATCTCGCCATCATCCTGCGTTGGTACGACGTCCCGGACAACAAGACAAGCGACGCGAGGGTGAAGTCGATGGCATTGCCGGGTTCCGTCTGGCCTTTATTCGTGGCACGCGGACTGGCGGACAGCGATGGGTGGGCCCAGTTCCAGAATATCGCTTTGAAAAACCTGCTGGACGCGGAGTTTCCCATTCAGGGGTACACAGCGGAGGGTATCGTGTCCGGGGCCGCCACGGTAGCGGATCCCGTTGCGGCCCGGAATTCCGCCGACTTTTCTGTGCACAACCACATCCGGCGGTTGATCGGGAAGGAACCGGGAAAGGTATGCTGCAACCCAGACCCGTCGCATCTTTCTGCAATTGACTATCTCGATCTGATGGATGCGATCGGCTTCGACAATCTGGCCCGCCAAGTCCATTTTTACAACTATGTCCAGGGCAGGCCCAATGAGGCACTCGCCCTGCTCGCACGCTACGAAGCCGTTTACAAAGGCCATCCGCACCTGTCCATATTGCGCGCGGAGGCGGAATCAAATTCCGCGGCTCGGGCGGACAGCGCGGCGAAGGAGGGCATTCTGAAATCCGCATTTGTCGATGCTTTCAACACGTTTTATTGGGAACAGGGGCAGACCCACGATGCGGAGCGTGCATTTTCTGCATTGGTGGCATTGGGCCGAACGGATTACGGTGGCTATGTGCAGAATCTGTATGTCACCGACTATCCCTTTCGCTCTTACTATCCGAGCTGGGAGCAGTCGGTCCTGGAAAATTCGATTCGGAATTTGCATGCGGCACTGGCAAACTCGACTTTCGACACCAATCCCATTGTTCAGCTGCACCATGTGTTGGTAAACGTCCAGCAAAAGTACGCCGAATTCGGCGAGATTCTGAAGGAGGTGGACGGACGTTTCGCGGGCAATACTGGCCTTATTATCCTACGGGCCAAGAACGATCTACTGCGCAATAACCTCAAAGCAGCCGAAGAAAAGTACCGGGAAGCGATCAGGATTCAACCATCGTCCTGGGAACCCTACCAAGAGTTGTCGGAAATGATTCTGCGTGACGGGCACGCGGCCGAGTCGGCAAAATTAGTTATGCGTTACCCAGGCTTCGGTCCCAAATCGACGGAAAACAAGATCAGCGTATCAAACCATGCAAATCGTGCCGGCTCGAATTACTTCTGGACGGGACACTTCGACTTGGCAAAGCCGCTGCTCAGAATTTCGGCCAATCTGCACACGGGTGCCGCGTCGGACATATCCAGTGAAATCCGACTCAATCTTCTCGCTGGTGACTATGCGGGTGCATTGATGGGCACCTACGCACGCGCGAGTCGTTACAACACCTCTTATGCATATCGCGACTACCTCGGATTCCTGCATGCGATGGGACTGTCGAAGGAAGCCTGGGATGGTTTCAACGCGCTGGTTACCCAGCAAGGGACGCCGCACATCTGGGAAGCCGCACTTGTCGGCCATCGGAAGAGTGCGGCATCCGAGCAAGAGATATTCGCGTGGGTGAAGCAGGATTCTCTGCGCAATGCCGGTTCGCAGTCGAGTTACGCGGCAATGTATCTGCTGCGTGCCGCGGTAATCGACCGCGTGCCGAGCGAATCCACGGCCGCTTCCATCGCGGAGATCGACCGGAAGGTTTGGAAGGTCGCGGATGGTTACGATCACGTCGTTCGTCCATCTGCCGATGGCAGCGTTCAATATGTACTGGGGCCGATTGCCTCGGAAGGCTCGACGCTGCCGCTCGGAATTTTTGCACAGAGCCAGAAAGTGCAAGTTAAGTCGGATCTGGTCTATTTTGCAGAAGCTTACCGCTTAATGCGCGCCGGCAAGCATGATGCGGCACGCAGTCTCCTGGAAGAAGCGGTTCCCTCGTACGACTTGAGCCAGCCGTCGTTGGGTTACATGTTGCCCTACCTCGCGTTCGCTGCAGCCAAATCCGGAAACCTCTTCGGCATCGAAAAGAGGCTCGCCACTTTCCGTATTGAACAGCACGGCTTCGACTTCCTGCTCGCGCAGGCGGTAATAGCGGGGCTCGGGGGTAGAACGGACGACTCGATGATCCTTCTCAAGAAGGCGCGCTACCAGCGGCCATTCACTGAAATGCGTCCTTTATTTTCGGAGTATCAGTATAGCGAAATCATCGAATGGCTGTATGAGGAGACGGGGAAGGAAGCATATCGCGATCTCGTTCTCGACTGGACGAAAATCTGCGAGCGGACTCAACCCTGGTTTTCTTGGGCCTATGCTATGGAGGCAAAGCTGTCGCGCGATGGCATGGATCGTCGCCGGGCAATTGCGATGGCGTACTACCTAGATCGGAATTCAGAGCGATTGAAATCCGTGCCCAAGCGGGAAATAAATGAGGCCGTCAGGGAATTCGGACGCAGTAATCCTTTTTTGAAAATGCCGGAGGCCCTTAAGGAACATCCCGCGTAAGCTGAATTCCACATCCAAGTGCAGCAGATGAAAGTGGGGTAGGACGCGGTGGGTGTTTGGTAGCGTGAGAAGTGCTACCAACCCACGCAGCAGGAGATTGTCCACTATGTCCTACCGTCCGCTTAACGTGGAAGAAGGCAGGTTGATTGCGAGATTTCTGTCTCAAGGATGCACCTGCCGCGGGGGACTGAATCAGGATCAGGCCTGCATAAGTGCATAAAGCACTTTCGGCAGTATTAGACTGAAAACGCCGTTTCCCCTTGTGGCGCGCCGAGCAGCTCGACTCGACAAGGAGTTTTCGGCAAGGACTGTTCGAGTCCCATGGCAGGGCACGTTGTGTGTGCCCTGCCAGGTCGAGTTCCGCAGCCGCCTTGTCGGGTCAGGCAGCGCAGGGGCACCCCGCGAACGCGGGGCGCCACCAGGGGCGGCCTTCTTTTGGTTACTTTTCTTGGCCGAGCAAGAAAAGTGACCAGCCCCCGGGCTGCCCCCGGTCTCCGGAAACTCATTATTCAGTTGGCGTCCGGGGAACGGAGATGACTACCTCATCCTTGAGCTGTCACCCATGTCCTTGAACTCGAGTGTTACCGATGTGCTTGGCTTGCACTGGCTGCCTTCTTTTGATTACTCATCAGCGTAACCAGGCGCCCGGTTTCGACTGCGCCGGGACTGTTTGCAAGGCAGGCGCCACAAAATGCTTCCGCCCCTTCCCGTCGCGGCGTAGGATTCCCGCAGAAACGTGGCGAACCGGCGGAACCTCCGGCGGAGGACCCGTTGCCTTCCTGGATCGCGTCAACGTGGGGTTCGCCAAGCTGCAAATGGCGGGAGACCTGGGCTACAGCGATGCCATGTACGGCTTCGGTGCCGGCGTATTCTTCATCGGCTACTTTATTTTCGAAGTGCCCAGCAACGTGATCCTGGAACGGGTCGGGGCGCGCATGTGGATCGCGCGCATCATGATCACCTGGGGCCTCATTTCGTCCGCGTTCATGTTCGCGGGGCAGATTCACTGGGGCATGATTGCGAGCGCGTTCGGCTGCAGCGACGCCCAGTTCAGTTTCTATTTCCTGCGTTTCTTGCTGGGTGTGGCGGAAGCGGGTTTCTTTCCGGGCATCATCCTGTACCTGACGTACTGGTTTCCCGGCGCGCGCCGCGCCAAGATGGTTGCGCTGTTCATGACGGCGATCGGCGTATCGAACGTGATCGGTTCGCCGGTATCCGGCGCAATCATGCAATTCCTGGACGGCGCCGCCGGCCTGCGCGGCTGGCAGTGGCTGTTCCTGCTCGAAGGCATTCCCTCCGTGATCATCGGCTTCCTCGTTTTCGTGAGGCTGCCGGACGGGCCGAAATCGACAAAGTGGCTCACGCTGCAAGAGAAGGATTTGATCGTGGCGCGAATCGCGGAGGACGCCGCCGACAAGAAACATCTTGCAGGCGGACACAGCCTCCTGGACGCCTTCAAGGATGGCCGCGTATGGGCATTGTGCGCCGTTTACTTCTGCGGCGCCGTTACTTTCTACGCGGTCAGCTTCTGGATGCCGACCATCGTCCAGGAGCTGGGCATCGACAAGAAAGATTACCTCAAGGTTGGATTGCTGAGCATGATCCCGTGGACGGCAAGCGTCATCTCGATGGTCTACTGGGGAACCCACTCGGATCGCACGAAAGAACGCCGCTGGCATTCCGCCTCGGGCTTCCTCGTCAAGATGGTTGGCCTGCTGATTCTTGCCCTTGTGCCCCACTGGCCCATTGCGTCGATGTTCGCGCTGACCCTGGTGACCATCGGATGGGGCGCTTACGTTGTGACGTTCTGGTCGCTGCCTACCGCGTTTCTCAGCGGTACCGCAGCGGCGGCCGGCATCGCCCTGATCAACTCGGTCGGGAATCTCGGGGGCTATTTCGGCCCCGATATGATCGGTCGTATTCGCATGGCGACGGGTGGTGCCACGGAGCCGGCGTTTTATACGCTGGCGGCAGTGGCGCTGCTGGGCGCCCTGATCATCCTGTTCCTGCCCAGGACCGAGCGCAAGGCGGCGCCGTTAAAGACAGCATAACTTGCGGTTGCCATAGTGCCATGAGGGTCACGCAGGGAAGTGGGGAAGTGGGTCAGGCTTGATATATTGCATAACGAGAAAACAAAGCGGGCACCATTGGTGCCCGTTTCCTCGTCCGCCCTACTTACTTGCTTAGATAAGTCATCCCGGCCGGACGGGTCGAACTCCTCCTTCAACATGCGCGGTCAATCAGGTAAACGCACCACTGCGCGCTGCGGCCGCCAAAGTGCGCTTCGAGTCCGCCACTGCCGCGTGGCGGTTTCCCGGTCCACTCCAATATGCTGTCTGACTATCCGGATCGCGCCGTCCCCGCAATGATCCATTTAACATCAGCAGCACCGCCATCGCCATACGGTTAGAATCCTCATTGCCCTTCCGCCCGCCTGAGTTCCAGGCAATTCCGGAGCCGTTCGCCGACTGCGGCGATGCAACAGGCTGGCCGGGCGAGTGATCCGCAACCGATCGCACCGCCCCCGGGGGATCCGTTTCCGGGGCCGCGGGTTTGCAAGGCAATCTCAGAAAGGGACGGGGTTACACGATGAACGTCGGTCACGATCTTGGTCTTGTCGCGTTGCTTTCGAATGCAAGCCTGCTGGTCAAGCTGGTGATCCTGATCCTGCTTGGCATGTCGATCGTTTCGTGGTGGCACATGATCAGGAAGCTGGCTTCATTCCGGGAGACGCTCCATCAGGCCGACGAATTCGAGAAGGCGTTCCAGGGCGCGACGGATTTCGAGGCGCTCTACCGCACGGTCTCGGCCACAAAAATCCGCGGCGCCAGCACGGAACGCATTTTTGAAGCCGGGTTCCGCGAATTCACCCGGCAAAGCAAACGCTCGAACGGCGTGCTGAGCCCCGCGCAATGGGACAGGATCCGGCGGGTGATGCGTGCCGTCCATCAAAATGAAATGACCCGGCTCGAGACTCATCTCTCGTTTCTCGCGACAGTCAGTTCGGTCAGTCCCTACATCGGCCTGTTCGGCACGGTCTGGGGCATCATGAATTCCTTCCGCGGGTTGGCCGCCGTTAGCCAGGCCTCCCTGTCCAGTGTCGCGCCGGGCATCGCCGAGGCGCTGGTCGCCACGGCGATGGGATTGTTCGCCGCGATACCGGCGGTGATCGGATTCAATCATCTTTTGCGCAAGCTCGAGGGGCTGTCCAACGTCATGGAAGCCTTCATGGAAGAGCTTTCCGATGCCCTGCAGGGCGGCCCGGCCGGAGACAAGTAAATGGCCTTCCGACGCCAGACCCGCCCGTTAAGCCAGATCAACGTCGTTCCCTATATCGACGTGGTGCTGGTTCTGCTGGTGATTTTCATGGTGACCGCGCCCATGATCACTCCCGGGGTCATCGACGTGCCTTCGGTAGGCAAGGTCAACGACTCGCCGGCGCAGCCGATCGAAGTCCAGATCAATGCCGGCGGCCGGATTTCGGTGATCGACCACGACGTTTCCGGCGCGCCGCGCGACGTGAGCCGGGACGAACTTGCCGCATTCGTCACAGCCAAGCAGCAGATCAAGCCCGATCAGGCGGTCATCATCACCGCCGACAAGGAAATCAAATACGACCTTGTTCTGCAGACCATGGACCTGCTCCAGCGCAATCATGTGAGCAACGTCGGGCTGCTTGCGGTTCCGAAGCCATGAGCATCCGGTACCCCGGACGATAGGTCGGAACGCGCGGGACGATCGATCCAATGCGGCTTACGGCGTGGTTACGCAACGAGGCGGATTCCGAACCGATTCCGGTCGTCGCCGGAGCTGTCGCCGTTGCCTTGCACGCAGTGTTCATTGGGGCTCTATTCATGAGCATGAACTGGCACCAGAAGGTGCTTTCGAGGGCGACGGTCAAAATCTGGCATGCATTGCCCGTATCGCGCCCGCAAGGCACGCCACCCGAGGCCGCGCCGCGGCGCGTGACCCCGCCGAAAGAGAAAGTTGTTGTGTCGCCAGTCGAGCCCGCGGTACCGGTGCCGCCCGTTGCACCGCCGCAAGTGCAACGGCCGCCGGCCCCTGTTGCTGTGCCGAAACCGCCCCCCGCCGCAGTAACGCCCCTGCCAGCCGAACTGCCGGCACCCGCAACGCCGCCGCTTCCTGTTGCAACAGCGTCGCCACCGGTAACGCCTCCACCCGTTGCGCCAGTCACGCCGCCTGCTGCGCAAGCCGCTGCGTCCCCGCCGCCCGAACCCGTGCCGCCCGCACCGCAAGCATCACCGCCGCCCCCTCAGCCCGTTCCCGAGCCCAAGGTGGATGCCGAAGCACAACGGCGTGAAAAGGCGCTGGCGCTGGCGGAGCGCTTGCGTGAAGATGAAAATACGCCCGCGAACGATGCCCTGGATCGGGAACGGGAGGCGCGCCGCGCCGCGCTGGATAAACGCCGCGTAGAGCGCGAACGCGAACTGGCGCGTAAACTGCAGGAAGTCGCCGCCGCGGCGGAGAAAGGGCGTGCCGAGGAGCAGGCCGAGGAAGTGACCGGTGCGCAATCCCTGGCGCTGATCGACCAGTACCGCGCGCGCATCAGCGCCAAGGTTCGCCAGCGGGTGGTATTGCCGCCTGACCTGCATGGCAACCCGGAGGCGGTTTTCGAGGTGACGTTGTTACCGGGCGGGGAAATAGTGGACGTGCGCTTGCGCAAGTCGAGCGGAATGAGTACGTTGGACGCGTCGGTGCAGCGTGCGATCCTTGCGGCACAACCGCTGCCGGTGCCAGATGATCCGGAAATATTCGATCTGCATTTCCGGAAGTTTCTGTTGAACTTCAGGCCGAAACCATGACTGCCATGAGACTCGCAACCCCAGAGCGGTTCTTACTTCTGTTTTTGTGGATGGCGGCGCTTCCGGGCGCCGCGCTCGCCCAAGTCAGCGTCGATGTCATCGGGGGCGAAGGCGATCGCGTCCCGGTCGCCGTGCTTGCCTTCGGCGGGGACGAAGATACGGAGGAGGAGAATCAGATCGCGCGCGTCGTCGCCGACGACTTCAGACGCAGCAGTGCCCTGAAAATCGTCGATGCCGACGGCACCCCGATGTCCGGCGGCGACGGGGCAATCGATTTCGCCTGGTTCAGGGAACGGCATACGGACATGGTCGTCGCCGGAACGGTGCGCAAAAAAAAGGACTCGGTCGAGGCGCACTTCGTCCTGTACGAGGTGGCAAGCGGAAATACCGTCATCGAGCAGACCCTGTCCCATCGCGGGCGCAACCCCCGCCGCCTGTCTCACCGCATCGCCGACATCATCCACGAAAAGCTCGCGGGTTACCCCGGCGCCTTTGCAACCCGGATCTGTTATGTCACCCGAAGCGCAGACAGTGCCGCACTCATCATCGCCGATGCCGACGGATACAACCGTCGCGTGCTTTTCCAAAGCGCCGCGCCGCTGATGTCGCCGCAGTGGTCTCCGGACGGGACGAAGATTGCGTACGTTTCCTTCGAGCGCAAGCGGCCGCGGGTCTATGTCCACAATCTCGAAGACGGCTCGCGCAAGGTGGTCGCCAGTTTCCGCGGGACCAACTCCGCGCCCGCCTGGTCCCCGGATGGCAAACAAATCGCCGCGACACTGTCGAAGGACGGGGGCTCGCAAATCTACATGATGGACGCGGACGGCAAGAACCTGCGGCGTTTGAGCGACAGCCCGTCGCGCGACACCGAGCCGAGCTTCTCGCCGGATGGGCAGCATATTCTGTTTACGTCCGATCGCGCGGGCAATGCCCAGATCTATCGCATTTCACTCGCCGGCGGCGCCCGGGCCGAGCGCATGACATTCGACGGAAGTTACAACGCATCGCCGCAATACAGCCCGGACGGACAGTCCTTCGCGTTCGTTCACCAGCAGCCGGGCGGATTCGGCATCGGCCTCCAAGAGATCGCGACGCGACAGGCCCGCTACCTCACGTCCGGACACGATGACCGTTCGCCGGCCTTCGCGCCCAACGGCAAGGCCATCCTGTACGTGACCAAGGCAAAGGGTAACGGCGCGCTCGCCGTCGTCTCGACCGATGGTTTCGCCAGATCGGAAATCTCGACTTATGCCCACGACATTCGCAGTCCCGCCTGGGCTCCCTATGAATCGCACGATACGGAGGTGAAGTAATGAAGAGAAATTTGACCCTGGCCCTGGTCATCCTGGTCGTCCTGCTCCCGGCGTGCGCCAATTTCGGCGCCACGGGCGAAGCAGGCAAGCGCTCAGAGGCCGCCCGGCAGGAAGCGATCCGGCAGGAAGAGGCGCTCAAGCAGGAAGAAGTACGAATACAGGAGGAAGCCCGGAAGCAGGAGGAAGCGCGAAAGCAGGAAGAAGCGCGAAAGCAGGAGGAGGCCCGCAAGCAGGAAGAGGCGCTCAAGCAGGAGGAGGTACGAAAACAGGAGGAAGTTCGCAAACAGGAAGAGGCGCGAAAGCAGGAGGAAGTCCGCAAGCGGGACGAACTTGCCCAGATCGAGCAGTTGCGACGGCAACGACTCGAGGACAATGACGATCCGTCCCTGGTCGGAATGGTGACCGAGGAGGAACTGAAAAAGGCCGACGCGCTGTTGGTCGAGCGAAAAATCTACTTCGACTTCGACAGCTACGAAATCAAGCCACAATTCGTCCCGCTTATCGCCGCACACGCCCGCTTCCTGATCGCGCGTCCGACCGTGAAAGTTTTCGTCGAAGGCAATTGCGACGATCGCGGCAGCCCGGAATACAACGTCGCCCTCGGGCAGCGCAGGTCGGAGTCGGTCGTTCGTGCGCTGGTGTTGCTGGGCGTCCCGGCCAGGCAGGTCGAAGCGGTCAGCTACGGGGCCGAAAAACCCGTGGCGCCCGGAAGCAACGAGGAAAGCTGGGCATTGAACCGGCGTGCCGACATCGCCTATCCCATCTTGAAGCGCTGATCCGGTCGCCAACGGGCCATGAACGGGACTACGGCAAGAGAGGTGCAGATTGAAGATCGACAGCATTGCGCGTGAATCGCCTTGCCCGCGCCGGGGAACCATGCGACTCGATCGAGCTGCCCTGCTGCTCCTGAGCGCGCTGGCCGCGCCCTGCTCGGCCGGTGACGAGCCGAAAGCCGCGCCATTGGCCGCCGGGAATGACAGCGCCTTCCAGTTGATCGAGATGATCAACCAGAACGACGCGCTGACTTCGGAAGTCACCCGGCTGCGAGGGCAGTTCGACGAAGTGCTCGACGCGATCAAAACATCCCAGGAACGGCAGAAAAAATTCGCCGCGGATCTGGATTCGAGGGTCGGCAAGGTCGAGACCGAGGGCAAGGCCCAGTCCCGCGACGCCCAGGCGAAAGTCAAAGCGCTCGAGGACAAAGTCCGGGAGCTGGAACACTCTCTTGTCGTGCTGCGCCAGGCGCTATCGGAGGCAAACCAGGCCGCAGAAGAGGATCCAGCCCAAAAAGCCTACGGGATCGCCATCAAGGCATATGAAGCCGGCGATTACGCCGCGGCGATAAGCCACCTGGGTGCTTTCGCCGAGTTGTTTCCCGGCTCTGCCCTCACGCCCGACGCCCAGTACTGGCTGGGCGACGCGTTGTGGCGCCAACGCGATTACGCTGCGGCGATCACGGCCGAAGAGGCTCTCCTGTCCAAATACCCCGAGAGCAAGAAGGCACCCGATGCATGGTTGCTGATCGGAAAATCTCACCTCTCGCTCGGGGATGCCGAGTCCGCGCAGCGCTCCTGGCAACAATTGGTCGAGAGCCACCCCGACAGCGATCCGGCGCGCAAAGCACGCGAGCTGCTGAAAAAGCTTCCCTGACGTCGGTGGGGTCAGGTCTTGCCTTTTGCCTCGCCTGCATGACGATCAAACTTCGGGCCGCTCGCTACTCGCTCAGCCGCCGCAACTCGACGGGTTCAGTCTGACTCCGGCATCCGGAGCATTCCCCAGACGCCGTTTGGAAACCGGAGTGGCCCGGAGTACAATTTTTGCGCGCTGCTTCCGGGCCACGGGTTCGTGGCATTGCGGGCCGGTTGAACCCGCACAAACTCGAGAAAGGCTCGCCGCAATGATGGCCGAACAGCGTGATACGCCGGATCTTCCCCAGATCATGTCCGACGCGGAAATCGACGCGCTAGCCCGGACCAGCGAGGTCGTCGATCCCAAGTTTCAACCGCCGCCGTCCGACGAGCGATTGACCGACGAGGCGATGGCAATGATGAAGGCGCTTTTCCCGCGCATCCATCAGAACGTGATCACGTTTTGGGGAACGGCCAAGGGCGAGACCTATCTGGACGGCTTGATCCTGGACGATCGCGGCGACCGACAGGGGTTTCCGCCGGATGCATTGCGCGCGCTGCTCGTCCTGCAGCGCATTCACTTCCAGAAATTCGGCACCTTCAAGAAGGCCCAACCCTGAGGGATCGACTCACCGAAAAAGTAGTCATTACGGTCAGGCTTGGTATGTTGCATCAGCAGGAAAACGGATCTGGCCTGCGGTGTGAATAAATAATGGACAGAGGTGGCCTCACACGCCCTGACCTTCGCCCTCGCCGCATCCAGCCCTATTTCACCCGCTGGCGCACCGAAGTCGGCCTGAAGTCCTGCGTGAGATGGTAAACCAGCGCAGGCACCATCTCATCGCGCGGATTTTCATTGTTCATCGCGCCGCTCACGCCTTGTTCGGCCGATATGCTGAGGCGGCCGATCTGCCTCCTTGCCCAGGCCGAGCTGCTCCATACGCTGGCGCCGGTGCGCGTTTCCGTCAAACTGCTGGAAATGTCGCCCCGGATCTCGGTGTGGACGCTGCCGTCCAGTTTGGTCAGATCGGTGATCTTGACGTCGGTCTTCGGATCGGAATAGACGATGTCGCCGACGAAGACCGCATGAATATTAACGGCAGCGTCGGCATTGGAAGCGAATTCGACGATGCCGAGCGTCCCGTAGGTTCTCAGATCGATGCGCGGCGGCACCGGCACGAGTTCCGTATGGGAGCATCCCCACAGTAATGCGAGCGACCACAGCAACGCGATTCCGGCGAACTTGCGCATTGGATATCCCCCTTTTTGAGTTCCAGATTCCTCGAGCCGCACGGTGGAGTCGCGCGAGACCTGGCTTCGGACGCAATCAGTCTAGAACAATGGCGCGGGCTTGCCTAATGACGGGTGTGCAACAGTATCCGGATTCGATTTTTGTCCGGCAGCGGCAGAAGCCTAGCCCACGCATCCAGGGAAGCATCATCGGCCACGACCCACTTGGCCGCTTCGTCCCGCGAGATATCGAAGTTCACGTGCGAGTATTCGTCGCTGCCGGGCATTTCGCGAAACAGCCCGACGTGATCAGCCGCCGGCTTGACGAACGTCCTGCGCAAGGTTCGCCTGGATATACTCGATCGCGAGGCGCACGGCCCGGCGCGGGAAGCGACGCATCGCCATGACGCGCCGCCCGGCGTTGCCGTATTCGCTTGTTGCTGTTCCCGGACTCGACTCAATTGCATTCATATGTACCTCGTCAAACTGAAACAATCGGGGATGGGCTTGGGACGGCTCCGACGCACCACCGGATGAGCGCTGCCAATATCCGGCCGTTCAAAAGCGCGCGCCGAGAGTAATGCCGACAAATGGCGCAGTACCGTAGTCCTCGGAGATCTTGCCGCCGCCATTGGGGTTTTCGACGCTGAGTTTCCCGGCCACCATGGCGCCTGCATACAGGTCGATCCGGGCCGACTTGTCCAGGAATTGCGATACGCGGAAGAAGACCGGAACGGCATCCGCTTCGCCGATCCCGCCGAGGCTGGGACCGTTTTGGTCCAGACGGAAGCGGTACCTGCGGTAGGACGCGCCGAAGCCGAGTTCGCGCCCGTTGTTCAGCGCATAGGACAATTCCAACCCGCCCGGGCCGGCCGGACCGGCGCCGGGCGGATTGGACAACTTGAGCCGGTCGGTGATGTTCCACGACACCGCCAGATACGGATAGAAGTTCGTCTCGTCGATCTCGCGAAACACCGCCGCCCCCATTCCCAGCGTGAGTCCAGGCCTGAATGTCCTGGTGGCCGACAGCACCGCACCGTAAGTGAGCGCATCGGCCCACCGCGCGCCGGACTCTCCCGCCCACTGCACCGAAGGCGCCAGGGATAGCTGCCAGTTTTCGTTCACCGCATACCCGATCTTCAGGCCGATGCCCGTACGCTGTATATCGGCCCACGGCGCGACGTTGCCAAATGCGGCCGGGTTTCCGAATTTCCAGTCGTCGAACTGGTAGTTCAGGTTCATGCCGACCTGCAAGTCGGGATCGATCTGCCGCATCGCCGAGGCAGCCAGCGAAACGCGACTGACTTCCACATCGCCTCCGGCGTCGAGATTCGCGCTGAACTGGTGCGCGGGCGTGATGGACAACGACCAGGACGTCTGCGGGTCGCCGGCAGGCTGCTGTGCCTGTGCGGTCAGGCCCGAAAACAGAACCGGCACGGCGACCGCCAGGATCATCCGCCCGGGGGTGATACGGACCCGCGATCGAGGGACCGCGTCGGGAGGATCGCCGCTTCCTGCCGGCTCGGCAGTTACCGTAGACTTTGTCTGCATATGTTCTCCAGGAAAAATTCTGTCCGGCTGCGGAGTGCGTCGGAACGCGCCGCGCAGCCACATGACTTCACTTGCCGCCGGATTCTGTCGGGTTGTTTTTAAGAAGTCTTTAATACCGGCAAGTCACAGTGACGCTGCGTGGACCGGAACCGGATAGGGGCGGAGGCACCAAAGTTATGCACATTCTGTTGGTAGAGGACGATGCGATGCTCGCGGACGCGGTGCGCGCAGGCCTGCAGCAAGATGAATGGACGGTCGACTTGGTCAAGGACGCGCCGGTGCTGATCGTCACGGCCCGCGACAACCTCAGCGATCGCATCCGCGGGCTCGACGCGGGTGCGGATGACTACATCGTCAAGCCGTTCCAGCTCGACGAACTGTATGCGCGGCTGCGCGCAGTGGTCCGTCGCAGCCAGGGCAGGGTATCGCCGGTTCTGACTTACCGCGACATTACGGTCGATCCCGGCCGGCGCGTCGTTACGCGCGACGGGGAACGTGTTTTGCTCGGCGTGCATGAGTACCGGACGTTGCTCGCGCTGATGGAGCGGCAGGGCCGGATCGTCACGCGAGACCAGCTGGAAGACTCGGTGTACGGGGGAGATGGCACCATCGAAAGCAACACCATCGCGGTTTACATCCATCAGTTGCGTCGCAAACTTGGCGAGAACCTGATCGCAACCGAACATGGTTACGGCTACCGGATCGGTGAGCCACGCCGATGAACTCCCTGCGCTTTCGGCTGATTGCCGGCCTGTTCCTGGCCATCGCCGCCTTCTGGGGAACCTGGTACGCGGTGCAACTCACGCAAGTGACGCGCGAGCAAATCGCCCTGCGGGACAATGGGCTGCAGGAAGTCGCCAAGCAGATCCTGCTGTCCCTGAACAGGAGCATCGCGGAATCGCCGGTACAGGCCACGCTCGCCCTGCCTGCCGACGCGTCGTTCACCGGAGAAGAAAAACTGAGCTTTCAGGTCTGGGCGGAGCGCCACCACATGGTCCTGCGCTCGCCGGGCTCGCCGATGGAAGCGCTGAAGCCCGATTTCCTCGACGGCTTCGCCGACCGCCGCATCCGGGACCAGGATTGGCGCGTGTTCGCAATTTCCGACTCCACCGGCAGGGTCAATGTGCAGGTCGGCAAGCCCAAGTCTTATCTGCTCGCCGAACAGCAGCGCAGGCGGAACGTCAGCCTGATTTACATGATCGTGCTGCTGGCGTTGCTGTCCGGTGTGATCTGGATCGTGGTGCGCTGGTCGCTCAAACCGGTCGTCGCAGTGCAGGCGGCAATCAGGGAAAGAAATGCGCTTGACCTGAAGCCGCTCCCGGCCGGGGGCCTGCCCGACGAGGTCCGCCCGCTGGTCGAGTCTTTCAACCGGCTGCTTGGCCGACTGGATGAGATGATCCAGGGGGAAAGGCGCTTCATCGCCGATGCGGCACACGAACTGCGAACGCCGCTGGCGGCGCTTCTGGCCCAGGCCCAGGTTGCGCTGCGAAGCGCAGTCACAGACGAAGAGAAAACGTCGCTGCGACGACTGGTCGCCGGAGTCGAACGCAGCGCGCGACTCTCCGAGCAGTTGCTCGACATGGCGAGACTCGATGCCGACAAATACGCCGACGGTCACGGCCGCATCGATCTTTACGAGCTGCTGGTCGTGGTGGTACGGGATTTCGAGACTGTCGCGAACCAGAAGCGCCAACTGATATCGCTGGATACCGAACCGTGCGTAATCGTCGGTCACGTCGACGAACTCGGCATCCTGATCCGCAACCTGACGGACAACGCGCTGCGCTATGCCGGCGAGGGCGGCCATGTCGCGGTCTCCTGCAAATGCCCGCAGGACGGAAAGGGGAGAGTTTGTCTTCGCGTCGCCGATGACGGTCCCGGTGTCGCGGAATCCGAACGCGGGCGCATATTCGACCGCTTCTATCGCGTTCCGGGAAACGGCGAGCGTGGCAGCGGAATCGGCCTGTCGCTGGTTGCGCGCATCGCCCAACTGCACGGCGCAACCATCGAAGTTGGTGTAGGACTGGACGGCCGCGGGTTCGGCATCGATGTCCGGTTTCCCGCGCCGTCGCCGGAAGCGGTCTGAGTGAAAACGGGATTGGGGTCGATGCTAGCGCCGGGGAACCGGCCTGCACAATCGCATCAACAAAAAACGGACGCCGCGGACGCCCCCTCTCTAACTCCCATACCGTCAATTTCCCTACCTAAAAGTAACCTATCTCCTTTTGGTTTCCTCTGTGTCCTCTGCGCTCTCCGTGTCTCTGTGTTGGGTGTAGATAACGTCATTTCCGAACCTGCCCCGCCTCCCACGCCCTGACCTTCACCCGCGCCGCATCGAAGATGCGCTCGAAATTCTTCGCCTTTATCTTGCTTGCCGTTTTCGTGGCTCAGCAGTTTCACCCAGGCATCCAGCGAAGCCTCATCGGCCACGACCCACTTGGCCACTTCGTCCCAGGAGATGTCGAAGTTCACATGCGAGAATTCGTCGCTGCCGAGCATTTCCCGCAGCAACTCGAGATGATCCGGCGTCGGCTTGACGAAGCGTCCCAGCCCGGTGTGCGCCCAGATGATGGAAGTATTTTTGTGGGCGCGGAACACGGTCTTGAGGTCATCGAAGTTGGCGGGCCGGCCGGGAGCGGGGCGCACGGTGTTGATGTCGTTGTGAAGGATCACGACCAGGCCCACCTCCCCGGCGAACTTCAGAACCTTATCCAGCGCCGGATTCAGCAGGCTCGCAGTGTGGCCCGCCACTTTCGCGGAAACGAATTCCTTGTGCACAGAGAATTCTCCGATGCCGGAGAACACGCCGGGATACATCAGCAGCACGCGGCGTATGTGATCCGCCGCGTACATGTCCGTCGGGTTGAAGCCGGTGATCATCGGATCGAAGCGCCTGCGATCCTCCGCGGGCAGATGCAAGTACTGGTCCGCGATGATCGCGTCCGTGAACGAGTAGTAATAGAGCTCGGCATCCGAAAGCAGATAGTAATCAGGGGCACGGGCGCCCGATTCGAAGTAGTCCCACTTCTGCTGCAGCGGAATGCCGAATACCGCCGCCCGCCCCGTCCTGTCGCCCATGATCTTCAGGAAGTCGGGCAGGCTGAGGCCTTCCTGGATGTAGTTGGTCAGGTGGAAGTGGGAGTCGTTGAAGTCGTACGCGTCGCTTCTGTTCGTAAAACCCGTAAGGACGAGTGCCAACGCCGCGGACACCAGCAGGGAACCGGTTCTTTTCATCTGTCGTCTGCCTCGATACGGAAAAAGTCGGGGTTGCGAGGATATCAGCATCACCCGAAGCGGATAAGGCACACTGACAAAAAAACAGGCGTCGTCTGACGCCTGTTTTGTTCTCCGGCCTGGCTGCTGCATCCGGATCAGCCCGGCGGAATTTCAACGTTGATAGCCGCCGTTCCTCCAGCGCGGACCGTCTCCATGGCCGTGCCAGCGGTAACCGTCGTCATAACCGTAGCCCCGGTATGCGGGTTTGGCATACTACATAAGGGACAACTGGAAGGGAAAATATGGTTGCAAAGACAGGAGGAATGATCGCGCTCGCGCTGACCTTTGGCATCCCGCTGCAGACACTCGCCGCGTCTTTCAACGCCAAAACCGGCGCGTGGCAAATGAGCATGAACACCCTGATCGTGGGCAATCCGCTCCCGCCGGAAGCGCTGGCGAGCATGCCACCGGAAAAACGCGCGAAGGTCGAGCAAGCCATGAAGGAGCGGGCAGCCAGGCCCGTTACCGTCACGCGCAAGCTATGCGTAACGCAGGAAAATCTCGACCAGGACCGCATCATCCGGGCCGACAGGGACGACGGAAAATGCACGCGCAAAGTCGTGTCGAAATCCGCGACCCGACTGGCGATCGAGCAGACCTGTCCGGAGCCGCACGCATCCACTTCGCAGATGACCATCGAAGCAAATACGCCGGAGAGCCTTTCGGCCAGCATCGTCAGGGTACGCGGCGACGGAAAAGGCAAGGTCCTGGTGGACATAAAAGGCTTCTGGCTCGGCCCGAGCTGCGCCGGAATCAACGACGACGATTGAGCAGGGCCGCGGATGACGCGGATCGACGGCCGGACTTACGCCTTCACGATGCCCGATAGCGCGGCGGTGATGCCGATGCGCGGATGATCATGTCGCCCACGAACCAGCGGCTCGCTGCATAGCCCAGGACGAAAGGATCCTGAATCGCCCGCTCACAATAACCACTTCGCAATACTTGAAAGCCGGAGTCAGCCTGAACTGACGACACTCGTGAGCGTCCACATCCCCCAGCCGATCAGAAAAATACCTGCGTAGCGGCTCAGCCGGGTGCTTGCGGGAATCAGCTTCTCCGCGGCCACATAGAGCGCCAACCCGACGATCCAGCGCAGTTCCATGACGCCGCCGTAGAACAGGAGCCCCATCAAGACCCAGCAACAGCCCAGGCAATAGAGCCCATGTGCCAGCCCCATGCGCAGGGCGCCGCCGTAGCCTTTGCGCCAGTTGCGCGCAAAGAACATCAGCGGCGTCTGGCACTTGTGCAGGCAGGCCTGTTTGAGTGGCGACAACTGGTAGAGGCCGGCAGCGATCAACAGGGCCGCGCCCAGCCCTGTGCCGATCACCGCCATCATGCCGGTCAACGGCACCAACTTGCTGACGGACATTTGCAGGAGCACGGTCGCTGCGCTGAACCCGGTCCAGATCGCGGCATAGCCCGCGACGAATACGGCGACTGGCGCGGTGGCTGCGCCCTTCTGGGCAAACTTCCGGCTCAGCGCTCCGTAGGTGAGAATCGCGGGCGCAGCCGACGGGAGCATCATCGCCAGCATCATGGTCCACCACATGATGAAGAGCAGTACGGCATAGGCCATGGTGTCCGCCGCAGGCGAAGCCGGCGACATCAGCGCATTGCCGGAGTGAAATGTCGCCCAAAGGCCCAACGCCACCACAATGACAAGCGCCGCAAGCACGATGCGCCGCTCGTTCGACGCGGCGCGCTGCAGCAGGGAATCGGGCAGCGCGCAGCCGCCGTCGCTCACCTGACGACGCCGTGCCCGGTCATGTGGAGCATCGCCATGTGCGCATGTTTGCCGGCTGTGTTGAGGGCAATGGGACCTGCGGATTTTATGGTTCCGCTTGCATATTCGGCCTCGGTATATTCAAAGCCCTGGCGCAGGGACACCTTGGCGTGATGGGGCTGGCCGGTGACGGGATTGCGGATCGCCTCGGTCTTGATCTCGACCACGCCGGGGACGCTGACATGACCGTCGCATGACTTCATGTCGGCCTTGAAGTCGATCTTCTTGAACATCGGCGTATGCACCTTGTCGCACATCGACACGAAGACCTGGAAGAAGGTGGCGCCGGGCTCGGTGTCCTGACCCGACATGATCTTGAGGATCGCCTCGCGCTGTTCCGGCGTGGCGCGCTCGTCGACGATGGGCTGGATTTCGCCATGACCCATGTGGATCGGGCCAGGCCAGGCGGCGGTCGCGGCCAGGCGCAGGCCGTCGAGCTTCACCTTGCCGTAATGACCTTTCTCGATCTGTATCCCGACCGCCGCGCGACAGGTACCGTCGGTGGGCAGGGCGTTGAATTGGCAGGGACAACCATAAGAACAATTGCACGATGCGATCTCGGGACCGCGGATCATCCAGTCGGTATGAGCCATGCGCTTCTCCTTTGCGGTTTGTAAACTCCTCGGCGAATCACGCCGCCGCCGTTGTGGCGGAGGCGGTTGAACTGGCCGTAACTGTCTTTGAGCGTGAACATAATGGCACCGGCGGTGGTGGCGCTGCCGCTGCCGATTTCCGCAATGTCGAACTCGGTGCCGCGGCAATCGCCATGGGTCGGCCGGCTTTCGAACTGGCAGGAGCAGCCATAGTCGCAATTGCAGTTGCCGAAGGACTTGCCCACGATCAGCCAATCGACGTGTGCCATGGCCTCCCCCATCGCGCATTATCGGCGGCCAACAATAGCGCAAACGCCCATCGCTGTCATTCGGGAAGCGGACACGTTCCAATCGGTGCAAGCGGTTTTGAACCTGCATGGCCGCACCGGAAGAAACGAGCGCCAATTGGAGCCCGTTATCTCGTGCGATATTCTTGCCGGGCTTCGCTCAGGCCGCCGGATTCGGATAGCGCAACTGAATTTCCCGGATCCCGTCCAGCGTTTCTTTGTCAAGCGCGAATTGCGCGGCAGCGATGTCTTCCTCGAGTTGCGCCACCGAAGTCGCGCCGATGATCGTCGCGCCCATGAACCAGCGGCTCGCCACATAGCCCAGCGCCAGTTGCACCAGCGTCAGCCCGCGCCGCTGGGCAAGCGCCGCGTACGCGTCCACCGCCTCGGAGACCATCGGCTTGCGGAAGCGCAGGCCGAGCGAGTCGAACAGCGTGAAGCGTGTCCCGGCCGGCTTCGCCCCGCCCATGTATTTTCCTGACAGGATGCCGGCGGCAAGCGGGCTGTACGCGAGCAGCGACATATCTTCCCGAAACAGCGTCTCGGCGAGATCGTTGTCCACATTGCGCGACAGCAGGCTGTAGCTGTTCTGCAGCGTGACCGGGCCCGGAAAGCCCAGGTCGTCGGCGGCGCGGCGAAACTCGCACACGCCCCAGGCGGTTTCGTTGGACAGGCCGTAGTGGCGGATTTTTCCGGCCTTGATCATCGCGGCCATGCCGGCTACCTGCTCGTGAATCGCGGGGCCGACTTTTTCTTTCGAAGGATCGAACTCGGTCGCTCCGAAGTTCGGCACGTTGCGTTGCGGCCAGTGGATCTGGTACAGGTCGATGTAATCGGTCTGCAGGCGCGCGAGGCTGGTGTCCACTGCGTCGGCGATCACATCCGCCGTCAGGTCGGTGCGTCCGTTGCGGATCCAGTCGCGGCGGCCCGGGCCGGCGACTTTCGTCGCGACGACCAGGCGATCTCTTTGCTGCCGCGCCAGCCAGGTACCGAGAAACTTTTCGGTGCGGCCCTGCGTCTTCGCATTGGGCGGCACCGGATACATTTCCGCCGTGTCGATGAAGTTGATGCCCTGATCGATCGCGTAATCGAGCTGTGCATGCGCCTCGATTTCCGTGTTCTGCTCGCCCCAGGTCATGGTGCCGAGACAGACCCTCGAGACGTTCAGGTCGGTACCGGGAAGATTTTTGTATTGCATCGAGCGCTCCGATTGTGGCTTGCGGCGGGGTCAGGTCTTGTTTCTTGCATCGACCTGCCGTTTGACGATACGGCTCACGGTGGCATAGTGTAGCCCGATATGGGCAGCGATTTGCGCCTGGGTATAGCCGTGCTTCAGGTGCATCGTGGCGATGAGCCGGTCGCGCGCCGCGCGATGCGCCGGGTTGACCTGGCCGAACACCTTCTTCAGGCTCGGGCGCACGGCATGGCGCTGGGCCCGGGGGATCTCCTTGGCCTGCGCCTTGGACTTGAGCTTGGGTGCCACCTTGCGCAAGAACGCCTGCTCGCCCAACAGGACCTGCCCCTGGAGTTGCCGCCAGGGCGAGGGTGTTCGAATGCCCTCTTCGACAAAGGCCGCATAGCGCCGGCGGGGCACCGGGAACGAATCGGCAAAGTGCGTGAGCAGCCTGGGAACATCGAGAAAAGGCGGCGGGCCTTGCAGACCAGCGCTGGCCCGGTAGCTTGACCAGCGGTAGCGGGCCGGGTCTTTCACCATGCGCACGCGCAGCGGGTTTAGCACCACATAGCGCGACAACTCGAGCAGATAACTCTGTCTGTCCACTACGATCGCCTTGAAGCGGCCCTGAAAGACATGTCCGGTTCGACCGTGGCGCCGGTTGAAGCGCTGGGTGTAGACCCCGTTCAAATGGCGCATGCCCAGGGAAAGGTTGGCCTTGGGCGTTTCCACCATCAGGTGATAGTGATTGTCCATCAGGCAGTAGGCGTAGAGCCGCCATTCAAAGCGCTCGACCACCGCGGCCAGTACCGCCAGGAACGCTTCGCGATCGGCATCGTCTCGGAAGATGTCTTCCTGCGCGTTGCCGCGGGAGGTGAGGTGGTAGAGTGCGCCGGAATACTCGATGCGTAGCGGTCTGGACATGCCGCCACACTACACTCAGGCCAGGCAAGAAACAAGACCTGACCCCTTCTGACTCGTATTGCATCGAGCGCCCCGGTTCGGAAACAAGGGCGCTAGCGTATCCCAAAACGCGCCGGCTTCCTGCGCGTTTTGGTGTCGGCTGACTTTCAAGTTGCGCCGGAACTAATACGACGAACGCATTTCAGTCACAAAACGAGACAGACCCCGAGGGGGCCCGTCAGTTTTTCGCTTCATCGGACGCGCTTGTCGCACCGGCCGCCGGATTAACGTCTTGCGTCTTGCGCGCGGCCCGGAAAGGCGTGCTCAGTGCGTGGTTTCGAAGGCGAAATCGCTGATGTGATACTCGCCTTCGGATTCCTGCCGGGACAGCGGGGCAAAGCCCGCCGCCGCGCCGGCTTGCGCCACGTGCGGGGCCGCCTTGAGTTTCAACTGGCCCATGTTGTGTTCCCAAAAGACGAAGCAGCGCTTATGCGCGTGCCAGCGACCGATGGTGGTTGAGTCATCCAGCATTCCGCCGTAGTACGCGCCGTGAAGCAGCGTCTCCGGTAGCAGCGCCTTGCCTTCGCGCAGCGACTTCTGCGCCGCGGTGAGCGCGGGCCTGACTTGTCCGGCCGTCTGGTCGGTGAGCAGCATTACGACTTCGGTCATGATTGCGCTCCGTTGCGGTCACCGGTTTGACTGATTTACACCGGGTCCCCCTGCCTGAACTTCCTCGCAGCTTGCCCGGCAATCCCGCGCCGCGCGCCTGGTACGTACCCATTCAATGCGCATCCGCTCCTCAAATCCAGTGAAATCCGCCCTATGGCGGATATCTCGGGACGAACGGTTGTCCGCGCGCGGGCCCGCGGGAAGCAACGGCAAAAATCGAGGGACGAACGGTAGCCTAGCCCAGGGCGAGGGGCTGGTGACTGGTGGAAGTCCAGCGCTTCAAATTTTCCCTTCGCCCTTTCCCCATTTCCCTTTCCTCTTTCCTCTTCCTCTCCGACTTTTCGTCCGCACTTTTGTCGTCATGGAGATGCGCTTGCGGGCAAGCTGCAAATAACCGATTCGAATATCGAATGCCGAATAAATCATATCGAGGGTATAACTATCGCGGGGGACGCGCTGCTATTCTGCCCGGTCCGCCATCAACCCCACCGAGGAGCCCGTCATGACCACAACGACAACCGAGAAACCCGTCAACAACGGCGTGAACGTCGAAGCATTGTTCGGCGCGCCCGAAGCCCTCACCAAGGCGCCGGAAGGGGCCAAGTTCAAATGGCGCGCGTCCTGTGAATGGATGAAAGGCACGCAAAGCCGCTCCACCGTCGACAGCTTCTATGGACTGGGGGCCGAGCAGAAACACAAGACCAAATTCTCGTTCGATTCCGACCACCCGGAAGTTTTCGCGTCCGAAGACACGGGTGCCACCCCGGTCGAGATCGTGCTGGCGGGACTGGCCGGCTGCCTGACCGCAGGCATCGCCGCCGTCGCGCAGGCGCGTAACATCCAGTTGCGTTCCGTGAAGGCGACGCTCGAGGCCGGCATGGACATCCGCGGCATCCTCGGCGCGGACCCCGACGTGCGCAACGGGTTCGACGGCATCAAGGTGACTTACAAGATCGACGCGGACGCTTCACCCGACGACATCAAGGCTATCGTCGCGCAATCGCAGAAGCGCTCGGCCGTCTACGACATCATCACGAACCCGACCAACGTCACCGTCGAGGTCAAGTAACGCAAAGCAACAATCCGGAGCACAACCCCGCGTGCGCACCACGACCGCCGTAATCGGTGCCGGACAGGCAGGCCTTGCGATGAGCTGGTGGCTCGCCCGCCGCTCGATCGACCATGTGGTCCTCGAGCGCGGCGAGGTCGCCAACTCGTGGAAGACCGAGCGCTGGGATTCGCTCACGCTGCTCACGCCCAACTGGCAGAGCCGCCTGCCCGGTTACGGCTACGAGGGCAACGACCCCGACGGCTTCCGCACGATGCCCGAGACCATCGGGTTCATCGAGAAGTACGCCGAAATAATTTCGGCTCCGATCCGAAACCACACCCGGGTCACGTCGGTGCGAAGGCGTTGCGGGGGTTACGAAGTCGTGACCGACCAGGGCACATGGCAATGCGAGACGGTCGTGCTCGCGACCGGGGCGTGTAACGTCCCGACGGTGCCGGCAATCGCCGAAGCAGTGCCGCCGGCGATCAGGACACTGACGCCGCTAACGTACCGCAATCCGGATCAGCTCGAGGCAGGCGGCGTGCTCGTCGTCGGCGCCTCGGCGTCCGGCGTCCAGATCGCGGACGAGATCCAGCGCTCCGGACGGCCCGTGACGCTGGCGGTGGGCGAACATGTCCGGGTGCCGCGCGTTTATCGCGGCAAGGACATCAAGTGGTGGATGGACGCGAGCGGCGTGCTCGATCAGCGCTACGATGAAGTCGACGATATCGTCAGGGCACGCAATGTGCCTTCCTTGCAACTCGCGGGTTACGCCGACCGCCGCGCGATCGACCTCAACTCGCTGACGAGTATCGGCGTGAAACTCGTCGGCCGCCTCGCCGGCGTCAACGGCGGCAAGGCGCAGTTCTCGGGCTCGCTGCGAAACGTGTGCGCGCTGGCGGACCTCAAGATGAACCGGCTGCTAGACACGATCGACGTATGGGCCAAAGAAAACGGTCTCGACCGCCAGGTCGGACCCGCGCACCGCTTCGATCCCACCGCCGTCGAGGAATCGCCGCCGCTTCTGCTCGACCTTACCCCCGGCAAAATCAAAACCATCATCTGGGCGACCGGATTCCGCCCGGACTACTCCTGGCTCGATGTGCCCGTTCTCGACCACAAGGGCCAGATCCGCCACGACGGCGGCGTCGTCGAGACTCCCGGCCTGTACCTGCTGGGCATGCCGTTCCTGCGCCGCCGTAAATCGAGTCTCATCGACGGAGTCGGCGACGACGCCCGCGACCTGAGCGCGCACCTGGCGTCCCACCTGCGCGACCGCGCCTTTTCCCGGCCGGAGTTGATCGCAGCGAAAGGATAAAAACAGGTTGGAGCGAAAAGGTAAAAGAGAAAAGTAAAAAGCCGTTCCAGAGATTTTGCCTTTCCGCTTTTCTCTTTGACCTTTCCTCTCGCCTCTCACTCCGCAATTATGGGCAAGGTCCGGTATGCAGCGAAGTCGCGCCGCACTCCGCAATCCAAAATCCCCCTCCCGCTTCGCGCCCGGCGTACCATAGTCAGTCTGAGGCCGCCGATGGATGAAGAGCAGTTCGCCACGTTACGCCAGGACATGATCATGGAGATCACGGCGATCACCGTGATGGTCGGCGAACGCATCGGCAAATACAACCTGGATGCGCGGGTCATGGAAGTCATGGGCAGCGTCGCGCGGCACGAGTTCGTGCCCCTCGAGATCCAGCCCTACGCCTATCTCGACCGGCCGCTGCCGATCGGCTTCGACAAGACCATCTCGCAACCCTTCATCGTCGCGCTGATGACCGATCTGCTGCAGGTGGGCAGCCAGGACGTAGTGCTCGAGATCGGTACCGGGATGGGCTATCAGTCGGCGGTTCTCGCCGCGCTGGCGCGCAAGGTGTACAGCATCGAGATCATCGAGCCGCTCGCCCGGCAGGCCGTGAACAGACTGGCCCGCGCGGGCTGCGCCAATGTCGAAGTCCGGGTGGGCAACGGTTACCACGGCTGGCCCGAACACGCGCCCTTCGACCGCATCATTGCCACTGCCGCACCGGACCTGATCCCGGCGCCCCTGATCCACCAGCTCAAGCCCGGTGGCCGCATGGTCCTGCCCGCCGGGCTGCCGGACAGCCAGCAACTGATCCTCGTCGAGAAAAACGCCGCCGACGGCAAGCTGGCAACGCGCGAGATCCTGCCGGTGCGTTTTTCCGAGCTTGAAGGCGCCGAATCCGCCTAGGCGGCGCCGTGCAGTAAATTACGCGCAGTAAATTAAAGGAGCGCTGCTTCATCCGTTTTTTTCCAGCTCCATGTTGCGCCGGTGCTGGATCAGGCCGGAGCGAAGCTCGTCCAGCTTGCGGTGGATCTGCTGAATCGCGAACTCGGCCTTGATGTTGATCTGGAAATCCTGATCGGCCTGCAGCCGGTCTTTGATGGCCTGCCGGTTCTGGCTCATCATGATGACCGGTGCCTGCAGCGCGGCGATGCAGGACAGGATCAGGTTCAGGAAGATGAAGGGAAACGGATCGGGCGCAGTCGTGAAAAAGTACGCCGTATTGACGGCCATCCAGAGCAGCAGGAAGCCGCAGAAGCTGATGATGAAGGTCCACGAGCCGCCGAATCGTGCCACCAGGTCGGCCACCTTTTCGCCGATGGTCATTTTTTCGTCGAGGACCTCGTTGATGTTTTTCAGTTGCACGCGCGCCAGCAGTTCGTCGGCCGTTCGCAGCCTGTGGATGATAACGCTCATGAACTGGCGTGCCGCGAGCGGGCTGCGGTTGGTGAGGGCGGCAATGCTGGCCAACGGGATGCAGATGAGCCTTGAGTCTGCCGTCGCACGGGCCATGGCTGTGCGCGGGTGGCTGTCGAATACCGAAAGTTCACCGAAGAAGGAGCCGGCTTCGATGGAGGCAAGGATGATTTCCTCGCCCCGGGCCGGCAGCACGATGTCGACGACTCCTTCCTCCACGATGTAAAGATACTCGGGGGGGTCGCCATGACTGAAAATGGTCTCGCCCGCTTTGTAGAGATGCCGCACCGCCTCTTTCCTCAGCGGGTCGAGCTGGGCCGGCGGCAGGTTGGCAAACAGCGGCACGTTTTCGATCTGATAGGTTTCATCCATTTCCCGTCTCCCTGGATACCGTTCGGCACTGTGGCGTATTTAACCACTGGCGGGACGGCGTGGTAAGCCCGCGCTCGGCGCGGGCGCTGACGGCGACTGTGCGGCGCGCAAGGGCACCCCGCTCTTTACAAAACTTTACGCTGGCGAGAACGGGTGTTAACGCCCGACCGCCAAGATCGGGGCATCGGGCAATGGTGCCCGACCTTCCTCAAGGAGACACACGCAATGGAAACCCTCGAAACCTCCCCTCAATCGTCCGGGCCGCGTTGCCATCGGTCCGGCCATGGCGGTGCGCGATTCGGGCGCGTCGTTTTTTTCCTGCTGATCGCACTGGCCGCCGGATTCGTCGGCGGCTATGCCGGCCGTTCCTTCGCGCATGGCCCGGGCAGCATGATGCCGGAAAACATGGATCCGGCGCAGATGGACGAGCACGTCGAGCGCATGGTCAAGCACCTTGCCGTAGAGGTCGACGCCACGCCCGAGCAGAAGGACAAGCTCGCTGCCATCGCGAAAAGCGCGGCACATGACCTCGCGCCGTTGCGGGGCAATATGAAGCGCGTGCACCAGCAGGCCATCGATCTGCTGGGCGCGCAGAAGGTGGACCATGCCGCGATCGAAAACCTTCGCGCCGAGCAGATCGCGTTGCTGGACGCCACCACCAGGCGCTTGACCCAGGCGCTGGCGGACGCGGCTGACGTGCTGACGGTGGAGCAGCGCAGGAAGCTCGCCGAACGCGCGCAGCAATTCGGCCATCGCTTCCACCACGGATAGGTATCCAGCGCGGCAACCGTGCGGGCCGGCTCGCCGAACCCTTCGACAAGTCTGGTCCGCCCGGGTAAATTCAGGCTCACCGTGCCCGCCACACAACCCGCGTCCAGCCGCATCCTCCTGATCGAAGACGACCCCCGCCTCGCCGCGCTGGTTAGCGAATATCTGGGCGAAGCCGGATATCGCGTCACCGTTGCGCAGACAGGCATGGCCGGGCTGGAGCGCGCGGCGCGCGAACCGTTCGATGCGCTGGTGCTCGACCTGATGCTGCCGGACATGGATGGCCTGGACGTGTGCCGCAGACTGCGCGCCGATTCGGCGCTGCCGATTCTC
>WNFI01271449.1_pt2 | contig 32503 bp, 25 predicted proteins | sample 5400471 | NCBI WGS metagenome assembly WNFI01 (sample SAMN13153348, study PRJNA577476) | soil metagenome | isolation source: 100 cm saprolite on Douglas fir-dominated hillslope | place: USA:California | collected 2013-09-17 | reverse complement strand
ACTGGCGTGAATACTGTAGTGTGTAAAGACTGAACTACAAACGTTTTTTTGGAGGTTATAATCTCTATGGCAACAGCAGCCGAAAACAGTGGCGAGGTCCTGCGTTCAGAGCGCATTGCGGGAGGCATTCTTCCCAAGGTTCTGAACACATTTGACATGGTGGCTATCTTCATTGCTATCGTCCTTTACATCACGAACTCACCTGGTATTGCTGCCGCAGGCCCGGTCTCCTATATTTACCTGGTAGCGGGATTCCTGACCTTCCTTATTCCAGGCGCTATCGTTACCGGGCAGCTTGGCCGTATGTTCCCTAACGAAGGCTCGATCTACGTCTGGACGAACAAAGCCTTCGGACCATTCATGGGTTTTTTCGCCGGTTTCTGTGCCTGGTGGCCCGGCATATTCGTGCTCGTTGTGGACGGGAGCCTGGTCAGCACCTTCATTACCAAGCTAGGGGCCTTGTTTGGTTTGAATATCCTGACCGAGCCCTGGCAACTGGGCCTGGTGATCATCGTTGTCACAGCAATTTCTTTCTGGCTCTCCGCCGTTCGTTTCCGCGCCGTGCAGAACCTGGTCAACGTCATGTTCATCGTGTATAGTGCCGCCATTTTGCTGATCGGCCTGGCGGGGGTGTTCTGGCTCCTGTCCGGCCATCCGGGATACACGAATCTGGCGTTTAATGCGGGCGGCTGGAACATCACTTTCGGCAGCACCGGCAACTTCACCATCTTTGGCTTTGTGATCCTGGCCTTGCTGGGCATCGAAGTCCCGCTGAACATGGGCGTTGAGGTCACCAGTGAGCGCGCGGTTACCCGCTACCTCATCTGGGGTCCGATTGTCGTGATGGTAGCGTATCTCATCACCACATTTGGCGTGATGATTGCCGTACCTGTCGCAGATCAGCCTAACATCCCATCGCTGGTAGACGCCGTACTGCATGGGTTTGGCCCTGCCGGCCTGGTTCTGGCAGTGGTCGTCGATCTGATCATGATCGGCTTCGGCCTCTATGGCGCTATCGTCTACAACTATTCGTTTGGTCGTATGCTCTTCGTCTCAGGCCTGGACCGCCGTCTGCCGCCCGTGATGAGCAAAGTGAATGCCGCCCGCGTGCCGTGGGTAGCTGTGCTCGTGCAAAGCATTATTGTGGTGGTGCTCGCCGTGGCGATTTACATCATCATTCCCTACGTTATACCAGGAACGAAGCCTGGCGATCTGGCAAATGTCATGTACTACATTCTGTTCGCGTCTATAACGGTGATCTGGTGTTTCTCGATGATCTTCCAGTTTATCGACGTGATCGTCATTCGCTACAAGTACCATGAGGCCTTCATGGGCGCCCGACTTGCTCCAGACTGGGTCTTCTACCTCTGCTCGCTTCTAGGCCTGCTTGCCAGTGGCGTTGGCCTTTACGCGACCGTGTCTGCGCCCTGGGTTCCGAGTTTGATCGATACTGTCCGCTGGGATATCTGGATAGCAGCTATCGTCATCCTGTCGCTGATTGCAGCCGCGGTCATCTACTACATTGGTCACGCCCGGATCAGAGATGATGTGACTGATGAGCAGGCTATCGCTACATCTGTGGGTACGGCGAAATGAAGCTGATGAGGTAGGATCTGGTTTTCGCGAAGGGGGGATCTGTAGAGACCCGCCCCTTCCCTTTTGAGGGTGGCCGGTCCATTGGTATAGATGAAACATACATCACTCCGAATCGGCCATCCGAGAAACGTTTCATATCGGCTCCCACCTCTGCCATCAAGACGTGCAAGATGTGCTGACTCACCGCTTTGATCTGTTCGCGCCGCAACTATGCTTCTCAGTATGGGCGTGTATCATCTTTGTTTATCAATGTAGTGGATGGGGTGTACAAGCTTCTTCTACGAGTTGTCGAATCTGCTTATATGGAAGTTCCCCACGTAGTAGAGTAAGAATTTTCCGTATCGAGAAGAGTGTATGCGCGCGATAGAACCCTCTGAGAGGGGTATTGTCGTGGATAAGGCAAACTCTTGCAGACGAAGATGACTTACCAGATGAGAATGACACTCTTACGCGATTGTCGGCAACTTGATTCTGCTCATTATGGTAAAGTATGTAGTCTACATCGGTCAGCTTCTCAATTTTAGTAGCGGAGCTATAATTCTTTCCTGTTTGTTCATAGATTTGTCTGACTAATGTGGCCAAGTCCAAATTATCAATCAATGTCCATTGGAGGAAGCAATAAGATTGCTCTCCTGCCTCTATCATACGATTCAACAACGTAGGGTGCTGGCTTGTTAGAGAAATGTCGGCAGACTTGAAATAATGTCCACGCACATCCATACCTTTATAATTCCACTGCATTGAGATTTGGCAGTTCTGGTGATGGTCAATGAGTAGCCACTCTTTCTTGTCCTCACTTTGAATACTTACCTGTAATGTTCCTCCGATCTTGCCAGAAACCGCCTCAACCCACTGTTCTGCCTGGCGTTTTGCCAGTTCTTGCGCAAGGGTATCTCCTAGGTTGTCTGAATATACCGATGGCCGTAACCCGAAAACGTACTCCTGTACGCGATACTTATCCTCTTGCTGAACTTCGTGAACTACTCTTAGAAGTTCTTTTACTATGTTGGCAAAAGCGTCTCTACGATTTTTCCAGGTAGTCACAGGTTTTGCATCTCTAGGCAATGCCAGCAAATCACCGAGGGGTGTTGTTCTCCACTCTGGTGTTGGTTCTAAAAGAATAGGAATAACGCGAGCTTCTCCTCTTTTGTGCCTTGTGATTGCCCATTGCATTTCTCTAGTCCAGCAGTATTCTGAGGCTATGAAATTAGGGCTGATCAGCAAAAGAATAATATCGGCGGTATTCACTTGATGCTCAATTTCAGTGTCCCACTCTGAGCCTGGTAAAATTTCACGGTCATGCCAAACAGTGATCATTTCTTGACGGATTGGAATTTGAAATGCTCTCTTAAGTTGATTGAGGAATGTCTCGTCTTCATGTGCATACCCGCAAAAAAGACGCGCAGGTGCTATTTGTGCAACCATAATCGTTGTCCCTTTCGATATGTCACCATATCAACGAGTCAATTTCCGAGAAAGTTATAAATCTAAGCAGTCCTTTCGGTTTGAGATTTACATCCTCAATGTGCCTACCACATCAAGCTGGCGATAGAAGGTTAGATCAGTACCAAGCAATCTGTGAACCTCTTCAACAGGATGCGGGTGCCAGTAGGGCCCAGTAACGACTTTTCGACAGGTGTTAGCTGCGTGTACCAATCCCACATAGAATGTATGGTCAGGAACTTCAGCCACGCTCTGGACCTTTGCATTCCTGATGAAGCGATTATCCTCGCCCACTGCAATCTTAGGGAAAGGGTTCTTTGCCCAGTGCGCTTTCCGGTAGCAGAGGGTATTGCCGGCCAACCAGCGCCATAGTGTCAGTGGAAATTCGTATAACCAGGCCCGATCGGTGGAGGGGTTGTAGTATAGCTGGCGGCACGTGCCACAGAGATCGGCCTGCTCGCGCTCTAAAATCTCAATTTGATAGCATAAGCGATGAGGGGCGATCCAGTCGTCGTCGTCCCAATGTGCGATGATGGCTCCATGCGCTAGTTCACAGGCGAGATTACGCTTAGCTCCCAGAATCAGGCGGGTTTCGAGATGGAAGTAGCGAATGCGTGGGTCAGATGGCACGAGATCCTCCACGCGTTCATCGCCATCATCAAGAATAAGCAGTTCCCGGTTGGCATAATCCTGTTGGAGAAAGTATTGAATAGCCTTCGGTACATACCTACGGCGATTATAAGTCGGCATAATACAACTGACCAGAGGTTGATCTGTATCATTTATTGTTAGCATCATTGCTCTCTCATTATTATATTGTACCTGGCGGGGGTGGCGCTATAAGTTGTTGAGCTTCCTTGATGAATCTGGCAGCTACCTCCAGTATTACCCCTTTCAATGTTTGCACAATATCCTCCGGTGTTGCCGTTGCCAATTTTTCGAGCGAGTCGATACCAACCGCTTTAAGCTGGTTGGCACGTGCTTCACCTATACCAGGGATGGAGGTGAGCGATAATATACTGGCCGCAGGGGCCTGGGAAGGCTGCGGGGCTTGTGGGACCTGGGTAGTGACAGCGGCTGTTCCGGTTTCAGGAATTGTGGTCGGTTGCGGTTGCGGAGTGGGCATCATCGTACCCCCAGCTTTACTATTGGCGACCACAACCATTTGGGCGATGGCAGACTTTGTGCCACCCCCACCATTGGAGGCCGCGATAGAAGTTCGTCGCGATGGCTTCGGCGCGTCAGGTACGTCGTAGGCGACACGCATTTGAGAGATAGTAAGTTGCCCCGGTGCCTCGGACAGGAATACAAGCGGTACCGACACCAACTCGATCTGTTCTAGCGTGACCGATTCTACCAGCAGGTTATTCGTTATGTTATTGGAGCCCTTAGGCTGGATAAGACGAATTTCGGCCTGGGTTACCCCGATGGGTACTACTCCCGCCCAGGCACTTCCGGAGAAATTTCGACCGTCCAGAGCCAGGATTGCCACGTCACCCGGTTGTCCATTGCTCAGCCATTGCAGTTCCAGCCGGGCACGCTGCAGCGTTGGCAGCGTGCCTGGGTCGCCCTGCACAGGAGACGCTGGTCGAGCGCATACCCGCAATTCATAGGCATCTCCGGCAGTAACATCTACTAGCTGAGATAGGACTGTATCATCCGACCCATTGCCCTGCAGCTTGACCTCCGCCTGATCAGTTTCACTTCCAAGTAACCCGCTCTTGAGCATCCAACCCGCAGGTGATCTACCGGTGGATTGGCCCGCCGGTGACCCATCGGCGGTGTTGTCCGACCATTGTAGAAAACTGCCGTTGCGGAGCGTCTGCTGCGTGGGAGTAAAAGAGACCATTTCGATGACCAGGGCGAATGCATCAGAGGCTGAGTTGATAAAGCGTAAATCGGCGTTGACCGCCTTCGGAGGTGCGGTCAGAAGAGCATCAACGCGTGACAGCGATGAATTCAATCTAGCGCCTGGCAGGCGCTGGCTAAACGTCTCATCATCAGTGCGTACAACATTGTCATTGCTGTCGAGCCATGTAACCTCCCAGCCAGGTACAATCGATGTATCTATATCCGGCAGATCAAACTGCTCAAACAGGAAGCCAATTTCGAGTTGATAGCTGCAGCCAGCCGCGACCGGAATACGTTGAGAGAGGCTGGCCTCTCCGGCGGCAGTAGTACTGCTTAGGGGTACTCCAAGCGGAAAACAGGCGTAAGAGATGTCCCAGTGATCTATCATAAGTGGAGGCTCGAATTGGTCTAAACTGGCCGGGTCTGCCAGCAGCACAACTGTGCGATTGCTCCCGTCAGGTATTTTCAGGCGATATGTTTGATCGGTTGTACCCTGCCACCCGGCAGGAATCTCATTTTTGCACCATGGGTAGAGTACCACCGCATCGTCTACGAATGTCAAACTCCCGTCAGGAAACGATATTATTGTTTGCCCAATAGCTTTGTTGATGGCATTAACAATCTCCTTTGGCGTCGTCTGTGCTGGATTTGCTCCCGCGCAGTCAATTCTTGTCGGTTGGATTTGGGGCGGAGAGGTATCATAGGAGAGCGTGACGAACCGTTCGACGCTCAGGTCAATCCTCGGGCCGAGAGTGACCGTAGGAGTGAAAGAGTCTCCCCCTTGTTTATACTCGACGCCGAGGAGTTTCAACGCGGCATCATCAGGTGGAGGGGTCGAGAAATCGCCATTGATCACCAGGTTCTCGCTACCGCACTGCGAGGGAGATGCGGCGGTGAGATTGGCCAGGTGTTGACCTAGCGCATCTCCGAAGCCGAAAGTCAACTCGACCCTTCCCAAAGGAGCAAACTCGTCGAGTCGGCGGCGCACATCCCCAGGTTTCTGGCCGATATCGAGCTGGATGGGGATGGTGAAATGGTTTGGCACATTGCGCAGCCGGAACTGCGCGGAGAGTGGCGCCAGCGCCTCCTGCGCGTTCGCCGGTCGCCAGGATAGCCCGTTGTCACGGCTGTATTGCAGTACCGAATCGCTACTGGTACTCGGCGTGGCGATCCAGAAGGCCTGGCCGACCAAGCTTTCCAGTATCAGCCAGTAAACCTGGCCCTGGTTCGGAGCCTGATTGGGACCCTGCTTTGCGAGTGGGAAGGGGGCTGGCAGCGTTGCGCTGCCCCATACCGATTGGTCGGGCAGTGGTTTTCCGACAACGAGGTCCGCTCGGACGAGTACTTGACCCGATGGCTTGCCGTCGTTGTCCGCTTGGATGGCTATACTCAGGCCCGTTAAGCCTGGCAGGGCCTTGGACAGAGGCAGGTCTATGCTGGTCAACGCGATATCTTGATCCAGACGGAACGGCTGGGCCAGCGAACTGGCTGGCGAGACGACGACATTGGCGACGATGGGCGATGCTCCAACCGCTTCCTGGGCGACACGCGTTGGCTGAAATTCCCCGCGCACCCGTGCATTGGTCGCGGTTGCAACCGGCACGGCACTCTTCGGCAGCTTGACCGTCGTCAGCGAGGTATCCACGTCGGGCAGAGGATTAAAGGCATAGGACATGGTAATCTCGGGCAGATAGGACGGCAGCACAGGCTGATCGATCACGTACTCGATCTGGAGGGTGGCGTTCAACTGCGCAAGCGTATCGGAGTGGACGACGAAGGGTATGGCATAAAAGCCATTCTGCGGCTGTGCAGTGGCGAGAAAGGCGTTGAGTACCAACGCGAAGTCGGGCGAGGTGTCAGCGACAGCCAGCTCTCCCAGGTGAGTCCAGAACGCCGGTAGCTGGCCCACCCGTACACTGACGTTGGTCGGAACGGAACTGATAGTTACTTTTGTAACAGTCAGAGTACCCGTTGACAAACTCAGCCTGAATTTACTGACGGTCAGACCGGGCAACAGCTGAGTTGCAGCTGGGGGCGAGGCAGGGAATGGGATCTTCAAATCGGTCTTAGGAGGAGCCAAAATGCTGCCATCTGTCGCTATGCTGACGTAGATTCCTCCCATATCCACCTGCAATGTTGCAGACCCTCCTGAGCCTTCAACCGATACCAGCGTGCGGCGAGCGTGGAAATTCACCTCGACAAAGTTCGTAGTGCCTGAGACACCTGAAACTGTGGTCACGCCCCGGATAGGCGGGAGAACGGTTAGATCTAATGTCTCCTGGTAGGGTATTGGCTCTAACTGGATTGTGGCCTTTGTCACCTTCGCTCCCGCTGGCAGGCTCCGCAGCCACAATGCCAGATCACCCTCGAATGGGGCAGGGTTATCGACATCGCCAATCTTGCAGTTATCTTGTAAAAGCATATCAACCTCTTGGACTCACCCGGCGACTTCGCATTGGTACTCGTTAAAGCAAGCTGGTCAGCCTACACTTTCAGTAGCAACATCACTTTGAGTTCATCTCGTTTATACTTCGTAGAAGGAGGTTCCGTAGGTGTACCCGGGTCTGGTGGGTAGTCAGGATTCACAAGCAACGCAATGCCAAGGGTATTAAAGTCGAAGTGGGTCACCTCGATCTGAGTGGGCGCGGGCTGAATTGGGTTAGGCGTAGCAGGCGGTATCGTCGGTATCGTCGGTGTAGGGTAATTGATGGTTTTTCGAGGCCGCATCTGAAACCATATATCGTCCCATGAGCCTGCGCTTATCAATTCTTCCACTGTCCTTTTTTCTCCGCAACACTTCTCAAACCACGGCGAGTGACAGTATTGGTCCTCGTCGAAATCATCATTGGGTCTATGGAAGAATGCCTTCCAGAAATCAGTTTCCAGGTCATCAAGTGTAGTATCTGGCGTCCATGTAAAACCATATTTGCCCTTGAAATGATCTAGCATGTCCTTGAAGGGGATTTTATAGGGCTGTTGGTCAATGGTTTCGATTTCTACACTCGGTGGTTTGCCTCCTGGAAGCCGTATCCTTCTCTCACTCGAATGGTAGAGGTAGAAATTCACCCATGCCTCATTCTGGTCGTCCTTGTCATCACCTGTGGAGCATACCACGCGGAAGTAATCCAATTGGTACACATCTACCTGGGGGCATGCTTTGAGACCATGTTCGATCACCTTCATCTTATCTGGTACCGGTACATTATTTTTGTCTGTAACAGGCGTACTGGGTTCAAGTCGTTTAAAAATCATCCTGTAGCCTGTCATCATGGGAATCTTTGAGAGTGCTTTCTGGACAATCTCATTCGTTAAATCTTCAACGTTTTTGCCGCCAAGCGTTTCGGCATCCTTAGCTTTATCCACTTCCACGCTTTTGACTTTCTTGACGGCCTCCCCAACCTGAGTAGCGATGTCCTTCTTGATGTCGCGCTGCAGATCATTCCAGTCTTCTGCTGTCAGCAAATCACCGGGAGAATGTTCAATATACGGATCATTTTGGTCACTCATGATAAAACCTCCTCTGAATAGAGCACAAGCAAAACAGCCCGTGCCGCATAGACGTTACGTCCTTTGGCGCGTCACACTCGTCTGGACACCGGCAGCCTTGGCTTGCAAAATGCCAATAGGGCCGGGTTTGAGCAGATCATCGCTCGATGTTGGCAGCTGCTTTCCTCCCAGCACGGTTTGACGTGCGTTTTCCAGGCGCACGCCTGGATAGTTAACGGTGACATCGAAGTAGGCTGGCCCTTTCGTGCCTTTCCTCACCGTTATGGCGATAGCATTGCCCCAGGCGCCGGCTTCTTTCGCCGTCAGGCGGACAAAGCCTTGCGCCCCTAACTCCTGCAGGAAGAGCATAGCTTTCTGGCTGTCTGTTCCACCCGTCAGCATGCGTACCCGTGGATGATAGAAAGGAATGACCATAGGGTCCCAGCCAATAGGCACAGTAGCGACGGGGTCTGCTACGACAAGCTTCGATGTGACAAGTTGTTTACTGAAAGACTCTAAATGATCGTCCGGCTCAGTGACCACATTCTGATATTCTTCGGGCGCACTGTTGGTCATGCCGAAGCGCGTCTGGTTGAAGCGGCTCCCGAACCGTTCCGGCAGATCATCTGGCAGGTTGACCGCGAATGCTCCTGGCTGGTGGCGCATCCAGTGAAACTGCAAGGCGACCGTAGGATCGGTGACAGTCCGATCTTTAGCGAAGACGGTTGCTACCTGCTCCGGTGGCCTATTCGTAAATTGGCTGAGATTGAACACGGCTCGTTCCGTGCAGCACCCCGCAAATTTTGCCTTATCCCGGTCGGCGAACGTAACATAGTCGAAGCGCGAACCATCCCCATCCAGGTAAACCCACTCTGACCTGCCTTGGGGCAGCATCAGTACACTGCCCTTGTCGAACTCGGTTGCTCGTACTAACTGTGAGGGTTTGGTAGTGATTTGCCAGGGCAGGGACTCTGGCAAATCTGCCCCAGTACCGATAGTGACACCAACATAGTTTTCATCAACCTCATTCCCAACCTCAGACTTGCCCTGTAGTGTCACATCAAACAGGTCGGCAATACGATTGACGATCATGGACGGGGCCTCATCACCAGCATAGAGCGGCCCAGAGACTATCACAACGTGGTCAAGATATGCCTCTAACGAGACATCGCGACCGGCGCGTAGGCGGGCCAGTGTGGCTCCAGCCGCATCTGCGGTGGCGACTAATCGGTAGCCAGTTGTACCGGTCGTGTCCTTACGCACCCAGCCTTTTAATCTTACAGGCCGTCCATCAGCGACAACCGGTGTGCTCGTGGCTCCGGAAAGGCTGGCCGCTGTGACCTTCACGCCGATGTCGTTTCCGGCGCGACCAGGCTGCCGTGCGTACAATATCACGCTAGCGGGTGCAAGTGGATTGTTTAACTGCAAGGTCGCCTGGTTATCATCCATACCTCCTCGCAAGTGCCACGTATTTGTGGTAGGAACCCAAAGCTGCGAACCAGGCGGCCCGGCAAGAATCTTCGTTCCAGGCACGAGCGACTGTGTCCCATCGGCGGCGGTGATTGTGGCACGCACTCCCATGACAGGATCGCGGCTTAGCTGGACAAGCTCGTCGGTGCGAATGCTCATCATGAGCCGGATACGTGTTCTACTGGTGAGGTTCACCAACGTCGGGCAGCTCGCTCCCTGGGGCGCGCTCAAATCAATCGTCAGGTCTGCATTCACCCCACTGTCGTTGACCTCAAACCATGGAACACCGTAGGTAGCACTCAGTGGCGTCTCATCCCTCTGCGCAGGCGGATACTCGATCAACTCCAATGTACGCCGGGGGAACAACTCCAACCGGCTGTTTTCACCGGCTGTAGGCGAAGATAGGCGCAGGTGCTCATTATCCGTAGCCACAGCCAGGCCAGGGAGAACCTCGTTGAGTGCGGTAACGATCTCATTCAGCGTAGTCTGTGCAGGTATCGCACCGGCTACATCTATATCGATAGGATGACCGCCATCGACCGCCAGACGCAGGGTTCGCTGCCCATCCAGGTTTACAGGTGCGAGTAGATCGACATCTCCGGTGATGGTTGCCGGTGTTGGTTCTTCGCCATGCGTGTTCAACGGCACACCTGCGCCCAGGAGTGTATCATGTGCGTCGCCGTCTGTATAAGGGAGCAACTGGATTGAAGCGGTCGCACCTGTCCTGGATGAAGAGAGGGTCAAGTGTGAGCCATCCTGAGTAACAGTGCCGTTCTTGAGTTGTTGTTTGATGGCGGTGACAATGGCGGTGATCTGCACAGCAGACGCATTGGTGACCCCAGCCGTACAGTCCACCGTTACGGGCGGATTTCCGTCCACCGCCACGTTCAGGAAGTGAGCGATACTCAAGTCGGTCGTTGCGCCAAGGTCGTGACCAACAACTTGCGCGTTGGTCGCAGCCGTACCATGATATTTTCGTGGAGTAATGCCGAAAATGTCTTTGGTGGCATCAGGTTGTGATGGAACCGCAAATTCGATGATACTGCCAGTTCCAGCCGTGGGCGAGGTCAAAAAGACATGAGTCCCATCCTGGCTGGCAACCGCCCCACCAATAGCGCTGAATGCCACGTTGATAGCGATCACGACCTCTTGCAGCGTCGTTTTGGCTGCAGTGAAGCCGACACAGTTGATCTCTTTGGCCTCTGCTCCGTCGACGCCGATCTTGACATAACTGACGTGGCTGAGGTCTATACCGGCACTGCCATCGACAGTGCTAATGAAAGAGACTCGCGTTGCGTCCTGACCACGGAAGGTATCCGGCTCTTTGCCCAGCAATGTATCCAAAGCATCGGTTCCACGCGATGACTCAAAGCTAATCGCGCTATTTCTGCCTGAGAGAGGCGAGGTAAAGACGAGGTGCTGACCATCAGATGTGGCGATAGCCGGGGCTGGGCTGATTGCATCGTTGATGGCATTCTTGATCTCATCGAGCGTGGCAGCGCGTGGGCGGAGGCTGTTTTTGGAGCAGTCTATGTCGATGGGTGGTTGTCCATTTATGCTGATGCGTAGGAAATGTTTCTCGCGCACATCTACTCCCCGGCTCAAGTCAACCGTTCCGATGGCACGCGCCTGGGTTGCGGCTGATCCCTGAGCCGAACGGGCGAGGAAACCAAAGATGGCATAGGCTGCCTCATCGGTCACAAACGCTCGTGTGACAAAGCGTCGACTGTTGGTTTTCTCCAACGGGCCGAGATCAATGCGACTGGCGCCTCCTGCCGTTGGTGAGACCAGGATCAGGTGCTGACCATCGTCTGTGGCAATATCAGGGCCTAATGCTGCCGTGAATGTCGCGACGATATCCTTGAGCGTGACGGCACTTAATTTGCTCGTGCCGTCTTGTAGGTCCACCTTGCTGCGTATATCCACCTCAACGGGTGTGCCGCCATCCAACGTGACCTGTACGATGTGCCTGGCCCGCAGATCAGCCCCTCCGCTCAAGTCTGGCTTCCCGATTAGATGGGCGTTGGTTGCCGCCGCTCCATGAAAGATTCTAGGGACAATGCCAAAGATGAGTTCGGTGGCATCCTCTTCGCCCGGCAATGGTTCGAAAACGATTGTACTATCAGGGCCACTCGTCGGTGAGATCAGGCGGATGAAGTGACCATCATGAGAGGCGGCACCAGGACCCAGCTTCGTGTTCAATATTGCCACAATCTCGGATGGCAGGGTATGCGCCGGGTCGTTCCCTGTGCAATCTATCGTCATTGGCGGTTGATTGTTCACCTGGATGTGTATCCGATCTCGTCCGCTCAGGTTTACACCCTGACTCAGATCTTTGATGCCTACTACTTTTGCTGCCAGGGCATCCGTTCCGCCGGTGAAAGCATTGACCGCGCCAAAAAGCAACTCTTTGGCATCCTGGGCCGCCGCAGACAGCAAGGTGAGGCTGCTACTGATACCGGTATTCGGCGAAGTGAGTTTAAGAAAGTGCCCATCGTGCGAGGCAACGTCGATACCGAGGGCATCATTGATGGCTTTTTTGATGTCCTCCAGCGTCGTGGCGGTTGAGGGCAGGTCCACTTCTGCTAGATGCTGCCTATCGACCTGAAGGCGGAGGTAATGGTTCTCGCTCAGGTTGACTCCATTGTGCAGGTCAACGAGGCCGGTCACGCTGGCATGGGTGGCCTCTGCACCATGATATGTAAAGGGAAGCAGCCCCAGCAGGAGTGGTGCCGCATCCCCATCGACCTCTTGTATCTCCAACTGGCTGGTTGCTCCCGTCATTGGTGAGGCCAGAGTAAGAAAACGTCCATCGTCAGTGGGAGTGGCAATAGTAGAGACAAACTGCTTGTTGATTGCACTCACGATGTCGCCCAGTTTCAAGGCACTGGCGTCACCACCTTTTGTACAATCTACATCAACCGCGGAGGTACCATCTACCTTGATACGTAGTTTTGACGCTCCCCGCAGGTCAACCGGCTTGCTCAGGTCAACCTTGCCAACAATACGTGCCGGTTCTGCTTCGGCGCCGCTCTCTGTAGCTGCTGTGCTGCCAAAGAGCAACGCGGCGGCGTCTTCGCCACGCGGTTCGGTGGTGATCAGTTCAGGGGTGTTGCGCTTCCACCAGCTATCAAGCTGAGTATAATCATCGGCAATATGCAATCCCAACGCCTCAGCCGTTATCCGCAGGATACCCTGTACTGTGACCGTGCCTTCAAGGAAGGTGCGCACGTATCGCTTTAAATGGTCGCGGAATGCCTCAATCCCTTCGTCAGTGTAGAACAATGGCGGGCATGGCGGTCCTTCATTACCTGCTGGTTGACCACTCTGCGAACTCTGCGGCTGACTATTCTGGTCAACGCCTTGAGGAGCCAGCCCATAAAGTGCAGCGATACACGCCAGGTCGCTGATAAAGTCGGCTCCCCGGTCGGCGTGGTCTACCCAGTGCGCCAGCATCACCGCGGCCAGGCTATTCTCGGCCTTGAGCAATTCGCTGCCAAAGGCGTCAACCACTGAGTACAGGGCCGTAGGCCGTGGAAAAGCCCGATATGTCCCCGGCAGGTAACTCAGTATGCGATCAGTCTTGGTTGGCATGGTGACTCTTCTCCACTAAGGTAATGCAATGTCGGTTGGTGCCATATCCAGCACAATTTGCCACTGGTTGTCTCCGTTCACTATGGGGCTTACCTGGAACTGGCCTGACTCGATATCTGTATCGGTGGCACGCTGGCCGCTAAGGTTTTGTATAGCGCCCCGATCCGGTATCCGCTGGCTGGTAGGCGGGAGCGGTACATGATTATCTATAGCATCAGTGAGAACTTTACGCAGTGCCGAAGGCTGGCTAAGCGCCTGGCTTAGCTTGCCAGGATCAGTGAGCGAAGCACTCGTAATGACATTCAGTACAGCATCTACCAGTGAACCGGCCAGTGCATCGGCAACGGGCGAGCTAATATCGGAACGTGCGGCTATGATATCCACGAACTTGATCTGTTTGGCGTCGGTTATTTCTTTGATGCCGCCTTTCAAAATGGCCGAAACAATTTCTGCTCCTTTGGCAGCTACACCGACCGCTAATCCATCTACGTACTTCCGGATTGCATCAATGACCTGGTTAATCAATTTGAGCTTGCCTGCTGATGTCAAGCCGGAAGCGATCGTTAGCTTAATGCGCGGTGTTATGTAGACATATTTCGCAACTAGTGTGGCCTGCACACCGGCAGCGCGAGTCTCATTGACAGCGGACTGTATGCTGAGGAACCGCTCCGGTTCGGCCTGGATTTGCAAAACAAACGTCCCTGGAAACGAGCTTTTCGGCGGTAAGTTATTGGGGTCCCATACCTCGATTAACTTAGCCCCTTTCTCGAGGATGATTTCGATGAGCGCGAGTAATGTTGCTTTGCCTGTGCCGCGCAAGGCTGCCTTGGCCCGCGCACGCAGCTGATCATCGGTCTCATCTGTATTGCCGAGGATGGTGGCGTCAAAGTTGGTGACGCGGCTAATACCAATGATCGCTTGTGATAGAGTGGTGATCGCCCCTGCTGGAACCTTGCCGACCTGTCCCTTTGAGGCATCTGTCGCGCGTATCGGCACGTCAACGCGCACCTGCCCACGTTGCAACGTGCGTAATTCGTCGGTGATGAAGGTGGCATCTCCTTTGGCCGTGCTGAGGAGTGTTCCTTCCGCAATGGTGATGCTGCCATCCCCAACCGACGTATCTCGGAAAAAGGTCACCAGGCCAACAGCAAAATCCTTTGTCTTGCGAATGATGTCTAAGATAGAGACGACCAGCTCTAGTGCCTGGCCGGTGGCAGTATCGACGTAGCCCGACCGGTAAGCCTGATTGATCTGCTGGTAGACGGTCGCAATTTCGCGTCCGATGGCCTCGCTCACGGTGCGGGTCACGCTCCCAATGTTGATGTCCGTTAAAGGGGAGGTGCTATCGGGGCGAAAGTAGTCTACGTAGAAATTTGATTCATCGGCAGGTTGTTGCCCGCCCTTTAACCAGGCGACAGCGTTGTGACCGGCATCGAACGTGAAGTCCACCTCTTTTTGGAACACGTAATGGACTGTACTCAGGCCGTCGGGCGTGGGTATCGAGCCGGTGATGCTACGGATCGCATTGGCAGGCTGGGCCAGTGGGTAGAGGTCTTCCTTGACATCAAAGAAAATTGGCTCTCTGACCACTCCGCCGACCATGGCCGTCAGGATATCATCCACAATTTCCTGGTATGGACGTTCGATTAGGGTGACAGTATCTGTATTCATTCAGCTACTCCTCACGCGAGAAAGAAAGGAAAGACCAGGTTAAGGATAGAGTCACTATCAATTGGCTTTAAATGAATCTCTATATCCATTTCCGTCGGTACGGCCTTATTTTGTGTTACACGGACCAGGAGCGGTGGCTGTTCTATACGAGGCTCGGCTGCCAGAGCTTCCAGAACGTACAGCTTGGCGCGATTCCGATTGGTTTCGTTATTGAGTTCTCCAATCAGTTCAAACAGGCGCGAACCGTAGTCAGGGTGACCAAGCACTGCCAGCTCACCCACAGGCGTCAGGAAGCGTAGCAACAAGGCTTGCTCCAGATTGTCCTGCGTATTCAGCGTTTCCAGGTCCACTAGAGGTATCTCGGATTGTCTATCAGGCTGCGTAATAGTAGATAGATCGCTTCCCGCATTACGGCTATTCTGATGTAACAGATCGTGCAGTAAGCGCAGATCCGTGCCAAGTCGCGCGAATGTTACCGCCATACATTTTCTCCTGTCTTACGGTGGCCACTGGTCAATCACATTTGTTGCCGCCGGTGGCCCAAGGATGCTCATAATACCCGGTGGCGTAGGGATAAAATCGCCCATTCGTACTAGCGAAGTGCCATTCACGCTGACACCACTGCTGGCTACCGGCCCGATGACTAGTGGATAGGGGAAGCCCCACACCGAGTTAATCATCAAGCACAGCGAGCCAGTTGTTGCCAGTGGCAATCCATTGGCCGTAACGGTCGCCTGGAATATCCCGATAATCGTCCCTGTATCGGGTGGACCTGATAGCCCAGGCGTGATTATAACCATGCAACCGTAGCTAACTGGCGGTCCCGGCATGGCTTAACTCCTTCCATTACTACATAGAAAATGATGTAATACCCTGGATAGTGTTCGTTGTTGCCTGGATAGTAGTTGCAAGCCCTCCATTAACGGTAGCCCCCAGGTTCGCTTTTAGCGTAGCCTGAGTGCCTGCCTCAATATCCATTTGTATCTGACTTTTAATGGTGACATTCTGACCTTCTAAAGAGAGATCGCCGGCCGCCTTGAGCGTCATGTTTCCAACGGCTTCGATGGTCACATCACCGTCCTGGCTCATCGTTATTTTCGTCCGGCCCGCGATAACCGTGACTGTGCCGCCGGTGCCACTCTGTTGATCGAGTTTCATTTCGGTCTTACCGGCGGTGGCACGCACGGCCCCATCGGTAATACTCAAGGTAATCTTCGGCGGCATCTCAACCAAAATCTCGCGTGGTGGCGAGTTGGACTGGATGTTGCGAATGGCTGACCGGATGGTTTTTTCATCAGTCTCGGCCAACGGGATGCGCGAAATGATTTCGTAGGGATTGTTGAGTGGCGGGCGATCAGTATCGTTGTACAGCCGCCCGACGATGATGGGTTGGTTGACGCTGCCCTGGTCAAAGTTCAGCAAAACCAGGTCGCCCTTATAGGGAATAGCCGCCGTGCCGATATGATTCGTCGCAATGGGCACTCGCTTGAGCAACAGGTTACTATTCTTTAAGCGTACATCACAGCCGTAATTATCATCGTCGTCGGTGGCGCTATGAGGGTAGACCGCTTCGACAACGCCCAACTCCGCAATGCGCACGCGGCGTAATTCTTGTTGTATGATGGCTTGAATAGTATCGACAATAGTGCTCATTCCCGTCTCGCTCCTGTTATTAGCTTGACTACTGTAACCACTGCGTTTTTCGTGTTTATACCTGGATGGCGCGAAAACCGATATCGGTTGTGAACCCACTTAGTTTGGTGATGCGGTGTGTAATACTGCGCACCTGGAAATTCTTGTTCAATGTGTCATCGGGTAGTCCGCGTAGTTGGATGGCATCACCCAACTTGATCTCTGGCCGTCCGATGGTGTGCAGCTCACCGCGCACTGTACGCCGCTGAATGGTTGTCAGCGCAGCATTGGCAGCAGTGCTCGCCGCTGCGATTGTGCGTAACGCTGAATTTTCAAGGAGCAGGAGTGCCCCCGAACCGGCTGTTCCCTTCGAGCTACTAAAGTCTTTCGTCAACCACGCCCATGCATTGTCACCATGCCCGCCTGACGGGCCCTCGCCCCATGCCTGCACCATACCGGCATAAGGCGGTGTTTGCACGACATCCAGGCCAACGATATGCCTGGCATACTCAAATTTATGGACTGTCTTTCCACTGGCAAACTTCTCGAAAACCAGCTTGCCATCTGAATTGATGTACAGGTCAACGCCACAGAGTGTAGCGATATCCAGCATGTGATTGTACACGCTGCGCCGCCCATCAATGACATAGGCCGGAAATGTAATACCATCATCGGCGGTCGCTACTTCCACCTTGGCCTTGCCCGCCAGATCACGAACAATGGCACCGGCAGTCTTCCCTTCATACGTCTGCTCCACATAGGTGCGCAGAATTGCCGAGGCACCGCTATACCCTATGACCCGCACGGTCGTCAGACTTGGCTCGACCGTGACAACCGTCCCGACCATCACCTGTGTCAAGCCACCGTTGTCTGCGTAGCCCAGCTCCAACTTCACCACATCATCGCGTTTAGGCTTCACCCCTCCTACCTGGCCCAAGACCAGCATAAAGCTATCGGCTGGCGTATCCATATCCAATGTCACCACCAGTTCAACAACAGTGCTAGCCTGCGGCTTGTCGGTGGTATCGATGACTTTGTTGCCGATGGTTAGTTTATAGGCGGGTGTGAGCATTGCTCTTCACTTTCTGACTAGTATCTATGAGGACGCTCTTCTCAATGAGAAGATTATCAACAATTGCTACTTGAAGTAGCTATGCCTTAAAATCTTTGCATAAAACGATATCGGAATGCACTCGGCAAGACGGGTTCAACAGCAAGTTTTATCGCACTAGCGATGTGTTCAAAAGGAACACATGTTGCAGGTTGATCGAGAATGACCTTCTTGCTTGTTTCCACCAGTTGAAGTTCGATGACACGTACCCCAGTGGGAGTTCCAGCATGGGGATAAAGGTCATCTAAATCCAAAAACCCTTCCTTTTCCATCCGGTCAAGGACTTGTTCTACTACCTGCAATGTAATTTTGCCTTCATGAATCTGAGGATTTGGATCATTCGCCATCGCTTCTTCGACTAACTTCACCTGTCCAGTACCTGAGATAACTATCTCAGCTTTACCGACCCCGGTCTTTGCGGAGTAGGAAGCATAGATAATCTTCACTTGGACCAGATTTTCGCTCGTTAACCCAAAAGGTAAGTTTGCAGCCATTTGTTCTTCACTTTCTATCTGTGGCGTCTTGCAAAAGATACTCCTGAAAGGAACTCATAGAGTGACCTGGATGCGTTCCGGGACAATATATTTTGTGCCAATGGTAATTTTGGGATCTGCGGGTGTCGAACCTGCTGCCAGTGTACCGTCGTTAAAGAACTTATTACGGTTATAGAACTCTTCTTTATAATCGGCCAGGGTTCCACCGCCGAGCGTGCCAAAATGAGTAAACAGCTCGTCGATCGTTCGGAACTCTTGAGTGGCTAAATTAAATGTCTTGGGTGCCCCTACGGCTGTAAACATGTCTCCGCCACTGCGATACTTGTAGCCAAACTCCATGTTAAATTTTTTAAAGGCTTCGAGCAGTTTATCTAGATCTGCAATCCCAAGGTCCTTCCAATTTTGGAAAAAATCAAAAGCTGAATTTAGCAGGCTTCGTCTCGAGGAATCGGTGTAAGCCTTCCAGAATCCGTCCTTAAAATTTGTCCCGTGTACTTTGTAAATTCGCCATAGTGCCTCTTGAATACTGCCTTCTGAATGAGGACCTATTGTGGTGTTGTCGGTATCAAGATGATAGGTTAAATCCGCATCATATCCATCGTGGTAAATGGGGTCGTCTCGTAGGGCACAGGAAAAGAAGGTAGCTGCTCCTTCACGCCAAGCGGCCTCATAATGCTCTTTGCTACCCCTATCGTGACCGGGAATATCGTTGTAAAGATAACCAGGATTGGGGGGAGACATCCCTATTTCTCTATTAACGAAGTGTCCATACTCATGGAGAAGGACGGCGCGATCCTTCAAGTCGTCCTTTAGAACGAATAACTGTCCATTCTCATGGTGGGTTGTACTACTTGTCGGTTCGGGATAGTTAACTGTACATAACCTGGGGTTGTATGTAGCTAGCTCTAACAAGCGATGATGACCAAACCAGATGCTTTTGTAAGCATCACAGATATCGATGAAATGAACTCTTGTTATCTCTACATCTTTGTGGTCAAACTCGATGGTCTTTTCGTTCCACGCGGATATATTCAGATCAAACTGGTGCCAGATCACCATGCCTGTCTGAATCTTGAAGTCTGCGTCGTTAACTGCAGATGATTTTCCCTTTACTACAACGACTTTACCGTCCTTGAATTCAAGCAAAACGCGCATTGCCAGCCTGGGAGTCTCAGGTACATCTGTTACCTCAAAGGCTCCATGAGGATCAATTACCTTAGCTCCATCGCTCAGGAAGACTGTTTTGAATAGACTGAGAACAGTCACGCCTGGCCTTTGAATGTAAATCTCCACTTTTGCTCCCGGCAGAAACTCTTTGACTGGGGGAATAGAGGCAGTGGCTGGCAGTTTTGGAGCAGTATTATAATCCCAGGTTCGGTTCCAGAAAAGGTTGCCCTTGATCTTCATATTTGGCATCACCGTAATCATGACCTTATCGCCACCAGACTCAACTCCATTGATGCCTAGTTGAATGCCAGTTTCGCGCTCAGTGCTGCTTTTCTTCACCCCTTCTACCCATAGTTTGAGTCCACTTGCAGGAATAGCACTGTTCTTAATGACAAAAGGATTAGCTAAGGGAGTTTGTCCTGCGGTAGCGGTCTCCTGAGCGGTGTTGAATACCTGCACCTGATCGTTGAGCCGTGTAAGCACCAACTCCCCATCAAATGCTGCAGGAAGAGCCTTGTGGACAACCAACATTGAGCGGGTAGAATCGTTTCCGGCATCCTGAACACGCAGGAAGCGACCTTTGTTAATTTTATCATTCGTAGAAAGGAGAGGAGGATCCACACCAGGTGTAGTTCGCTTCTGGGCAATATCTAGCTGCACCTCCACCGAGGTCATGGTGACAGTTGCTGGCGGGCCGACCGGTGGTGTCCCGCCAGCTGGAGGTGACCCTGGATTTAGTGTTAAAGTGAGCGTAACATCATTAAGTTTTGTACTTGCAGTCGCTCCTTCGGCAAATATCTTTACGCCATCAGGGGCTGTCAGCTCTGCATCGGTAAATAGGTTATCTGCACCGTTGAAAGTGATCTCGGTTCCTCCCGCGAAGGCTTTAAAAAAGCGAATAGGTGCACTTGAGCGAGTGAGGGTAGCTTTGCCCACAAAAGGAGTATTGCAACGCAGGGTGATAGCCTGTCTTGCCGGATTCATATAGGACTTTTTTACGACAACAACCGGTGATGCCAGGGTGATATGAGGATTAACCTTTGGCCCTTTCGCAGGAGCAGCACTTACAACCGTAGGAAGGCCACTTAATTTACCTGTTGCTGTAGCCTGCGGTTTTGTTTCTCCCACCGTTGTCGTATCCAATCGTTTGCAGACGACGTTTCCTTTAGCGTCCTGCGGAGGCTCATCGGCGGTGCGGACAACGACGGGGGCGATGACCTCCATGGTGTAGATGCCAACACCTTTCGTTTTGTCGGGATAGGCGAAGGTGCCATCGTCGTTGGTTCTATGTGGAATAGGTTTGCCATGATCTGCGCCGCGTAGTATTTCGCCGTCCATGTACTCGCCATCGGGCGCGATCAAGACATATTTCATGTTACTTGCTGGCGTTCCATCGTCGAACGTAATCGAACCACTGACTGTAATTGTATCTGGCTCAACAGGCTGAATCAGCCATTTGCCTTGCTGGGGAGTTTTACGTGTTACGAAGCAATTACGCTGGTTTTTGTCGCCGGGTCCCAGGCACCATTTGCTACCCACCGCACCTGCAGCGGGCAAGTCGAAGGTCTCTGGTTGTGGCACCTGACAAGGCATCGTACTGGCTTTGACGAACAGCAATTCGGTGCGCCGATTGCGTCGCCAGGCATCCTGAGTGTTCTTCACCGGGTCCTGCTCTCCACAACCGAGCCACTTGAGTATTTCGCCGCCGCAATTGGGCAAAAACTGCGTCTCAAGGATTGTCAAATTATACTGATCAAGATACGCTTCGATCAGAGCTGACCACGTCTGGTCGCCGACGATGCCATCGACCGTCAGCCCCTTACTCTTTTGAAAGTCACGTACCGCAGCATCCGTCTCTGGTCCTTGCACTCCGTCGATATTGCCGGAGTAGAAATCCAGGTCTTGTAACATATATTGGTATTCCCTGACCCCCCAGGAATCCTTGATACTGGGCAGTGCCCCATCGGTAGGTTGCCTGAGCGCGTTCCACTCGGCAAGGGCTGTTGCTTTATCCCGGCCATAGGACAGGGCCGCGTACACGCTCCGTCCCCGCCGCTCTGAGAGAGACTGATTGTATGTTGAGTCGCCAACGAGATCGGTATGGCCGACGATGACGAGTTTCTCGTCGGCATGTGCGTTTGCATATGTAACGACCGTTTTCAGCACCTCTAGCATACATGGCTCGACAAAGGCTTTGTCAAACCAGAAGTGGACGACAAACGCTTTCGCGATGAGCGACCCGCTTTGTAGCGTTATGCTCGCTTTTGCCGTTTGACCGGCGCTGACAGTAACAGTCGCTGCTCCTGATAGCGACCGTGGATCAGTCACAACCGCCTTAGCTGTATACTTCCCAGGCGGCATCTTCTCCTCTGTCCAGGAATTATTTGATCGATTGGTGAGGGTTCGTGTGAGGGAGGTACCATCGTCCTGTGTCCCTTCAGCACTCACCGTCACCTTGCTGAAATCAAAATCCGGTTGACCCTCTACGGTCACATCGACAACCAGCGTGCCTGTTTCTACTGATGGCGGCGGCGGAGGTGGTGGTGGCGGAGGCACAGGCTCCGGTGCGAGTGGAGGAGTAAACTCGCGCAACGTCAAGGCGTACTCAAAGCGTGCTGGTTTGCCCGCTAGCTCCCGTATGCCCATTTCTTCGATAAGCACCTTCTCCACTTTCGTGGCAGTGGCGATATCGGCAATAAAAGAGATGGGCGCGGCGGCACGAAATTTCTCCTGCAAGGTTTTCAATCCCGCTCCTGCCTCCGCTCCGGTCAAGACGCCTGTAAGACTGATCTGCGTGCCACGACGCCCCAATCTCTGCAGGAAATCACCTTCCAGAGCCGGGACACTCTGCTGGGCCAGCACCTGGTCTTCGTCGACCTCAATTTTCTCTACTTGTTGCAGCTCGATATCACCGAGCATGGGCTTGCTAGCAGCCATACTGTACTCGTTCCAGTCTCTAACGTTTTTCGGTACTCTCAGAAACTATCAGTTATGCAGCCTGTAATGATTTGAGATCGGTAACAATAGCGTCGATCAGGTTGGAGATATCTGTTTTGAGCGATGCGCCTAAATCTGATAGGCCGCCAACGACCTTGGCAATGCCCAATACCGTGTTAATGGCATCTGCCTCACTCGGCACCAGGTTCTCCACGGTTTTTAACAGTGCTGTAACCAATTGCGTGAACTTCGAGACCTTGTCCACTCCTGGAATTTTGGAAACATCCAGATTTTGGATCGCTGTCTTAATCTGGCCCATCAAGTCAATGAGCTTGTTCAGCAAATCATCAACCTGTGGAACCAGGGCTCGCAGTGCCTGGAAGGCAGGCTTGATAACAGGGGTCTCGGTATCAAGGAACCCTTTGAAATCCGTGAGTTGTTGCTTAACATCCTGATAAAGATTATCTGGTGTTGTTGCCATGTCTTGTTCCCTTTCTATGCTTCAGCTGCGCCTTATCGCGTTTACGGCTTTGTTTTGCTGGCCGCCTGGTTAAGACGCGTAACTAGACCGGTTAGCGATGTTACAAACCGTCCCAGGCCAGTAACAAAATCCAATCCAGTAGTAAGCCCTGGAAGCATGCCATCCATCACATTCTTGGCATCGTTTACAATAGCAGTGTCCAGGAGCGAAGTATCTTGCGCTACAATCGGCTCGATGTACTCGCGCAGGGTGAGCACATAGGCGTACCGTTGTGGTTTGCCGGCCAGGTCCTGGACGCGTAGGTTATCAATGAATACCTTCTCGATATTGCTGTCGGCCACAATATCCGCCGCGAAAGGATATGATTTCCCGTCGCGGAACTTGCCATCCAGCTTTCCAACAAAATCCTGTGCATCTGGTCCGCTTGCTACCCCCCACAATGCCAGGCGGGTTGGTCGCCGCCCCATGTTTTGCAACACGCTTCCATCCATTCCCGGTGGTTTGTGTTCGGCTAGCGTGCGCCGCTCGATGACGGCGATTTCCTGCACCTGCGGCAAGGCAAGGTCATCCAGCATTGGGTTCATAGTTCTACCTCCTCTCATCGCGGCTGACTGAAAGTAGGCGCGATCGCGGCGTTGCAGCGATGGATGAGAGACCTACACATCTATCCCGTGACGGCGGGCCTCGTCGTCTAAAATGCGTTTGATCTTGGCCGCCAGCAAATCCAGATCGTCTTCGATAATCATTTCTGCCCGTGCTCCCAGCCTAACTGTTGCCGCTGCAACCGGAAGAGGCGGTATGTCAATCCTCTGCGATGTGACAAGCGGAGGCAGCTGAGATGCCACGACAGGTGGCATAATCTGTTCTGCCCGGTCATTTGTTGGAAAAAGCTCTTCCATCCCCTGACCATACTTAATTTCCCCATCAAGGAGTGGTAGTTTTACCAGGCTGCTCCCTGGTTGCATGAGCTTACCAGTGGCGCCTCCTGTAGTTTCGTTCTCCTCTACCCAATGCTCTAAAGGAGAAATGGACCGTGTACGCTCACGTTCGCTGCTGACAGCTGCGCGTCTTTCCCACTGAGGTGAACCGCTAAGAGAGAGCAACAATTCTACTGGGACTGACTGTCCCGTAACAGGTGCGTTCCATTGTTGAGAAAGTAGCTCTTCTCCCGCTGTGTTCCATTGTTGAGACGATAGGCCTGCCGCTTCGTTGGTGTTCAAAGCTGTAGACTGGTGAACATTGCGTAGCTGATGTCGTGTTCGTTTGACCAGCGTACTTTCCCAAGAACGAAGGGAGAGCTCACTTTGCTGAGCAGGTGTTGGTTGCGTGACTACGTAGCGTCTATGCTGACCTTCGCTGAAAGAAACGTCTGAGCGATGACGCGGGCGATTTGTAGCATGCGCTGGCATAGTTTCACCTGCCAATCGCTGCAATACCGCGTGCTCAGCCCGCCGGTCAACCTCAGCGAGCCAATGTGGCGCAGTACGATTGGAGTGCTGAGCCTGTTTTACAGAAACGTGCCTTGCTTGTGTTAGTTGTGTTGAGCCTGGAAAGTCTGTAAGCCCTGCTTGAACAGTTGGTCGATATCCAGGATCCTGATATCTGGTACCCTGCCTATGAGGCCCCTTTTCTGCATTGCTGTCAAATTGCCGTGCAGCTTTTGATGTTTCTGCTATCCTCGTCGTTTTTGGTCGTCCCTGGCGAGCAGAATCCAGTGAGGCGGTTGCAGGTTGGCTGCGATCAGTTGCCAGCAACGCCAATGACCCCCCAAACAGTGGCCCATTATTTAGTACAGGTTGCAGCGCAATGAGTTCGGGTAGCCAGGCGCAAGTATAGCGGAACGTATCCGTCCATGTCGCGTGCTGTACCATCTCGCGTAGCCAGTAGGCAGGTGAGCGACCAGATGCCAGCGCTGTTCCCAGACTGCTACTCATAGACCATCTCCTTTGTTGTGAGACATCTGTAAGTAGAGCAGAATCTGGCCGATGGTCATTCCACTGACCTCTTCGGGTGTCCAGCCGAACTCTTTTGCCAGCACAAAACATGCTCTGGCTAATGGCGCCTGAACAAGTTCTTCCAGTTCATTCTGAGGCGTGCTGATGCCGCTGATCGTGTTAATCTGATCAACCAGGAAGCGAGCCAGGCCAGCAGGGAGTTGCGAGACTTGTTCAAACTTGAGTGCTGGCTCGACAAGCCCTTGCTGGATGATGAACGCGGCTGACAAACCATCGTCATCGCGGGTAGCCTTGGCGATACGCTGCAGGTCACGCACCGTCAACGGACGCAGCAGTACTCGACCATTGGCGGGGCTATGACCATTGGAGTTCATCAATTCCGGCGGAATAGTGATCTCATGCGTTAACGCACCACCAGCTAATAATTCCTCAATGGATAGCGTCATAAACTACATCTCCTGGACGTGCTCTATTGAGCCGTCGGGAATTTAGGCGCGATGGCCGTCGCTGCTCCGCCACCCGAAGGTGCTTCCTTGTCAATTACGCGGATGGCGAGTGCCTTGAACGTGGCATTTTCCATGACAAAGTCATCCTCTGGCAGCGCGTAGGCCCAATTCTGGAATTTTACCCCTTTCACCTCCAGGGCAACTGAGTTGCCCGGCACTTCTGGATCGCTCAGCAAGATGCTCATATTGAAGGCTGGTTCAGCATAAGGCTCAGCGACGTTGTTAGGGGATGCCCCGCGACCCAATAGCAGCCATACCAGGGCTCCATTGACATATGCCCGGCCAACCTTGCCGCCAATACGGATGTTGGCTGCGTGCAGCGAAACCGGGTGACGGCGACCAATCTGGTAAAATTCTTCCAGGTCAGTCTGGACGTAAACTTCGACATTGGTAACTCGACCAACCGTCTGTAGCGTATATGGTTCCATGATCGCACTGGCATCCTTGCCTTCAGGCGTATCCTCGTGTGCCAGGGTCAATGTGCCATTCGCTCCGGTAAAGATATTATCTAACGCCATAATGGAGCCCCCTTATTCCAGGAACATCGTGACCACAATGAAATCAATGCTGAATACTGGCCTGAGCACCATTGTTACCTGGACGATGCCCTGGATCTCTTGCTGGCGCGTGGCCGTGACATTGAGGTCATAGCTAATCAGCATTTCGTCGTTTACCATCTCGGCCAGGAAGCTATTGATGGTTGTGCGTAGTGCTCCACGCACCCGCTCGTTGTTCAACAACCCTATGTAAGGGTCGGCGGCAGAACGCACGCCAAACTTGGCATAGTCAACGATGCGGCGAGTGGTGATTTGCTGCCAGGCTGTGTTAGTGGAAGTGGTGATTCCTTTCACAATGTGGAAACCCAGGTGTGATTCCACCGCCACTACCCTTGCCTCAACAAGTTGGGTTAAATCAGTCGTGTTGTACTTTCTTTCGAGATCATCAACCGGAAGAACTTTATTTGTCAGACTGATATGCGGTGGAAAGCTGGCCAGTAAGCCGGCTACAGCCGCGGCTGTGTAGGCTCCTGGAAGCATGACACTGACTGGCGGCGAAGCCGCATTGTCCCTAGTCTTAAGGCCTGGTGCCACGAAGACAACGCGGTCACTGTTCAAGTTATGAATGATAATTGGTTCAATGGTTTGACCTGTCGGGATTGGCTTGCTCCCGACTATCGCAATGCGGTCATGTTTGATGGCATCGGTTGAAGCCCTCTGGCAATGCCTATCAAGTGTATTGCCGAAGTCGTCATCCTTGCCTGCCGCGATAATAATATGGGCTTCCTGATCTAGAAGGACATCCAACCCTCCCTCGTAGTCTGCATCCGCCGCACCGTTGTCACCTCCGAAAAATGGGGTAAAGACATCCGCTGCTGCACTCTTCATCAATGCTTGTCCCGCGTTAGCCAACGCTGTAGCTTTCACCCATGCTGAACCGCTGAGAGGATCGTTGATGTCAGTGACCAGGTCGTTACCATTCACCACGGTATACACCTCGTCATTGGCTCGTCCTAAACGTAGTGTCACTTTGAAGGCGCTGGCCTTTTCCACAGCGTAAGTGGCAGTTACTGTATCAGTATTAGAAGAGGGATCCTCCCCCGGTGGAAATGTCAATTTACCATCGGTAAGCTTTACCGTCACTCCACCGGATTGAAGAGGGTCAACATGGCCCGCACCATCGTCGTAACCGATGTTCAGCACACGGTTGTTCATCCGGATGCGGTTGCTCGCATTTTTTGCTATTGGGGTATGTGATAGTGTAATAGCTGCGCCGCCGCTATGTTTTTCGTTTTCGACGATGGCAGCCTGATCCGCATCCCAAACGTTAATCTTTAAATCGTTGCCCCATGTGCCTGGATACTCAGCTTCCAGTTTGACATTCGCTCCTCCTGCTGAGGTGAGCTGAGTGTTCGCACTTGCTGCCGATGCTCCTGCCACTCGCACAGCAAAGACAGTCGTAGCACCGTTGTTGAAGGCCAACTCTAGCGCACGAACCAGCGTGAGTTCGTTCTGTTTTCCATCAATCCAGGGATCGTAGCGACCGAGTTTTTGGACTGCATCAGCATAGCTTCCCAAAGAGATAGGTTTCCCTACATCTCCCTTGCTGGCCGTGCCTACGATTCCTATGTTGTTTACCGTCACACGACCGGGTACGATCAGTCCTTCTGGCCGCACCTCGATGTAGACGCCTGGTAAAATCATCTCAGGCATGTCTGGTGGTTCTCCTTTCTGCCGCTAAGGGCCGACTTCCTGCAGGATGTGCCAATAGTGACACAGCGTGCCAGCCCTTTAGCCGCTTAACGCACGTAAGTACACGACGGCAACCTTGTCAAAGACGTTGCCTTGATAAGTAATCTCCAGGCGATCAAACACGCTTGGCAACGAAATGGCCGGATCAATGGGAAGAAAAAGCGGTGTGTAACTATCGGGGATGTTGTTGGCATCCCAATCGCCGAGTACTATGGGATCACCTGCACTACTGAAATGACTCAGAAAGTCACCGAGCGAGTTGAACACTACCTGGCTGTGACGATCGAGCGTGTTCGAGTCGGTAACAGCCGCCAGGAAGGCCTGCAGTGTGGGCTGCAAGGTAGGTTGGCCTGTTAAGCCATCGGCTGTGCGCGTGAGTGTAACTGTGCCACTTGGGTCCGCACTTGAGACAAACTGTAAGGCTGCCAGGCCACCAATGTTGAAGCGACCGCGTATAATAAATGCTGGTGCGGCCTTATCATCCCAACGTACCATTTGATCGGTGACGATAGTCGTCTCGCGCTGGAGCGAGTCAAGTTCCTCCGGATCACTATCGATTTGAATGCGTGCTATCAGGCTTTCGGCACCGTCAGTATTTTGGAAGCGGTACTCGTACAGTACCCGGTAATCGGCCTGCTTGCGCCAGGAGTTAAGGGTAGGCACTTGGTCAGCCGACAACGTGTTTTCGAGCTTCAGATGTAGAAAGCCGGCGCTCCTTAATGCGTCGTGGTCAGCCATCAGTTGTGCATTCAGGTTGGCTAAGGCAATTTCTACCTGGCTTGGATCGGCTGCCCAGTCTTGAAAGCGAACCAAGGCATCCAGGCGAATACCTCTTAACGCGACGATAGGAAATGATCCTCGCATCTCTGTACCAATACGGTGATTCAGTCCAACCGCACGCTCGCTCACACTAACCACTGACACGCTGGGCTCGGGCAACCCAGGCGTTGACCGTGGGAGATAATCCTTCAGGACATTGATCATCGCATCGATAACCTGATCTAGGGGAATACTGCTGCTAGTTGTCATAGTTATTAAGTCCTACAGGCAGTAAAGTCGTCATAGTCAGCACTAATGGAAAGGCCGAATACGGTGGGTATTCCTTCTCCGCAATATTCACTCTTAACTAAATATTCACTCTTAACTAGAATAGCAGGTCGCGATTAAATGACGATTACAGATCGCTTAAATCGGACTTAAATACTGTAGCAAATCGAAGTGGATAGCCAACAATTTTGACATCTCACCCAAAGCTTCCGTTCTTGATCTGCTCATATATACGAGTGGTCTCATCCATGGGGAGCACACCAAGCACATGGGTCAGGATGTCACAGCATATTTGATATTGGCGCAAAGCTAGGCCACGCCGTCCCAGCGCAAAGTAGCAGCGCATTATCTGACAATGGGCGTCCTCATTGCAGTTATCGTACTCAAGAATCTTTCGACTGCGTTCCAAAGCTGTTGTGTAATCTCCACTTTCGAAGTAAAGCTGGCTCAGTTGAGTAAGCAGAGACATATTTGCACTCTGAAGACCCTCACGGTAGGAGATGGTCCATTCTTCATAGTAGTCATTTTCAAGGAAATGGCCACGGTACAAAGCTGCCGCCATCTCGTAGTGAGAGAGGGCGTCGGCTTTGTCGCCGCGCTTGAGTGCCAACTGGGACAAGGTGATGTAATCTGTGAATGTGTTAGTGTCAGTCCACACGCTCAGACGTGGGTGGAGGTAATAGCAATCGTCAGCAAATTGGACGAGCGAGTCCATGATATTTGATGTCCCATTCGGCTGAAGGCTCTGCCGCAGGGCATGCAGAGTCACATTCAGACAATTGCGTGCTGACTGCGAGTCTGAGTCAGGCCAAAAGAGTTCGAATAGTTTCTCGCGGTGGACTGGTGCTGTCCGGTGAACTATCAGATACTTGAATACAGCCTCGCTTTTCTTGCGCCAGCCATTAATCGGCGTTCCGTTCAGAAACACCTGGAAAGTACCAAAAAGATGCACAGTGAGTGAGGCCACTGATGCTTGACCAGGAACTAGCGGCTCAGTTTGCGTCATTGACGTACTGTTGACTCTGGCCCGAGTCAGACACAGACGCTGAAGCATTTCGATCAGCGCCACAGTCGCCTTGTCCCCAATTTGGTCGGCCGATATTTGAGCATGTTTCAGGTGCATCAAAACTTGCCCGTATCCTATGACGTTCTCATCTTCTGTTTCTGGTGCTTGTCCCATAGGTTCTCACTCACATAAGATAGACAGTCGTGAGCGCCTCACTTCGGCGATCTTGAGCCGTATGGATTTGAATGAGTTGCCAATGAGCCGCTTCTGGCTCTTCTTCAGGCCATAACATGGTCTGAAGCATATCACTTGTTGCACAGCGTCCGGACCGAGCTATTAATTAGCGTAAGATACTCTATCCGCTACGACTTGAACAGAGGATTACGGGTCTTCCTAAGCGCCTGACCTCAAAACGTTGAAAACAAGTGATGTAGAGAGCAGGGAGAGAAAGCGAAGACCGTCTGTGTCGATGAGTATAGAGCGCTAGTGCTTTTCAGTTCTAGGGCCATAGAAAAGGTATTGCGCAGTATAAGGCACTAGTACTTCAGCTTGATCGCGCGCCTGGTTACAGCCGGCTTCAGGAGCTTTACCACCCGTTGTATACAGCCGTTGAATGTAGACGACTTCGCTAAAGAGGCCACTCCCCTCGTTCGATACTGCCCTGAGCAGCAACCATGGAATGGCATCGTGTTGGTCTGCTTTTGCCACTACTGCGCCTACGACTTTGCTGCCATCGATAGCCTGCCAGGTAGGTCCTGCATAATGTATGGCAACTACATCTTCTCCATCACCGTATAAGTTCGCTTGTGGTGCCTTGAGTTTCCACTCGAATTGGCCAGGTTCATTAGGCTTGGCCATACAAACATAAATTTGAACCCCTTTGCCGATTGCTTGAAACAATAAGGATACATTCAGATTATCGGGTGTACTCTGAAGTTCGATAACAGGCTTGTTAGAATTCTCAGGCATGGGTTCCCTCCTTTGCACCAGATATGACTGCTTGTCACTACGAAAACGAAAACTGGATTCCCCTCCAAACCGATAGACGTTAGCAATGGGGAATTTTTGCAGAACAGCATTATTGCCCATTGCTTGAGTTGCTTACTACTGTCCCTTGACAGCATATTCGCAGAGCTGCCCACTCGCCACTTTGATCCCCCAGCCGAGCTGGTACTCGTCCGGTGTTGTGACTTTCACGATGGAGGGAGGGAAGTTGTAAGGTGGATAGGTGTGGCCATCAGGAGTAGGCGCATAGAAGTCAATGCCGACGTAGCGCCAGCAGATTCCTCACAAACCCTCGATCGTGTAGCTGTAACGCCACCCCTCTGTACCTACGGCATAATATGTGTAGACCGGGACAGTACAAGTAGAGCGAACCCTTCCTTAAATAAACGGACTCTTCCTNNCCTCCATTTGATGTATAAGCTCCTCAAGGGCTGACTCGCCGATGACACCCGTGCGAAGCAGGAATGGCTTGATCTGATAGCTGAATGCTAACACCAACCTCACAAAGTGAGAATGCGCTTGCGTTTCGGCTGAAACCTCAATCGCATAGGGCATGTTGCTGATAGGTTGAAATCCTGCTTTCCGTAGCCAGGAACCGAACATGGGAGTGATATCCATCATCCTCTTGCGAGAAGAGGGCTGCGTCTACGCTTTCTTCTCACTCAGAAACGCCTGTACGGTCGTCCCACAGACGGAACAGCACCCTTTCATGGCGTGTCTGCCATTTTTCATGGTGACCTCTTGAAGGTTCTTCATTTCGGTTTTCTTCTTGCACTTGACGCAATAGGCTTCAGTCATCTGTCACTATCCTTTCTCTCCACTGAACGAGTTTTGAGGGATGTGTCAGAACTGACAATGCGGGAGCCAACAGAGTGTTGCTCGACACTCCTGCCCTTGCATGCGTGTGTGTTAAGCCACCAGCTCCATATCTCGCTTCTCACTCACCATCGAATCAACCAGATTGCCATCCCGATCGATGGCGCGATACAGGTAGCACCATGTCCCTTTAACGGTGACGGAGGTTTCATCCACGTACCAAGATCGGCCTGCTTGCCCTCGTCGCCTCACACGCAATTGATCCGCAAGAAGTGGGGCAAAGTGCGCTTCCCAGTCTCGAACGGCCTCATGCGTGAACGCAAAGCCGCGCTCCAGAACCATTTCCGCCAGATCGCGCAGACTCAATGTGTACCGCAGCCGCCACAACACGACGAGCAGGACACTATCGGTGGGATATTCCAGGGAGTTGAAAGGGGTTCCTGTACGTTCGTTGAAGGTTCTTTTGCACGCTGAACAGCAGAATGTCCGCTAGCCCAGCGAGGTTCTCTTGGTCCGTTCCTTGGTTGCGGTTGACGCACAATGGGGGCAGTTCATGGTCCCCTCCTCATGAAGATGTGTTGAATAATCGTCAGTATACCACAGGGAGGCTCTCCGCCCTGGGCTTGTTCTCAGTCCTGACGCTTCCTCCCGGGGGTACTGTGATCTCTGTGAGCTTTACGAGATAGCTGGCGTGGGTTTGCCAGTTATCCAGCAATGGAGGGAGACCAGTGGCCATCAGGGCGGCGCCGGAGAGGACCGCTGGATATTCTTGAAGGGGAGAAGCCGTGGGCAGTGCGCGCAGAGGCTCGATGCGATACACGGCATTGGGCTTCAGATGACAGAGCCGTAGCGGAGGGTGTGAGCCGCCGAAAACCTGATCGCGCCAGAAGAAGAAGACCAGCGCCTGGTCGCGCGCCTGGGAGGTATATTGCACGGCGGCGAACTGGCCGCGGGTGGCGTGCGGCGAGAGCAGCCAGGACTGCTCG
>WNFI01254794.1_pt1 | contig 32504 bp, 28 predicted proteins | sample 5400471 | NCBI WGS metagenome assembly WNFI01 (sample SAMN13153348, study PRJNA577476) | soil metagenome | isolation source: 100 cm saprolite on Douglas fir-dominated hillslope | place: USA:California | collected 2013-09-17 | reverse complement strand
GCCGAACACCTGCTCGGCTACCTCACGGATGATTTCGTGCGCGAGCTGGAGAGCTTCGGGCGCCTGAACGTGGTGGCGGAGTTCGCCAAGCGGCAGATCGATTATTTCCACGGCCTGCCCCCCGCGCTCAAGGGGCCGGAGACCACGCGCAATGGTGCGCTGGCCATGATCCACTACGCTCGTGCCGAGCGCATCCTCGGCGATGTCAAGGCCGCCGCGGCCAGGGCGACCGAGGCCGTCCAGCTGATGGAGCAGCAACGGGCCGCGGGGGATCAGTCCGAGGCCACCACCATTGCCCTGGCGCTCGGCTATGCGACTCACGCACTGATCCTGGACAACCAGAATGATCCGGCGGGTCCGGTCGCGGGCCAGCGCGCCACGGAACTGCTGCGGCCCGTTGCGGAAGCGCCCGGCGCTTCGGTCGCGGTACGCCGCGCCTACGTGGAGGTGCTGGTGCGGCGTGGCTTCGAGCAGCTCAACGGGCAGAAGAACGAGGAGGCCATCCGGATCGAGCAGCAGGCGATGGGTCTCGCCACTGACCTGGGGGCGCGCGATCTGAGCAACCTGGAGATGGGTGCCTACTATGTCGAGGCCGGCGCCTGGCTGGTTCCGGCCCTGGTCAACATGGGCCGCAATGCCGAGGCCCGCCGCCGCGGCGAAGATGCCGTGGCACTCGCAGACAAGGTGCTGGAGCAGCGGCCGGGATATCGGCTGGCACTGCATGGCCAGCAGGTGATCGAGAGCAGTCTCAGCACGGTGGCCCAGAACGAGCTGGATCCGCTGCGATCCTATCGCCTGGGGCTGCGTACCGAGCAGGTCTCTTTCACCCTGCTGAAGCTCGATCCGGACAACATCGTGACGGCCAACAACCTGGGTGTCGCACACCAGACCCTGGGCGATGCCCTGTGGGGGGCAGGCAAGCTGGCCGCGGCGATCCCCTATTACCAGAAGTCACTCGATGACTACGGACGCGCCACCGTGGGCGGTGCCAGCTTCGTCATCATTCGTGCCTACGACATGGCCACCACCGCGTACCGCCAGGCACAGCTCGGCGACAGCGCGGGAGCGGCGGCCACGATCGCCGCGGGCGCACCCTTCCTGGAGAAACTGCGCCAGAACGAGCCCCAGGCCAGCGTCGCTCTGGCCCACGTCGACGCGCTGGGCAAGATGTCGTCCGCCGGCGTGGCCTACGAGCGCGATGATTACGCGGCGAATGTTCGCTTCGCCACCGATGCCGCCAACCAGTTGCGGGCGATCAAGCCCAACGGCGATCTGGAGGTGAGCCAGCGCTCCATCAGCCTGTTCTTCGCCCAGCATCTGGCCGGGCGTGCCGCTTTTCAGATGGGCAATTACGTGGCCGCCGAGGCCGACGAGCGCGAGGCGCTGGCGGCACGCAAGATCTGGGGTACGCAGGCGATTCCCGATCAGCGCGACCTCGGCGAAGTCTCCACCTGGCTGGCGATGGCACTGGCGCGGCAGGGCAAGACGGCGGAGGCCGCGCAGCTGATCGGCCCGGTGGTGAAGTTCCAGCGCGGGCTGGCGAGCCGCAACCGGAGCGATCGGTGGTTGCCCGTCGAGCTGGCGAGTGCGCTGTATGCGCAGGCGCTCGCGGAGCCGAAGGCGCGCGCGGCGCTGTTGCGCGAGGCCGCCGCTCTGCTCGACGCCGCGCCGGCGGCGCTGCGCGATCTGCACGACGTGCGCGTGTGGCGCAAGCTCATCGCTGCGGCGCGGGGCGCTGGTTGAGCCCGCAGGCCCCGCTTCTCTATCGCTCCAGCGGTCAGCCCGGGTACCTGCCGCAGATCACCGCCGATGCGCGGCGGGTGGTGGCCCGGAAGCTCGAACGGGCCGTCCAGGTCCGGTTCACGGACGCGGCCTGCGAAATCCATACGCGGGAGGGCATCGTCAGGGCGAAGCCCGGCGATGCGATCATTACCGGTACCGGCGGTGAGCAGTGGCGCGTGTCGCGCGCGCGCTTCGCCGAGAAATACCGCCCGCAGCCACCGCTGGAGACCGGCCACTCCGGCGCCTACCTCAGCCTCAAGTATTGGATCCACGCCGTCCCGATGCGCAAGGCCTTCGAAGTGCTGCTCGCCGACGGCGAGTCACGCTTGAGCGGGCGGGCGGGCGACTGGCTGGTCGACTATGGCGACGGAAGCCTCGGGGTCGTCTCGCCGGCCATCTTCGCCACCACCTACGAAATCCTTGACCGGCGTGCCAGGGCCGAGCGCCGGCCCATGGCGCTGCACCAGATCCTGCAACGCCTGTTGCTGACGGGCGCGCGACTGGATTTGCCGGCCGCGCCGGCGGCCCCGAATGCCCCCGCCGCGCTGCAGCCGCTGATCGATGCGGTCGCGGAGCCTCACCAGGTCTTCGACGCGCGGGCACTGGTCTACGGTCATCGCTACCGGAGCGGCTTCTGGGCCATCTACATGCTCAGCGCCGTCGCGGTGCTGTGTGCGATGCTGCCGCTGGCCCTGGGCTGGGACAATTCGCGTCACCCGGTGCACACCCTGCCGATGCTGGCTCCGCTGCTGGATCCCTCCGCTCCGGCGACGGAGCCCAACTGGTACCAGCGGGTGTTCGATCCGGGGCAGCACCTGCGCGATGCCGACGACGTCACGGCCCTGTGCATTCGCTGTGAGCCCCTGGTCCAGGGGCTACAGGCAAGCGTCTGGTCCAATCCGGCCTTCGTGTCCGCCTTTGGCCTGTGGAGCATCGAGATCCTCGAGCAGCAGCGGAACTATCACCACCGCAACGCGATCAAGCAGAACGCGCTCCTGCATCGTGTCCACCGTGTGAACGGCGCGCTGTTCGGACTCACGGCGGTCGGTGCGCTGATGCACCTCGCGATTCATTCCCTGTGGCTGTCGCTGGTCACCACTTTTTTCCCGGCTCTCGGCGCCTCACTGCACGGCGCACTGGCGCAATCCGAGACCTATCGTGTCGGTGCGACCTCCGAACGGCTGGTCGGCGACCTCGGTGTCGCCATCGCCCGCATCCGGGTTGCGCTCGAGCAGGTGGATCTGGCCGGCAATACGGCGCCGACCAGGACTGCGATCAAGGCCGCCATGGCGCTGCTGCTCGAAGAACACCAGAACTGGCACCTGCTCGTGCGCCCACACGACCTGGCCCTGGCCTGAACGGCCTGCGTCTGGATTTGCCGACCTTTTACTGCGATCTGCCGCATGCCCGCGCGGGCTCATCGGCGCTATAGTCCTTCAAGCCATGCTCTTCATCCGCAATGCCGAAGTCTACGCGCCGCGTGCCTTGGGGCTGCGCAACCTGCTCGTCGGCGGCGGCAGGATCCTGTGGATCGGCGCGGACGCCGAGCTGCCGGAGCTCCCGGCCGCACTGCGCGCGGCGGCCGCGACCCTCGATCTCGACGGCGCGCGCCTGATCCCGGGACTGATCGACGCGCACGTCCACGTCACGGGCGGCGGCGGGGAAGCCGGCTTTCACACGCGGGTGCCGCCCGTGCCGCTGACGCGATTTACGATGAGCGGCGTGACCACGGTCGTGGGGCTGCTCGGCACGGACGATGTCGCGCGGGGCTCGGGCGAGCTGCTCGCGAATATTTATGCCCTGCGCGAACAGGGGCTCAACGCCTGGTGCTACACCGGCGGGTACCACGTGCCGCCCACGACACTGACCGGTGGCGTGCGCGGCGACCTGGTGTTCATCGAGGCTTTCCTGGGGATCGGCGAGGTGGCCATCAGCGATCATCGCTCGAGCCAGCCCACCTACGATGAGCTGCTGCGCCTCGCCGGCGAAGCGCACGTCGCGGGCCTGATGACGGGCAAGGCGGGCATTCTGCACCTGCATCTGGGCGACGGTACGCGTGGCCTGGAGCTGGTGCGCCGCGCGATCCGCGACTCCGAGTTGCCGGCGCGCGTGTTCAACCCCACGCACGTCAATCGCCGGCGCGCGCTGTTCGAAGAGGCGGTGGCGCTGGCCCGGGCCGGCGTCACGGTGGACGTCACGGCCTTTCCGGTGGCTGAAGGGGAAGACGCCTACGGCGCAGCCGAGGCCGTGCTGCGCTACGCGGCGAGCGGCGCACCGCCCGAGTGCCTCACCGTGAGTTCCGATGCCGGGGGGTGCCTGCCCTGCTTTGACGGCGATGGCCGGGTGAGCAAGTTTGAGGTGGGTTCGGCCGGAGCGCTGCTGGGCACCCTGCGCGAATTGCTGTCGCGCGGCATGCCGCTCGCGCAGGCCCTGCTGCCCTTCACCAGCAACCCGGCCCGGCTGCTGCGCCTCAGCGGCAAGGGCGAGATCAGCGTCGGGGCGGATGCGGACCTGGTGGCACTGGCGGCCAGTGGGGCCGTGCACAGCGTTATCATCCGGGGCGCAGTGCACGTACAGGGTGGCGTCGCCGTGCGGCGCGGCACCTTCGAAGCCTGAAACGAGCAGCAGCAGCAACATCAGCAGGAGCAGGAGCAGCACAGTGCCCAGCAGGATTCCGGAAGGCGCCACGCGCGGCTGGATCATCGCGATCGGCGGCGCCGAGAACAAGGAGAATGACCAGCATATTCTCGAACGCTTCGTGCAGACCTCGGGCGGGGAGCGGGCGGACATCGTGGTGATTCCGACGGCCAGCCGCATGCACGAGACGGGAGCACGCTACGAGCAGCTGTTCAGGGAGCTCGGCGCCGAGCGCGTCGCGGTCATGGATTTCGACACCCGCCGTGACTGCCAGGAGAGCGGACGCCTGCGCCGGCTGGAGGAGGCGAGCGGCATCTTTTTCACCGGCGGCAACCAGCTGCGCCTGACCACGCTGCTGGGAGGCACACCCGTCGCCCGGCTCATCCGCCAGCGCAACGCGCACGGCGTCACGGTCGGCGGCACCAGTGCCGGTGCCAGCATCCTGAGCGAGCACATGATCGCCTTCGGCGATGACGGCTCCGCGGTCATTTCCGGCAGCGTGCGCCTGGCGCCGGGGCTCGGGCTCACCAACCGTTTCATCATCGACCAGCATTTCCGCCAGCGCGACCGGCTCGGGCGCCTGCTGACGGCGCTGGCCTACAATCCCTTCGCCGTCGGCATCGGGCTCGATGAGGACACCGCGGCGTTCATCGGCCCCGATGAAACCGTGGAAGTGGTGGGCACCGGCGGCGTGACCATCGTCGATGGTGCGGAGGTCAGATTCTCCTCGATGAGCGAGGCGACCGAAGGCCAGCCGGTGTGCATGCTCGGGCTCCGCCTGCACGTGCTGGTCGCGGGCGCCACGTTCAATCTGCACACGAGGGTGGCTGAACCGGGCGCATTGTTGCGGGCAAAAGAAAAACCCGCGGACGCCTGAGCCAGGGCGATCCGCGGCCTGAGGTAGCTGCCATGCGTGTCCTCGATCGCTCGGTTTATGTGGGTCCGTCCCTCTACGCGCACTTTCCGGTCATCCGCCTGGAACTGGACCTGGGGGCGCTGGAAGCCTGGCCCACCGGCCGCCTGGGTCCCGGCTACGTCGACGCGCTGGCCGAGGCCCTGCCCGGACTGGCCGAGCACGGCTGCTCCTACAAGGTCGCGGGCGGATTCTTCCGGCGCATGCGCGAGGACGAGGGGACCTGGCTCGGCCATGTGCTCGAACACGTGGCGATCGAGCTGCAGAATATCGCCGGCGAGGCCGTGACCTTCGGCAAGACGCGCAGCGCAGGTGCGCCCGGCGTCTACACCGTCGTCTACGAGTACGCGCAGCGCGACGAGGGCATTGCCGCCGGCGAGCTGGGCCTGCAGCTGCTGTGCTCGCTGCTGCCGGAAGCCATCCGCCCGGCCGGATCGGTGCCGGAGGGCTGGCAGTGGCCGGCAGCCCGCGATGAATTCATCCGCTTCGCGCAGCGCCGCGCGCTCGGGCCCTCGACCGCCTCGCTGGTGCGCGCCGCGGAGCAGCGCGACATTCCCTGGCTGCGCCTCAATGACCAGTCGCTGGTGCAGCTAGGCCACGGCAAATTCCAGCAGCGCATCCAGGCGACCGTGACCAGCCGCACCCCGCACATTGCCGTCGAACTCGCCAGCGACAAGGAGGAGACCAACAAGATCCTCGCGACGCTGGGGCTCCCGGTGCCGCAGCAGGAGCTGGTGCACAGCGAAGAACAGGCGGTGCGAGCCGCGAACCGCATCGGCTTTCCGGTGGTGACCAAACCCTACGATGGCAATCACGGTCGCGGCATCTCCATCCGCCTGACCAGCGAGTCGGAAGTGGCCCAGGGTTTCCGCCTGGCGCGCGAGCACTCGCGCTCCGTGATCGTCGAGAGTTTCCTGGAGGGCGACGATCATCGCCTGCTGGTGGTGAACGGCGAGCTGGTGGCCGCGACGCGGCGCACGCCCGGGCACGTCGTGGGCGACGGGCTGCACACGGTGGTGCAGCTGATCGACCTCGTGAACCAGGACCCCCGGCGCGGCGTGGGCCACGAAAAAGTCCTGACGCGGCTCGAACTCGACGCCCAGGCGCAGAAGATGCTCGGGCGCGCCGGCCTGCAGGCGGACTCGGTGCCGGAGGCCGGGCGGATCGTGTCGCTGCGCTCCACCGCCAACCTGTCCACCGGCGGCACCGCGACCGACGTCACCGACGTCATCCACCCCGACAATCGCGAGATGGCCGAGCGCGCGGTGCGCGCCGTCGGCCTGGACGTGGGCGGCGTGGATTTCCTCACCAGGAACATCACCGAGAGCTATCGCAAGATCGGCGGCGGCATCTGCGAGGTCAACGCGGCACCCGGCTTTCGCATGCACGTGGCGCCGAGTGAAGGCACGCCCCGCGATGTCGCCAAACCCGTCATCGACATGCTGTTCCCGCCCGGCGCGCCGACGCGCGTACCGATCGCGGCGATCACCGGCACCAACGGCAAGACCACCACGGCGCGCATGCTGGCGCACATCACCAAGATGGCCGGCTACACGCCCGGCCTGACCACCACCGACGGCCTGTACGTCGACGGCCAGCGCACCGTGTCGGGCGACATGACCGGGCCGGTCTCGGCGCGCATGGTGCTCGCCGACCCGCAGATCGACATCGCGGTGCTCGAGACCGCGCGCGGCGGCCTGCTGCGCGCCGGGATGGGCGTGCAGGAGGTCAACGTGGGCGGCGTGCTCAACGTGCAGGCCGATCACCTGGGGTTAAAGGGCATCAACACCCTGGAGCAGCTCGCCGAGGTGAAGCGCGTGGTCGTCGAGGTGGCGACCGACTGCGCGGTGCTGAATGCCGATGACCCGCTGGTGCTGAAGATGTCCGGTTACACCGAGGCGAAGAACATCTGCTACGTCACCGTGAACCCCGAGCACCAGCTGGTGCGCGAGCACATCCGCGCCGGCGGGCGTGCCTGTGCGCTCGAGGCCGGCGTGAACGGCCAGATGATCGCGCTCTACGATCACGGCAGCCACATCCCGCTGGTCTGGACGCACCTGATCCCGGCGACCCTCGAAGGCCGCGCGCGCCACAACGTCCAGAACGCGATGTTCGCCGCGAGCATGGCCTTTTCACTGGGCATCAAGCTCGATGCAATCCGCCAGGGGCTGCGCACCTTCGACTCCACCTTCTTCCAGGCGCCCGGGCGCATGAACGTGTTCAACGAGCACCCCTTCAAGGTGCTCTTCGACTACGGCCACAACGCCCACGCGGTGGCGGCGCTGGTGGATCTGGCGCAGCGGCTCGACGTGACCGGCCGGCGCATCGTCGTGCTCGCCGGTCCCGGGGACCGGCGCGATGAGGACCTCATCGCCATTGCCACGGCCGTCGCCGGCCGCTTCGATCACTACATCTGCCGCCGCGACGACGCGCTGCGCGGGCGCGCGCCGGATGAAGTGCCGCGGATCCAGTCCGCGGCCCTGCGCGCCGCCGGCGTGTCCGATGCGGCGATCTCGATCATTCCCGACGAGCAGGAGGCCATCGCCGCGGCGCTGGCCTTGGGGCAGCCGGGGGACCTGCTGCTGATCTTCGCCGATGCGCTGGTGCGCTCCTGGAAGCAGATCACGAAATTCAGGCCGGCCGGGGTCGCGAACGCGCGCACCGCGCCGGGCATGGGCGAGGGCGCGCACGATGGCGAGGCGTCCATGGGCGCGGCGCAGGATTTTCCAGGCCGCTCGCACACGGTGCCGGGCCTGGGCAGTGCGCGCGCCGGCGAGGGCGCGACGCCTGCCTTCAGCCTCGAGGGCCTGGTGCGTGACGAGCGCGGCGTGCGCGTGGCGCCGGAGGTGGAAGACTGAACACGCCCTCTGCATTGCCCTTCGTCGATTCACGCCGGCTGATGGGCGCGAACCTGTTCTTCCCCGGCACGGGCGCGACGCTCGAGCTCACCGCCGCGCCCTTCGACGAAGCCCTGCTCGCGGCCTGGCAGGCGCGCGTCGGTCGCGCGCGCACCGCATTGGGCTGGGAGGAGACGGGATGGGCTGCGCGCCGCCATGCCGGCGGCGTGTCGCTGTCGATCGCCGCCCCGGTCGATCAGCTGTTCCTGGCCACGGAAGTAAACGAGTGGGCCCTGTGCGCCTCACTGCAGGAGCGCGATCCGGCGCGCTGGCCCGATCTGGAGGACGCGCTGCTCATCGCGGCCTTCGAGAACGCGCCGGGCGGGGCCGAGGGGACGGGCCCGGCCGATATCGACCCGCCGGTGCTGGAGGAGTCGGCCGCGCTGGCCCGCTTTGCCCAGCTCGCCACGCGCGAGGCGCGGCCGGAGCTGCGGGTCCTGCTGGCCGAAGCCGCAGCGCGCGCACTGCCCTGTGTGCTCGATGAAACGCTGCTGACCCTGGGCGCGGGTGCCGGCGGGCGCAGTTTCGCGCTCGCGGCCTTGCCGGCGCCCGGCGCCGTTCCCTGGCCGGTCCTGCACGATATTCCCACGGCACTGATCACCGGCTCGAACGGCAAGACCACGACGGTGCGGGTGCTGGCGGCCTGCGCGCGCGAGCAGGGCTGGCGCGCGGCCTACAACTGCACGGACGGCGTGTTCGTCGGCGGCCAGGCGCTGGAGCAGGGAGACTATTCTGGGCCCGCCGGCGCACGTCGCGTGCTGCGCGAGCCGCACGCCGAAGCCGCCGTCCTCGAGGTGGCGCGCGGCGGCATCCTGCGGCGCGGGGTGGCGATCACCCGGGCGCGGGTGGCACTGCTCACCAACATCAGTGCCGATCATTTCGGCGAGTACGGCATCGATGACCTGGATGGCCTGGCCGACGCGAAACTGTCGATCGCCGCCGTGCTGCCTGAAAACGGGCTGCTGGTCCTGAACGCCGACGATGCGACGCTGCGCGCCAAGGCGGAAGGCCTGACGCGCCGCTTTGGCCGGGCACCGCCGCTGGCGTGGTTCGCGCTCGACTTCGACCTGGCACTGCTGCAGGCCCATCGTGCGCTCGGCGGCGCGACCTGCGGCGTGCGCGCCGGCCGGCTGCAGCTCAGCAGCGGCGCCCGGCACGAGCACGGTCAGGTACATGACCTGGGTGCGGTGGCGGCCATGCCCCTCACGATCGAGGGCAGGGCCGGCTATAATATCGCCAACCTCGCCGGCGCGGCCCTGGCGGCCGCCGCGCTCGGCGTGGCGCCGGCCGTCATCGCGGCCGTGTACGCGCGCTTCGGCGCCAGGCTCGAGGACAATCCGGGCCGGATGATGCGCTTCGATGCCGCCGGCGTGCGCGTCCTGCTCGACTACGCCCACAATCCCGACGGCCTGCGCGGCTTCCTCGAGGTCGCCTCCACCATGCGGGCGCCGGAGGGCCGCCTGGGCTTGGTGCTCGGTCACGCCGGCAACAGACTGGATGAAGACGTGCGGGAGCTCGCGCGCGTCGCGGCGGATTTCCAGCCCGAGCTGATCGTGATCAAGGAGGACGAGGCGCATCTGCGCGGCCGGGCGGCCGGCGATGTGCCGCTCATCATCCGCACGGAGCTGTTGCGCCTGGGCCTGCCCGAAGCGGCGTTGCCGATGCGCGCGAGCGAGCTCGATGCCGTGCAACTTGCCCTCGCCTGGGCGCGGCCGGGGGATGTGCTCGCCCTGCCCATACACGCCTCGGGTGCCCGCACCGCGGTGCTCAGGATGCTGGCACAGGGCTAGGTGGGAGGTCTGCACCGGGCTCGCGGCCCGGCGGGCCCGGCGAGCCTGGCGAGCCCGGCGTGTAGGGCATCCTCTTTCCAGAACAGCCGTTACATGTAACGCGTTACATGTAACGCCTGGAATCGGGCCACAGACACAGCGCACTCGGCAGCTTGCGGCCAGGCGCTTCGTGAGCCGGCGCAGGATCGCGGTAGAATTGGCGCCATGCATCACGCGGATCGTTTCGATGTCATCGTCATCGGCGGCGGGCACGCCGGCTGCGAGGCCGCGCTGGCCGCGGCGCGCGCCGGCGCGCGGACGCTGCTGTTGACGCAGAACCTCGAGCAGCTCGGCGCGATGAGCTGCAATCCGGCGATCGGGGGCATCGGCAAGGGCCACCTGGTGCGTGAGATCGACGCGCTCGGCGGGGCGATGGCGCGGGCCGCTGACCGCGCTGGCATCCAGTTCCGCACCCTCAACGCCAGCAAGGGTCCGGCGGTGCGGGCGACGCGCGCGCAGGCGGATCGAACGCTCTACAAGCAGGCGATGCGGGGCCTGCTGGAGAACCAGCCGGGTCTGAGCCTCTTTCAGCAGGAGGCCAGCGATCTGGTGCTCGAGGGCGATGCGGTCCGTGGTGTGGTCAGCCTGACGGGAGTGGTGTTCGAGGCGCGTGCCGTCGTGCTCACCGTGGGCACCTTCCTGGGCGGGCGCATTCACGTCGGACTGGAGCAGCACCAGGGCGGCCGCGCGGGCGATCCACCCTCCAATGCGCTGGCCGCGCGTTTGCGCGAACGCATGCCGCGGGTGGGCCGGCTGAAGACCGGAACGCCGCCGCGGATCGACGGCCGGACGATCGATTATTCGCAGCTGGTCGCCCAGCCCAGCGATGCGCCCCTGCCGGTGTTTTCGTTCCTTGGGAGCGCCAATGAGCACCCAGCGCAGATTGATTGTCACATAACTCATACTAATGAGCGCACACACGACATCATCCGCGCAGCCTTCGACCGCTCGCCGATGTTCACCGGCCGGATCGAGGGAACGGGGCCGCGGTACTGCCCTTCGGTCGAGGACAAGGTCCATCGATTTTCGGAGCGCAGCTCGCACCAGATCTTCCTCGAGCCCGAGGGCCTGGCGACGCATGAGGTCTATCCGAACGGCATTTCCACGAGCCTGCCCTTCGATGTGCAGCAGCAGTTCGTGCACAGCATCCTGGGGCTGGAGCGGGCGCACCTCACGCGGCCGGGCTACGCGATCGAGTACGATTTTTTTGATCCGCGCGACCTGTCGGCCTCGCTGGAAACGAAGCGGATCCGCGGGCTGTATTTCGCCGGCCAGATCAACGGCACGACCGGTTACGAAGAAGCCGCGGCACAGGGCCTGCTCGCCGGTCTCAACGCCGCGCGCGCGGTGCAGGGGCATTCGCCGTGGATTCCAAAGCGCAGCGAGGCCTATCTGGGTGTGCTGGTGGACGACCTGGTCACGCAGGGTACGGCCGAGCCCTATCGCATGTTCACGAGCCGGGCCGAGCATCGCCTGCTGCTGCGCGAGGACAATGCCGACGAGCGGCTCACGCCCACCGGCCGCGAACTGGGCCTGGTCGACGATGAACGCTGGCGCTTCTTCGAATGCAAGCGCAGCGCCGTGCATGACGAACTGCGGCGGCTCGAGTCACGGCGGATCCGCGCCGGCGAACCCGACGCGGCCTGGTGCGCTCGCGCGCTCGCCGGCACGCCGCTGACTCGCGATCTGTCGGCCCTCGAGCTGTTGCGCCGGCCAGGACTGCGCTACGAGGATCTGCTGGAGCTGATTGGTCCGCCGGCCCTCACGGCCGATGAGGCGGCGCTGCCCGCGCCCGACGCACGCGTGCAGGCGCAGCTCGGCCCTGCGCTCGAGGCTCGCGCCCGCTACCACGGCTATATCGAGCGCGCGCAGGAGGACATCGAACGCGCGCGCCGGCAAGAGGACACGCTGCTGCCCGCGGACCTGGATTACGGGCGCCTCGGCGGGCTGTCGAACGAGGTGCGCCAGAAACTCGGCGAGATCCGCCCCGCCACGCTCGGCCAGGCCGGGCGGATCCCGGGCGTCACGCCCGCCGCGGTGTCGATACTCCTGGTGCACCTGGGCCGCCGCCGCCGCACGGGGTAGGTTTTACTGCGCTGCAACAACTGCCGGTCATGGCCCGACGTGCTATGTTGATCGTCTACTTATAGCGAATACCGGGGATGCCGCCGATGTTTGGCCTCGAGTTCAATTTTCTGCCGATCATTCTTCTGGTCGCGCTGCTGGTGTTCGTGTCCAAGGCCTGGCTGACCGTGCCGCAGGGCTTTCAGTACACGCTCGAGCGCTTCGGCCGCTTCAAGAAAACCCTGGAGCCGGGCTTTCACCTGATCACGCCTTTCTTCGAGGGTGTCGGGCGGCGCATGAACATGATGGAGCAGGTGCTCGACGTGCCGCGCCAGGAAGTGATCACGAAGGACAACGCCATGGTCGGCGTCGACGCCGTGGTGTTCTACCAGGTGCAGGATGCCGCGAAGGCGGCCTACGAGGTCGACAACCTGCGCCTGGCGACGGTGAACCTGACGATGACGAACATCCGCACCGTCGTCGGTGCGATGGACCTGGACGAGACGCTGTCCAAGCGCGATGACATCAACCACCGCCTGCTGCGCGTGGTCGACGACGCGACCATGCCCTGGGGCATCAAGGTCACGCGCATCGAGATCAAGGACATCCAGCCGCCCGCAGACCTGATCGAGTCGATGGGCCGGCAGATGAAGGCCGAGCGCGACAAGCGCGCCAACATCCTCGATGCGGAGGGCTTCCGCCAGGCCGCGATCCTCAAGGCCGAGGGCGAGAAGCAGGCCGCGATCCTCAAGGCCGAGGGCGCGCGCGAAGCCGCGTTCCGCAACGCCGAAGCTCGCGAGCGTTCCGCCGAGGCGGAGGCCAAGGCGACCACCGTGGTCTCGGACGCCATCGGCAAGGGCAGCGTGCAGGCGATCAACTATTTCGTGGCGCTGAAGTATGTCGACGCGATGAAGGATTTCGCCACATCGCCCAACCAGAAGGTGTTCTTCATGCCGGTGGAGGCCGCGGGCCTGCTGGCGTCGGTCGGCGGCATTGCCGAACTGGCGAAGGATGCCATGCGCCTGCAGCCATCGGGCGGCGCCAGGTAGCGGTAGGCGGGGCGCTTGCGATGATCGAATTCGCTTCCGGGCTGCAGTGGTGGCATTGGTGGATTGCCGCCGCCGCGCTCGGCATCGTCGAGGCGCTGGCCCCGGGCGCCGTGGCGATCTGGTTTGCCGCCGCCGCTGCGGTCGTGGGCACGCTGCTGCTGGTGATCCCGCTGCCGTGGCAGCTGCAGCTGGTGCTGTTCGGTGGACTGTCCGTCGCGGCACTGGCTTTGTGGCGCAGCTGGAAGCGCACGCATCCGGAGACTTCCGAGCTGCCGAACCTCAATCAGCGTGCCGCGCAATACATCGGCAAGGTCTGCGTGCTGAGCGAGCCGATCCTGCAGGGTTACGGCAAGGCGAAGGTCGGTGACGGGCACTGGAAGGTGCGCGGCCCGGATCTGCCTGCCGGTACCCCGGTGCGCGTCACGTCCGTTGAGGGAGCGTTGCTGATCGTCGAAGTGGCCTGAACGACTGGAAAGTCGAGGAGGGAGCCATGGCTACCGCTGCGCAATTACTGGGTCGCAAGCCTCGGGCCATCTACAGCGTCGGACCGGACGCTCCGGTGCTGGAGGCGGTGCGCCTGATGGCCGAATACAGCGTCGGGGCCCTGCTGGTGATGACGGGCGAGAAGCTCGTCGGCGTGATCTCCGAGCGCGACTATGCGCGCAAGGTGATCCTGATGGGCCGCTCCTCGAGCGACACGCCGGTGCACCAGATCATGACCAAGGACGTCTACACCGTCGAGCCGGGGCTGTCGGTCGAGCAGTGCATGGAGATCATGACCAACCGCCGCTTCCGGCATCTGCCGGTGCTCGACGGCGGCCGCGTGATCGGCATGCTCTCGATCGGCGATCTGGTGCGCGCCGTCCTGGAAGAGCAGAAGCAGACGATCGAGCAGCTGGAAAGCTACATCCACAGTTGAGGCGCCCGTCGCCGCGCTCGCGGCGCTCGCCGCGGGCGGGCCCTGGAGGCTCAGCCCCAGTACATCCAGACGCCGGCCAGCACGGCGGCCGCGCCGGCGCACCACGAGAGCATCTGTCCTGCGCGGATCAGCCTCTCCAGCAGCACGAAGACCATCAGCGCCGCGATCCACAGCAGGTTCATGACGCCCACGACGAACAGCAGCGTCATGAGCGCCCAGCAGCAGCCGACGCAATGCAGGCCGTGCAGGAAACCGAGGCGAACCGAAGCCGCTGCGCCCGGCCGGAAACCACCATGGCTCTGGAAGAACTGGAGCGGCGCGCGGCACTGCGACAGGCAGGCGTCCTTGAGCGGCAGCCACTGGTAGAGTCCCACCGCGATGAGCACCGCGCCGCCAAAGCGGTGACTGGTGCTCGTCATCATGGGCGTGAGCAGGGCGAGAGCTTCCAGGCCCCACTGCGCGAGCGCGGCCGCGGCGGAAAACAGCGTCCAGGCGCACAGGTAGCCGCAGGCGAACCAGGCGGCAGGGGCCGCCCTCGGCCCTGCGCTCGCGTGCACGATGCGCGCATACATGAGCACCATCGGGGTGACCGTGGGCGCCATCATGCCCACCATCATCACCGCCCACATGCTGAAGATGAACAGAAAGTGCGCGGAGGTCCACGGCGCCAGGGTCTCCCCGCTCATTGGCATGCGCGGCATGGCGGGCATGCCGGGCATGGCGGACATGGCGCCGGGCGCTGCGGCCCCCATCTGCGCGCCGAGCCAGATCACGTAGGCCCAGGCCAGCGCGCTGATGGCAAGCAGCGCGAGCAGCACGGGCCCCAGCTCGCGCCCCTGGTTCGCCCACCTGCCGTACGCCATTGCGCGTTACTTCCGCCAGTACACCGGCGTGAACAGGATCAATACGGTGAAGATCTCGACCCGGCCGAGAAACATCGCCGCCGTGCACATCCACAACTGGAAATCACCGAGGCTGCCGTAGCTGCTGCCGGGCCCGACCCGGCCGAGGCCCGGGCCGACGTTGTTGATGCTGGCGACGATGGCCGTGACCGAAGACATGAAATCGAGCCCGGAGAGGAGCAGTGCGAAGGTCAGCACGACGATCGTGATGAAGTACAGGAAGATGAAGGCCAGCACCGAGTAGACGACGCGATTGGGCACCAGCTGGCCGGCGATCTTGAGGGGCGCGATCGCCTGCGGATGCACCAGCGTGAACATCTCGCGGAGCGATTGCTTGCACAGCACCAGCGAACGGAACATCTTGATGCCGCCGCCGGTCGAGCCGGTGCTGGCGCACAGGCAGCTGAGGAACAGCATCCACATGGGAGCGAACACCGGCCATTGGCCATAGTCGGTGCTGACGAGCCCGCAGGTGGTGGCGATCGACACCAGGTTGAAGCTGACGTAGCGGGCGGTCGTGAAGTAGTCGGGATAGATGCCGGCGAGCCAGACGTTGATCGAAACGAAGACGCCGCTCAGGACGATCCAGAACAGCATCCAGCGCGCCTCCGGATCGCGCGCATAGGTGCCGGGCTCGCCCTTGCGCAGCGCCAGGAAGTGGGTGGCGAAGTTCACCGCGGCAATCAGCATGAACAGCGCCAGCACGGTTTCGATCAGGGGCGAGTGGAAATAGCCGATGCTCGCGTCGTGAGTGGAAAAGGCGCCGAGGGAGAGCACCGAGAAGGCGTGGCAGATGGCGTCGAACCAGTGCATGCCGGCGGCGCGCAAGGCCAGGGTGCACACGGCCGTGAGCCCGACGTAGACAAACCACAGCAGGCGCGCGGTCTGCATGATGCGCGGCGCGAGCTTGGTGTCCTTGACCGGACCCGGGGCGTCGGCGCGGTACATCTGCATGCCCCCGATCCCCAGCAGGGGCAGGATCGCCACCGCCATCACGATGATTCCCAGCCCGCCCAGCCAGCTCAAGCAGTGCCGCCACAGCACCAGTGCCCGCGGCAGGGCGTCGAGCCCGGACAGCACCGTGGAGCCGGTGGTCGACAGCCCCGACATGGCTTCGAAAAAGGCCCGCGTGAAGGACAGGCCGGGCACCAGCAGCAGCAGCGGCACGGTCGCCACGGCCGCCAGCGTCATCCAGGTCAGGGTGATCAGCAGGTAACCATCGCGCGCCTTGAGCTCGGTGCGGAAGCGCAGGGTGGCGGTGCGGATCAGCAGGCCCGCCACCAGGCTCAGGAGCGCTCCGGCCGCGAAGGCGCCGATCGCGCGCTCGTGATAAAAGAGCGCCGTGCCGATCGGCAGCAGGAACAGCGCGGCGAACAGCGCCAGCACCGAGCCGAGCATATGGACGACGCTGATCAGTGAGCGCATCGCCTGGCCCGTCAGCTTTCGCCCTGGAAAAGACGCTCGACCGCCTCGATGTGGCGGCGATCGGAGAGGAATACGATCAGGTGGTCCTCGGTCTCGATGAGCGTGTCGTGGTGGGCCATGATCACCTGCTCGCCGCGGGCGATGGCGACGATGCTCGCACCCCCGGGCAGGTCGATGTCCTCGATGCGCCGGCCGATCACGAGGGAGCGGTCGGCCGTCCCGTGCACCACCACCTCGATGGCCTCGGCGGCGCCGCGCCGGAGCGAGTGCACGCGCACGATGTCGCCGCGCCGCACGTGCGCCAGGAGCGAGCCAATCGTGATGGTCTGTGGAGAGATCACCACGTCGATATTGCGATCCTCCATCAGCTCGCCGTAGGCGGGGCGGTTCACCAGCGCCATGACGCGCTGCGCGCCGAGCCGCCGGGCCAGCATCGCCGCCATCACGTTGGCCTCGTCGGAGTTGGTGAGCGCCGCGAACACATCGGCGCTGTCGATGTTCTCCTCGATCAGCAATTCCTCGTCGGCCGCGTCGCCCTGCAGCACGATGGTGTTCTGCAGTAGCTCCGAGGCGCGCCGCGCACGCCGCGGGTCGCGCTCGATCAGCTTGATCTGGTGGGTCTGCTCCAGGGTGCGCGCCAGGCGCAGGCCGATGTTGCCGCCCCCGGCGATCACGAGCTTGCGCACCGCGGGTTCCCGCCGGCGCAGCTCGGCCAGCATCTTGGCCAGGTCGTCGCGCGCGGCGACGAAGAAGATCTCGTCATTTTCCGCGATCACCGTGCCGCCGTCCGCGGCGATCAGCCGCTCGTCGCGGTAGATCGCCGCGACGCGCGCGTCGGTGCCCGGCAGGTGCTCGCGCAGGATGCGCAGCGGCTGGCCCACCAGGCTGCCCTCGGGCCGCGCGCGCACGCCGGCGAGCTGCACCCGGCCGTCGGCAAAGTCGGCGACCTGCAGCGCCCCCGGATTCGAGAGCAGGTGGGTGATGTAGTCGGTGACCAGCTCTTCCGGGCTGATCCAGACGTCCACCGCCAGGGCGCCCTCGACGAACAGGTTCGGGCGCGTGGTGTATTCGGCGGCGCGGATGCGCGCAATGCGCGTCGGCGTGCGATAGAGCGTATGCGCGATCTGGCAGGCGACGATATTCACTTCATCGCTGCTCGTCAGCGCGATGAGGATGTCGGTATCGGCGATCCCGGCCGATTCCAGCACCGAGGGGTGGGACCCGTGCCCCGCCACCACGCTGATGTCGATGCGGTCCTGCAGATCGCGCAGCACCTGTTCGTCGGTGTCGACCACCGTGACTTCGTTGGCCGGCTCGAGCGCCAGGCTGTACGCGGCAGTGCGCCCGACCTGGCCGGCGCCGAGTATCAGAATCTTCATCGCCCCACCTGCTACATGAGTTCAAGCCGTGCGAGGCTGAGCATCAGCCACTTCGCACCGAGTTGCTCGAAGTTGACGTGGACGCGCGCGTGCGGCCCCTGGCCCTCGACGTTGAGCACGATGCCTTCGCCAAACTTGCCGTGCCGCACGCGCGTGCCGAGGCGCACGCCGCCGCTGCCGGATTCCGCTTCGACGCGGCCGCGGCGCACGCCGCCTTCCGTCACGCCGAGCGGGCGCGCGAGCTGGATGCGCGGGCGCAGCTCCTCGAGCAGCTCCGGCGGTATCTCCTGGATGAAGCGCGAGGCCACGTTGTAGCTGTCGACGCCGTGCAGGCGGCGCTGCTCGGCGTAGCTGAGGTAGAGCGCGCGCATGGCGCGGGTGATCCCGACATAACAGAGCCGCCGCTCCTCCTCGAGGCTGGCCAGATCGTGGCTGGAGCGCTGGTGGGGGAAAAGCCCGTCCTCCATGCCCGCGAGGAACACCACGGGAAATTCCAGTCCCTTGGCGCTGTGCAGCGTCATCATCTGCACGCAGTCTTCCCATTCACTGCCCTGGGTCTCGCCCGATTCGAGCACGGCGTGCGCCAGGAAGCTCTGCAGCGGCGGCAGCTCGCTGCTTTCCGGTTCGTAGCCGCGCGCGGCGCTCACCAGCTCCTCGAGGTTCTCGACACGCGCCTCGCCCCGCTCGGCCTTGTTCTTGCGATGATGCTCGATGAGTCCGCTGTGGCTGATGACGTGATCGACCTGTTCATGCAGCGGCAAGCCCTCGATCTCGCGGCCGAGACGCTCGATGAGCGCCTGGAACTGGTGCAGCGCGGCCGGCCCGCGCGCGCCGGTCCCGCCCCCCGGCTCGGCCTGCGTCGCAGCGGCGGCACGCCACAAAGACTGGCCCTGCGCCCGCGCCGCCTCGCGCAGGCCCTCGAGGGTGCGAGCGCCGATGCCGCGCACCGGCAGATTGACGATGCGGTCGAAGGACGCGTCATCATCGCGGTTGGCGATGAGCCGCAGGTACGCCAGGGCGTCCTTGATCTCGGCGCGCTCGAAGAAGCGCAGCCCGCCGTAGACCCGATAGGGGATGCGTGCCTGGATGAGCGCTTCCTCGAACACGCGGGACTGCACGTTCGAACGGTAAAGAATGGCGCAATCGCTGCGCTGCCCGCCGTCCTTGAGCCATGCCTGGATGCGCCCCAGCACGAACTCGGCCTCGTCACGCTCGTTGTAGGCGCAATACAGCTGCACCGGCGCGCCCTGGGCGCCGCTGGTCCACAGCTTCTTGCCCAGCCGCGTGGAATTGTTGGCGATCAGGGCGTTGGCGGCCGCGAGGATCGCGGCGCTGGAGCGGTAGTTCTGCTCCAGCTTGTAGAGCCGGGCTTGCGGGAAATCGCTGCGGAATTTCTGCAGGTTTTCCACCCGGGCGCCGCGCCAGCGATAGATCGACTGATCGTCATCGCCCACCACGAAGGGGTGGCCGGTGGCGCCGACCAGGAGCCGCACCCAGGCGTACTGGATGGCGTTCGTGTCCTGGAATTCATCGACCAGCACATGGCGGAAGCGGGCGCGGTAATGCTGCAGGAGCGCCGGACCGTCGCGCCATAATTCAAAGGCGCGCAGCAGCAGCTCGGCGAAATCGACTGCGCCGGAGCGCGCGCACAGGAGCTCGTACTCGGTGTAGAGCCGGATGAGGCTCCTCTCGGTCGGATCGCCACCGGCCTGCAGCTGCTGCGGGCGGCGGCCCTCGTCCTTGTGCTGATTGATGAAGTACTGGACTTCGCGCGGCACGAAGCGCGCCTCGTCGAATTCCAGCGCACGGATCGTCTTCTTGATCAGCCGCAGCTGGTCTTCGCTGTCGAGGATCTGGAAGCTCTGCGGGAGTCCCGCCTCGCGCCAGTGCAGCCGCAGCAGCCGGTGCGCCAGGCCGTGAAAAGTGCCGAGCCACAGGGCGCCGCCGGAGCTGCCGAGCAGGGCCTCGACGCGCGCGCGCATCTCGGCGGCGGCCTTGTTGGTGAAGGTGACGGCCAGGATCCCGTGCGGAGTGGCGCCCTCGGCCTGGATCAGCCAGGCGATTCGATGGATGAGCACGCGGGTCTTGCCGCTGCCGGCACCGGCCAGCACCAGGGTCGCGCCCAGCGGCGCGGTCACGGCGGCGCGCTGGGCGTCGTTCAGGGGTGCGAGAATCGGGGAAACGTCGGTCGGGTCGAGGCTCATGGCAGGGGAGAATTCTACCCCGCGCCGGGCGCCTCCGGCGGGTTCAATCGGCGCCCTTACCAGTGATTTCGCAGCTCGCGCAGGGCGAGAAACACCTCGCGCGGCGTCGGCCGCGGCGCCAGGCCCGGCACCCGCGCACGCAGGCCCTCGATGAGTCCAGGTTCGGCCAGCCTGAAGAATCCATTGACGGTGAGTTCCTCGGCCAGGCTCAGCACCGGCCGCGCTTCGGCCGCCACGCTTTCCGAGCGGCGCAGCCAGTCCGCCGCCGCGGTGTTGCCGGGTTCCACGTGGCGCGTGAAGCGCAGGTTGTTGACCAGGTAATCGTGCCCGGGGTAGATGCGCGTGCTGGCCGGCAATCGCGCCAGCTTGAGGGTGCAGGTCTCGAACAGGCGTTCCGGATCGCCGCCGTTGCGGCAGTTGCCGACGCCGGCATTGAAGAGCGTATCGCCCGAGAACAGGGCCGATCTCTCCGCATGCGCCAACAGGCAGACGTGGCTCAAGGTGTGGCCCGGCGTGTCCAGACTCTCGAGTTCCACCGTGCGGCCCACGCGGATCACATCGCCGGCGGCAAGTCCACGAGCCACACCGCCGATGCGCGCCGCGGCCGCGGCGTGCGCCAGCACCTTCGCGCCCGTGGCCGCGACGAGCGCCGCGTTCCCGGCCGTGTGATCGAGATGCTCGTGCGTGTTGAGGATCTGCGTGATGGTCCAGCCGCGCTCGGTGGCGCGCCGCAGGCAGGCCTGCCAGTCGAGCGGGTCGATGACCAGCGCCTCGCCCGTCTCGGCGCAGGCCACGATGTAGTGGTAGTTGCGCAGCTCGTTGGCCGCCCAGATGCGCTCGACGATCATGACGGGAAAGCCTACGTCATAATGCGGCGCATGCAAATCGCATCTGCGCCCGTCGCGGCGCCAGGGCTGACGAGCCCGGCCTCCCGATCATGAATCGCTCGCAGCTCGAGGCGGCCTATCGCCGCACCCACTACGAAGTGCAGACGCCCGCCGGCCCGATGCTGTTGCGCATCGACGAGCATTGCCCGCAGCTGCAGCTCGTGCACGCCGGACTCGGAGTCAGCGAATCGGCGTTCCTGACGGCGTGGAATCCGCACAGCGTGCCGCAATGCGCGCCGCGGAACGCCGTGGCGCAGGCACGCCTGGACCAGCGGCTCGCGGCACTCGGGCTCACGATCTGGCCGGGCTGGGGGCGCGATCCGGAAGGCTCGTGGCCCGCCGAACAGAGTTATTTCGTCGCGGGCCTCGATCGCGACACCGCCGCAGGTCTGGCCCGGGAATTCGGGCAGCACGCCTTCGTGCATGCCGCGGCGGATGCCATCCCGCGGCTCGTCTGGGTCTAGAGTCGTTCTGTAGGGGGCACGCAGGAGTGAGGAGAAGCCCGGCATGGGCCGTCCACATCCTGGCGGTACCCGTTACATGTAACGCGTTACATGTAACGGGTGGAAATTAAAAAGGGACACAGCAATGCAGCCCGTCCGGCAGGCGTCTATCTGGACCAGGTCCAATCGGCCGCCGAGGCCCGGCACCCGCCCCCACCGGCTCCCGTCCAGGCCCGACCCCTGACCACACGGCCGGTCGCCGCCGCCGTCGGCTGGCCGTCCTTCAATGCGAACCGGCCGTTGACGATGACGTGGCTGACTCCGGTGCTCAGCTGGTGCGAATTCTGATAGCTCGCGTGATCCTGGATCGAGGCCGGATCGAAGACCACGATATCGGCGTATGCGCCGGGCCGCAGCCGGCCCCGGTCCTTGAGCGACAGATTGTCCGCGGGCAGTGAGGTCATTCTGCGCACCGCTTCCTCGGTGCTCAGGACGTGATCCTCGCGCACATACTTGGCAAATACCCGGGCAAAATTGCCATACGCGCGCGGATGCGCCGCCGAGAGCAGGAACACGCCTTCCGGAGCGTCGCCCTGTTCGTCGGATCCGAAGCTCACCCACGGCAGCGCCATCTGCCGGCGAATATTCTGCTCACTCATCAGGAAATAGGCGACGCCAACGCGGGTGCCGTCCTCGATGACGAGGTCGATGGCCGCATCTTCCGGGGAAACGCCCCTGTCCCGGGCCACTTCCGCCAGCGTCTTGCCGGTCAGCGGTTTCAATTTCGGGTTGCGGAAGCTCAGGAACAGGGTGTCTTCGGCTCCCGCCGCGCCATAGAGATTTTCCCAGGTCCGGGGATGCGGATCGCGCATCTCGGCGATCACCCGGGCCCGGATGGCAGGGTCGCGCAAACGCTTGATCCAGGCCTCCAGCCCCCCGTCCTGCACCCACGAGGGCATCGCGGCATCCAGGCCCGTCGCACCCGCCGTATAGGAGTACATGTTGGCGGTGACCCGCACGCCTGCAGCACGCGCCTGCTCGATCGCGGCGATGACGGCGTCAATCTTTTTCCAGTTGTCCTTGCCCGAGATCTTGAAGTGGTAGATCTCGGCCGGTGCGCCGCTCTCTCGGGCGATCTGGATGGTCTCCTGCACCGCGGATTCGATGCGATCGCCCTCGCTGCGCATATGAGTCGTGTAGATGCCTCCGCAGCGGGCGGACTCCTTCGCCAGCGTAATCAGTTCCGGCGTCCTGGCGTAGGTGGCCGGCGCATAGATGAGCATCGTCGTGAGGCCCAGCGCCCCTTCTTCCATGGCCTGGCGCACCAGCCCGCGCATCTGTTCCAGCTGCGGCGCAGTGGGCTGCACATCCCCTTCGCCGAGCACATAGGTCCGCACAGTCGGTGCCCCCACGAAGGAGGCTACATTGGGAGCGATTCCTTTGCGCTCCAGCCCGCTCAGGTACTCGCCCAGGGTGGTCCACGTGACGGGGTACTTGAGGTCTATTTCGCGCTCGACCGTTTGTTTCTTCATCAGCGGGTTCAGCGGGCCCATGGAGAACTCGCCCATCACTTCCAGGGTCACGCCCTGGGACAGATCGCTCAACGCGCGGCCATCGACCAGCAGGGATTCTTCCGGATGCGCCAGCATGTTGATGAACCCGGGCGCGATGGCCTGGCCGTGCACGTCGACCTCGAGGCGGCCGACCAGGTTCCGGTCCGGGCCCACATAGACGATGCGATCGCCATCAACCGCAAGCTCGCCCGGATAGGGCTTGCCGCCGGACCCGTCGTAGATGATCCCGCCGTGCAGGACCAGATCGTGAATGGCGAGATCCGCGGAGGCCGCACGCCCGGCCAGCGGCAAGGCCGCGCCCAGGACCATCGCCAGCCGCAGCGCGAGGCCGCCATGGCGCGGCATCCGTCGCCCACTCATCCGGAGACTCCCGCCAGGAACTGCGTGGTCGGCAGGTAGTGATCGACGAGGAGGGCCAGGAACAGCCACATCAGGTAACTGATCGAGAAGCGGAACACGCGCATCGGCAGCTCCTCGCGCCGCGTCAGCTTCAGCATCACGGCGTGCACGAGGAAACGCCCGCTGAGCACCACCGCGGCCAGCAGATAGATCAGCCCGCTCATGCCGGTGAGAAAGGGCAGCAGCGTGACCACCGCCAGGATCACCGTGTAGAGCAGCACATGGAGCCGCGTGAATTCCACGCCGTGCGTCACCGGCAGCATCGGGATGTCGACCTTGGCGTACTCATCGCGGCGCGCGATCGCCAGCGCCCAGAAGTGCGGGGGCGTCCAGGCGAAGATGATCAGGAACAGCAGCAGCGCGTGCGGATCGATCGTGTTGGTCACGGCCGCCCACCCGAGCACCGGCGGGGCGGCGCCGGCCGCGCCGCCGATGACGATGTTCTGCGGCGTGGCACGCTTGAGCCAGAGTGTATAGACCACGGCGTAGCCGATCAGGGAGGCAAAGGTGAGCAGGGCCGTGAGCGTGTTGACGAGCACCGTCAGCACCAGCATCGAGGCGACGCCGAGCAGCGTGGCGAACACCAGCGCCTGCCGGTGGCTCAGGGCGCCCGTGGGAAGCGGGCGGCCGCGGGTGCGCGACATGCGCGCATCGATGCGCCGGTCGAGCACGTGGTTGAAGGCCGCGGCCGAGGCCGCCGCCAGCGCGATGCCCAGATTCCCGAACAGCAGCGCATCAAGCGGCGGCAGGCCCGGCGTCGCCAGCAGCGTGCCGACGATCGCGGTCAGCACGATCAGGGCCACGACGCGGGGCTTGGTGAGCGCCAGGTAGTCGCGCCAGTGGGCCGCACCGAGCGCGGGCACGGCTTCGGGCGGGACGCTCAGCGGTGTGCTCACGGCGCCTGCCACACCGGACGGAGGGAGCGGTTCAGGGCGAGTACGGCGAGCAGCAGCAGCGCCGCGCCTGCGTTGTGCGCGGTGGCGAGCCAGAGCGGAAAACCACTCAGCACCATCGCCACCGCGGTGCTGAGCTGTACGACGAGAGCGGCCAGCACCGCCGTGGCCGCGAGGCGCGCGAAATGATCGCTCCTGGAGAGCAGCACGCGTGTCGAGGCCAGTACCAGCAGCGCGGTGGCCACCACGGCGCCGAGCCGATGCGTGTAGTGAATCAGGGCCGCGCTTCCGCTCTGCAGCCCGGGCCACCACTGTCCCTGGCACTTCGGCAGGTCCGGGCAGCCCGTGGCGGCATAGTGACTGCTCGTCCAGCCGCCGAGCGCGAGCTGCAGGGCGAGGGCCGCAAGTGCGAGCAGCGCGAGCTGGCGCGTGCGCGGCAGGCTCGATCCCAGGAAGGCCGGGGTGCCGCGCCAGGCGCTGAGCTCGCGCCGGCCGAGGGTGAGCAGGAGCCACCACAACATCGCCAGGGTGCTCATCCCGAGCAGCAGATGCGCGGTCACGATGAGCGGTTCGAGCAGGCGCGTCACCGTCAGCATTCCGAGCAGGCCCTGGGTCACGACGAGCACGAGCAGGCCCGCGGCGTAGGGAAGGGAGACCAGCCGCTCTTTGCGCGTTTGTATCACCAATGTTACAAGTACGAGAATCAGAACGCCCAATGTTGCCGCAGCGTAACGATGAATCATCTCCTTCCAGGCCTTGCCGGCTTCGGCCATGCCGGCCGGGCTGACGTGGCCATAGCAGCCGGGCCAGTCCGGACAACTCAGGCCCGCGGCCGAAAGCCGCACATAGGCGCCCATTACCACGACGAAGAAACACAGCAGGAAAGCGCCGAGTGCAACGGGGCGGATGAGTACGGCACGGGACATCTTTCAACCGATATGCGAGAGCTCTAGCAGCTTCTTGAGATCATCACGGAGGCCCGAGGGGTTGTCGCGCACATCGTAGCGCATCATCAGATTGCCCAGTGGATCGACGACGAACAGGCTGCGGGTCTGCGGTGCCGGAAACACCTGCCGCAGGGCCGATCCGCCGGTGGCGGCCGGCGGCAGCGTGACCAGCCCCGCATGTTCGCGCTGCAGATAAGCCGTGTCGCAACAGCCCGTGCCGCCGAGCAGCACGCGCTGCACACGCGGCGCCAGCTTGCCGAGCGACAGCCAGGTTTGTCGGGCATAGATGAGCGAGTCGCGGCAGTCCGCGTCGCAGCCCGATGCGCCCGCGCCGATCACCACCAGCGACCACTTGCCGGTGAACGCGGCGCCGGGCACGCTCACCATCGGTGCGAAGAGCCGGCCATGATTCGTGTGGCTCGCGGGGCGCCAGCTCGAGCCGTAGTACAGCCAGAACGCGATACCGAGCGGCGCCGCGAACAGCAGCAGCAGTCCGGGCAGGGTCCAGCGGCCGTTCTTCATGCGCGGCGGGCTCGTCATGAGCCGCGCCGCTCCAGGTTCAGGAACACATAGAGAAACACGGTCAGCGCCGCGAAGCCCCACCACTGCAGGGCATAGCCCAGGTGCCGCTCCGGGGCCAGGCCCTCGCCGGCGCTGCGCCAGTTGCGCCGGAAGCCGAAGCGTTCGTCCGCCCCGAGCAGCAATTGGAGTGGCTCGACTCTTGCGCCCAGCGCCGCACCCAACTGCTCTGCAGTGGGAAAGCTGGTGCGCTTGGGCCAGCTGGAATCCGCCGCCGGCGGCGCGCGTCCCGCGGCGAGCCCCGTCACCGGCAGGACATCCAGGCGGCCGCGCAGCTGCGCGGCGTCCGGTTCCAACATCCGGACATCGGGCAGGCGGTCGCGCCGCCCATCGGGCAATGCCACCCACCCCCGGTTCACCAGCAGCCAGCGCCCGTCCTCGAGCCGCAGTGGAGTGAGCACCTGATAACCCACTTGTCCGCCCTCGCTCATGTTGTCCAGCAGGAACTGGTGCGCCGGGTCGTAGCGCCCCGTGACGATCACCTGGGCAAAGCGCGGCAGGGACGCGGTGGATCGCGTGCCCAGCGCGAGCGCCGGAGCACTCGTGCCGGCGGCAAAGGCGGCCGCCAGGGCCGTCTTTTCCGCGGCACGGTGCCATTGCCAGCGGCCGAGTTGCACGAACAGCAGCACGCCGGCCAGCGCGAGCACAGTCATCCAGCCGCTGGCGACGAGCCGACGGGAGCCGAATTCCAGGCGCAGCACGCGGCGACTCCGTTGGGGCGTCCAGGGGGCCGGCATTGTGCCGTCCACGGCACGCCGAGTACAGGCGGGCGCCTATACTCTGCACATGGATCCGATCAGGCTGCTGGTGATTGCTGTGCTGGTGGCCATCGTCGCGAGCCTGGGCACGGCGCTCTACCACCTCGCCACGGGCAAGGGCGATTCCACCAAGATGGTGCGCTCGCTGACGCTGCGTGTTGCCCTCTCGGTGGCCCTGTTCCTGCTGCTGATGATCGCCTGGCGCCTGGGGTGGATCCATCCGCACGGCATCGGTCGCTGAATCCAGCGTGATTCGCCTGCGGCCGCAGTCCGTCGGGCTCAGCTGCGCCGTGCTGGGCGCGCTCGGCTTTTCGCTCAAGGCCATTTTCGTCAAGGCCGCCTATCGCTACGGCGTCGATCCGGAGACGCTGCTGGCGCTGCGCATGCTCTACGCGCTGCCGCTGTTCCTGCTGCTCGGCGCGCGCGCGGCGCGCACGGCCCCGACGGCCATCACAGCTGGGGACTGGCGCGCCCTCGCCCTGCTGGGATTTCTCGGTTATTTTGCCTCCAGCTACCTGGATTTCCTGGGCCTCCAGTACATCTCGGCCGCGCTCGAGCGCCTCATCCTGTACGTGTACCCGACCATCGTCGTGCTCTACACCGCCTGGCAGGAGCGCCGCTCCCCCTCGCCGGCGATGCTGCTCGCGCTGCTGCTGTGCTACGCCGGCGTGGCACTCGCGGTAGCGCATGACGTGCACACGGGCGGCACGCAGGTCGGGCTCGGCGGGTTGCTGATCTTCGCGAGCGCGCTGCTCTACGCGGCCTATCTGCTGCGATCAGCGCCGCTCCTGGCACGCGTGGGATCGGCGCGCTTCACCGCCTGGGCAACCTCCGCCGCCTGCCTGTACGCGATCGCGCTGTTCCTGGCGCAGCGACCCGTGGTCAGCCTCATCGCGCAGCCCTGGCAGGTGCAGGCGCTCAGTGCGGGGATGGCGGTGTTCTCCACGGTGCTGCCGATCTGGCTGTTTTCCGAGGCGATTCGCCGCCTGGGCCCGGGACCGACGGCGATCATCGGCTCGCTGGGCCCGGTGATCACCATGTTGCTCGCCTGGCAGCTGCTGGGAGAATCGCTCGGCGTGCTGCAATTGGCGGGTGCGGCGCTGGTGGTCTACGGCGTGCGCCTGGTGGCGGCGGAACAGCGATGAATTCCTGCCGCGCAGCTCTTATGCTGGCGCGATCATGAACGCGGACGATTCCCGTTCCCTGTGGCTGACGGCCGCGGCGCTGGCGCTGCTGTGGTGCGTGGGTCTGTTCGGCCGCGGTTACTGGACACCCGATGAGCCGCGCGAAGCAGCGCTCGCCGCCTCGGTCAGCACGCAGGCGCTGTCGTTGCCGGTCCTCGGCGGCGTCACCTTTGCAGAAAAGCCGCCGCTGACCTACTGGCTCGCGGGCGCGTCGATGGCAGCCTTCGGCCACGGTGCGGCCGCGGCGCGGCTGCCGCAGCTGGGCTACGCCCTGCTGGCCTTTTTTTCCGTGGTCGCGCTGGCCCGTAAGCTCCTGGAAGGGCGGGCGGGGGCGCGTTCACTTGCACTCGCCTCCGGCGCTCTCTTCGCCACCGGCGCCCTGGTCTATCAGGTGCAGATCTGGCTCGACACCGACGCCCTGCTGCTCGCCGGCGTCTGCCTCGCGCTCGCCGGCATGTCCGGCGGGCTCGCCGCCAGCGCGCGCGAGAGCCGGTTGCGCGGGTATCTGGCGATGCACGCCGGGCTCGCGCTGGCCTTCTTCGGCAAGAATCTCGCCGCCTGGCTGGTGCCCGTGCTGGCGTTCCTGTGCTTCATCGCCTGGGAGCGCCGCTGGCGCGAGCTGCTGCGCTGGGAATTCTGGCTTGGCGCGCTCCTGCCCCTGGCCTGCATCAGCGCCTGGGTGCTGAGCGTCGCCGCGCGGCCCGACGGTGCGCAGGCGCTGCGCATCCTGTTCTGGAACAACCTGGTGGGCCGGGTCCTGCCGGTCGCGGCCGAAGCCCGCTACAACTATGCCGGTGGCCACCCGAACTGGCCCGGCCGGTACTTCGTCGAACTGCCGCTCTACCTGCTGCCGTGGACGGCACTCGCGCTGTATGCACTGCGGGCGGCGTGGCGCGGTGCGCGCGAGCCCGGAGCGCATCGCGCGGCCTGGCGCTTCGCGCTCTGCGCCGCGCTGCCCGGTCTCCTGCTGCTGTCCTTCGCCGCCACCGGGCGCAGCATCTACGCCGCGCCGTGCATGATCGGCTTCGTGCTGCTGATCGCGCTGTGGATGGCCGAAGCGTCTGCGGAGGCGGGCGCCGCGCCCGCACGCCGCGCAGTCTCGATCACGGCAGCGCTCGTGGCACTCCTGGCGCTGGTGGTTCTGGCCGCGACGCTCGCGCTCCAATCCACCGTGGCGCGGACTTCGTGGCTGCAGTTCCTGCTCAGCGCGATCGCCGCCGTGGCCGTCGCCGTCATCGCCGCACGCCTGTGCCTGGCGCGCCCGACGCCCCTGCCCGTTGCAGTGACGCAGCTGGCTGCGGCCTGGTGCCTGCTGTTCTCGGTGGGTGTCCTGAGCCTGTTTGCCGCGGTGAATCGCACGCAGGACATCGAGGCGCTGGCCACTCGGGTCGCCGAGGCCGCCGGCCCGGGACCGCTGCTGTTATGGAATCCGGACGAGACCACGCTCGCCTGGGCGCAGCTGTACCTGCCCGCGGAGCGCTGGACGGCCCTCGATGCCGCGGATGCCGGCGCCGCGGCCCTGCTGCAGCAGCGGCTCCGGGGCGAACCCCGCACCAGCCTCGTGAGCATGATCCTGGGCCGGGGCTGGTCGCGCCGGGAATGGCTCGCCTATCTGCGCGGGGACGCCAGGGCCGCGGCGCGAGCGAATGCCCTGCCATCCACCGAACCCGCTCTCACGGCGGCAGGTCTGGTGAATACCGCGCGGGTCGAGCGGCCCGGGGGCCGGGGCTATCTGTTGTGGTCCTTGCCGGATGCGGCGTCGCCGGCGCGGTAAGGGAGCGCTCAAGGTGGCGTCTGCAGCGCGTCGCGCAGCGGTTTCGGCAGCTGCAGTTCCCCGGCGGCATACTTGCGATCGAACAGATCGCCCTCTCCCGGCTCGGGATCGGCGTGCCCCAACGGGCAGGCAAATCCCGCGATAATCAGCCAGAACGCTATCACGCAGCGCCCGCTGCGGAGCGTGAAAACCCCGGTACTGGAATCGAAGTCGTAATGTTTTCCGAGCGGTTGATGCGACCACGGAAATTCCGGCCGCGTCGGCGTAGCGAGGTAGGGCGAGTTCGGCGCGGAGCCCATGCTCGAGTTTCGCCGGCGCTCGCGCGAGGAATTCCCGATCGAGGCCGCGGCCGCAGCGCTGAGTTCGCTGTTCCAGTCCACACTCGGGATGGCGGCCGCAGCCTTCGCCGGCGCCAGGAGCTCGGCCCTGCGGGCCGCCGCGGCGCCTGGCGGGCCTTCATTTCCCGCTCGCAAGTCTGCTGCCGTTTTCCCGCGCGGGCGCCTCTCCGCCGGATGTGCAGTCCCGCTTCGCGCCAGCCAGACGATCACCGGGTGCGACGCTTCAATCGGTGGCGGTTCCCGCGGCGTGCCGGTGGTGATGAGCAGCCCAACGAGCAGATGCAGTCCGACGACGGCAAGCAGCGCGTACAGTCGCGCCCGGCGCGTGGCGGTGGCCCATCGCATTCCGCGCCCTCTCTCGGTAAGTCCGGGTCTTTCAAAGGCTGCTATGGTTTCGAGTCTGCGACCCCGTCAGCTCTGCGAAGTTCCCACCCGCCGGATCCACCGAGGGCAAAGAAAGGGGCGCGCAGCATGGCCTCGCACGGCTGGTCAAGCTGGCGTTTCAGGCGCAGGATCGCGTCCTGGCACAGCTGAATTCGGGGGTCTCCAATGCAGCAGCGACTCGCAGTCATCGCAGCGTCGGTCTTGGGGCTGGCGATCGGCGCCCAGGCGCTCGCCGCGACGCCGGAGGCCAGGGCCGACGCGCTGGTCGACGATTTCGTCTACGGGAGTCTCGCGCTTGCTCCGGCCACGGCGACCTTCGCCGGCTACCACGTGCACAAGGGTGTGCGCCTGGACGGCCGCTGGGATGACTACAGCAAGACCGGCGTCGCCCGCATGCGCAGCTTCAATCTCGGCCTTTCGCAGCGGCTGGACTCGCTCCAGGGCGGCGCGATGGACGCCGAACGCCAGGCCGATCTCGATATCGTGCGCGACTCGGTCGGCCTGAACCTGCTGGACTTCGATCGCATCCAGAATTACCGCCACAACCCGACCTTTTACGTCGAGCTGATCGGCAACGGGCTCTACAACCTCTACGTCCTCAACTCCGCCCCCGAGGCGCAGCGCTTCGGCTACATCATCGAGCGCCTGCAGCGCCTGCCACTGCTGGTCACGCAGGCCAGGGCCAATCTCATCGACGCGCCCGAAGTGTGGAACCGCGTCGCGCGCGAAGAGAACGACGGCAACATCGAGCTCATCGACAAGACGCTGCGCGCAGCGACGCCGGCCGCGCTCCGCGACGCGTACAGCGCCGCCGCCGCGCCGGCGCTGAAATCGCTCCGCGATTTCAACAGTTATCTCGCCACCACGCTCTCGAAGAAGACCAGTGACTGGCGGCTCGGTGCCGAGAACTACCGCCAGAAATGCGGTTTCTACCTGCACACCGGCAAGAGCCCGGCCGAGTTGCTGGCGGTGGCCGAACACGATCTGGCCGCGACGCGCGCCGAGATGGCCAAGGTTGCGGCGCCGCGCTCGGTGGAGGAGGCCCTGGCCGAGGTGGCCAGCGAGCACGCGACTCCCGCGACCTACATGGATGAGGTGCGTCAGACCCTCGCGCAGTCCACCGCCTTCGTGAGACAGAAGGATCTGCTCACGCTCGCCGACAACAGCAACCTCGCGGTGATCGACACGCCGGTGTTCATGCGCGGCATCTACGCGGTCGGGGGCTTCAACGCCGCTCCGGCGCTCGAGCCGCAGCTGGGCGCCTACTACTGGGTGACGCCGATCCCGGGCGACTGGCCGCAGGCGCGCATCGATTCGAAGCTGCGCGAGTACAACCACTACACCCTGCATCAGCTCACGGTGCACGAGGCCATGCCCGGCCACTACGTGCAGGCCGAATATGCCAATCGCGTCCAGCCGCTGGCGCGCCGCGTATTGCGCAATATATGGGGCAACAACGCCTACATCGAGGGTTGGGCCGTGTACGCGCAGCAGATGATGACCGACGAGGGCTATCTGGACAAAGACCCGAAGATGCGCCTCGCGCTGCTGAAGCAGGTGCTGCGTGGCGAGGCGAACACGATCCTGGACGTCCGTCTGCAGACCATGGGCATGACGGACAGCCAGGCGCTCGACCTGATGATCAAGCAGACCTACCAGGAGCGCGAGGAGGCCACCGCGAAGCTGCAGCGTGCGCAGCTCTCTTCCTGCCAGCTCGCCGTGTACTACGCCGGCTCGCAGGGCTGGAACGAGGTGCGCGCGCATTTCCACGCGCGCCACCCGCAGGATTTCTCATTGAAGAAATTCCACGAAGCGGCGCTGAACGAAGGCGCCGTGCCGCTGGCGACGCTGGATCGTCTGCTGCATTAGGCTCGATCGCCGTGGGCTGAGGCCATCATGACCCGGGTTGAAATCACCAAGCTGACCGCCCACCAGGACGCGCGCGGCGTGCTCTTTGAGCCGCTTGAATCACCACGGCTGGCCGGCTGGAAGAACGTGCATGCCGTGATCACCGAACCGGGAGCCGTGCGCGGCAACCATAAGCATCTGCGCGGCACGGAGGTGACCGCGGTCGTCGGCCCTGCGCTGGTGCGCTACTGCGAGGATGGCCAGACCTGCGATGCCGCGGTACCGGACGGCGAGGTGTGGCGCTTCGAATTTCCGCCCGGCGTCGCGCACGCGTTCCGCAACACGGGGGAGCGCCCGTTCCTGCTGGTGTCATTCAATACGGAGCTGCACGATCCGGCGGCGCCGGATGCGGAGCGGGTGGAATTGATCTAGCAGGCGAGCACGCCGGGCGGGGTCGTGGCCAGCCGCCCGTTGCCCGCCCTGTGTTACTCGCCTT
>WNFI01146029.1_pt1 | contig 32546 bp, 38 predicted proteins | sample 5400471 | NCBI WGS metagenome assembly WNFI01 (sample SAMN13153348, study PRJNA577476) | soil metagenome | isolation source: 100 cm saprolite on Douglas fir-dominated hillslope | place: USA:California | collected 2013-09-17 | reverse complement strand
GGCGAAGCAGGCGCGCGAGGAAGGCTTTGGCGAGATCGCCGACTGGTTCGAGACGCTGGCCAAGGCCGAGCGCAGCCATGCGAATCGTTTTCAAAAAGCACTGGACGGTTTGTCTGATTGAAATGATTAAAAGGGAAAACCTCCTCCCCCTCGAAACGTACGCGCGCGAGCGCAACGCTTTTCGCGCCAGGGTCATCGAGCACAAGAAGCACCGTACGGTGCGCCTTGGGGAGCACGTGACGCTTCTGTTCGAGGACGAGCTCACGCTTCGCTACCAGGTGCAGGAAATGCTGCGCGTCGAGCGCATCTTCGAGGAGGACGGCATCCAGCAGGAGCTCGATGCGTACAACCCGCTGGTTCCGGACGGCAGCAACTGGAAAGCGACCCTGCTGATCGAGTATCCGGAGGTCGAGCAGCGGCGCCAGATGCTGGGCGGGCTGAAGGGAATCGAGCGGCGGGTCTGGGTGCAGGTCGAGGGCTGCGAACGGGTGTTCGCGATCGCCGATGAGGATCTCGAGCGCGAGAACGAGGAAAAGACCTCCGCGGTGCATTTCCTGCGCTTCGAGCTCGGTGGCGCCATGCGCGCAAGGCTCAAGCAGGGCGGCGGCCTCGCGATGGGTGTCGACCACCCCGTATACCGCGCCGAGCTCAATCCGATTCCCGCCGGCATCCGTTCGGCCCTGGCGCAGGACCTGGCTTGAGGAGATTGTTGCTGCTGGCGTACCTTGTGGCGCTGCTTGGCGCCTGCGGCGGCGATCGCTCGAACATGAAGAGCGACTGGGAACGGCAAAACGAGGGCCGCCTGGTGAAGGAAGGTGCCGAGGTGTTGCCGGAGCTGCCCGCATTTCCGCGCCCCGAAAACCTGGTCGAGTTCTTCGTCAGCACGGCGAGCGATTTCAAATTCTTCGTCGACCGTGCTTCGATCAGCGTGAAGGAGCGCGTCGTCCGCTACACGCTGGTGGCGCGCAGCCCCAAGGGCGTCGACAACATCAGCTACGAAGGCATGAACTGCGCGGCGGGCGAGTACCGCGTCTTCGCCCTCGGCGGCCCCGACGGCACCTGGCTCAGCCGTCCGGGCCCTTGGCGCGAGATCCCGGCGCGCAGCGTGCAGCGCTGGCACAGCGCCCTGCAGCGGGAGTATTTCTGCCCGAACCAGATACCTGTTACGGACGCCCCGGAAGCGGTTCGCGCGCTCGAGCAGGGCGGCCATCCGTGGGCGAAGTTGCCGGGCACCGCCGGCGGCGGCCGCTAGAGCAGCACTAGATTATCTCGATGGATGAGCTCGGGCTCGTCCACGTAACCCAGGATCGCTTCGATCTCGCCTGAAGGGCGGCGCATGATCTTGCGCGCCTCGTCGGATGAATAGTTGACCAGGCCGCGCGCCACCTCGCGACCCCCGGGATCGACGATGCCGACGACCGCGCCGCGCTGGAACTCGCCCGACACCTCGTGGACGCCGATCGGCAGCAGGCTCTTGCCGTCGCGCACCAGCGCCCGGGTCGCGCCGGCGTCGAGCGCAAGCCGCCCCGTGACGGTGAGATGGTCGGCAAGCCATTGCTTGCGTGCGGCGAGCGGCACGGTGCCGGCCGTGAGCAGCGTGCCGAGGGTTTCGCCTTGCGCCAGGCGCACGAGAACGTCGCTTTCGCGGCCGGAGGCGATCACGGTATGCGCCCCGCTCCTGGCGGCGCGCCTGGCGGCGAGAACCTTGGTAAGCATGCCGCCTTTTGCGAGCGCCGTGCCGGTGCCGCCGGCAGCCTCTTCGAGGCGCGGATCGCCGGCGTCGGCGGTTTCGATCAGCTTCGCGTTGCTCGCTTTCCTGGGGTCGGAGTCGAACAGCCCCGCCTGATCCGTCAGGATGATCAAGGCGTCGGCCTCGACGAGGTTGGCCACCAGCGCCGCCAGCGTGTCGTTGTCGCCGAGCCTGATCTCGTCGGTGACCACGGTGTCGTTCTCGTTGATCACGGGGATCACGCCGAGCTGGAGCAGCGTGCGCAGCGTCGAGCGCGCGTTCAGGTAGCGCTGCCGGTCGGCCATGTCGGCGTGGGTGAGCAGCACCTGCGCGGTGTGCAGGCCGTGCTCGCGAAAACAGCTCTCGTAGCACTGCACCAGGCCCATCTGGCCGACGGCCGCCGCGGCCTGCAGCTCGTGCATGGCGCGCGGCCGCCGCCCCCAGCCGAGCCGCTGCATGCCTTCGGCGATCGCGCCGCTCGACACCAGGATGATCTTGCGGCCGAGGCGGGTCAGGCGCGCGATCTGCTCCGCCCAGCGGGCGATCGCCGCCGCGTCGAGGCCGCGGCCCTCGTTGGTGACGAGCGAAGAGCCGACTTTCACCACCAGCGTCTTCGCGGTTTTCAGGGGATTCGTCATTTCTTCACGACCTCGCGCGCGATGGCATGGCACACCTGATCGCACCCTTTGCCTGAAATCGCCGACACCTTGAACCAGGGACGCCTCCAGCGCAACCTGCGCAGGATCCGGCCGATCCGCTGGTCCGAGTCCTCGGCCAGGTCGATCTTGTTGAACACCAGCCAGCGCGGCTTGCGATGCAGCGAGGGGTCGTACTTCTTGAGCTCGAGAGCGATCGCTTTCGCATCCCGGGCCGGATCCGCCTCCTCGCCGAGCGGGGCGATGTCTACCAGGTGCAGAAGCAGCTTGGTCCGCTGCAGATGGCGCAGGAACTGGTGGCCGAGCCCGGCGCCCTCGGCTGCGCCCTCGATGAGGCCGGGGATGTCGGCAATCACGAAGCTCGCCTCGCCCGCCCGGACCACACCGAGGGACGGGTTCAGCGTGGTGAAGGGATAATCCGCCACCTTCGGACGCGCGCTCGATACGGCACGGATGAAAGTAGATTTCCCCGCGTTTGGCAGGCCGAGCAGGCCGACGTCGGCCAGCACGCGCAGCTCGAGCGCGAGCTTGCGGCTCTCACCCGGCTCGCCGCGCGTGAACTGGCGCGGCGAGCGATTCACGCTCGACTTGAAATGGATATTTCCCCGGCCGCCTTCGCCGCCGCGGGCGAGCAGCGCGCGCTCGCCGTCCTTGGCCAGATCGGCGACCAGCTCGCCGTTCGTCTCGTCCCGGATCACGGTGCCGACCGGCATGCGCAGCTCCATGTCGTGCCCGGACGCGCCGTAGCGATCCTTGCCCAGGCCCCGGACGCCATTCTCGGCGCGGTGGATGCGGGCGAAGCGGTAGTCGATCAGCGTGTTCACGTTGCGATCGGCGCGCGCCCAGATGCTGCCGCCGCGACCGCCGTCGCCACCATCGGGCCCGCCGCGCGGGATGTACTTCTCGCGGCGGAAGTGCGCCGAGCCGTCGCCGCCTTTGCCGGCGTGAAGCTCAATCTTCGCTTCGTCGATGAATTTCATGGCCTGGAAACAAAAAAGCCCTACCGGACTTCGATAGGGCTTTCGATGTAATTAGGACCGGCTAGGCCGGCTTGGCGCTCGCGCTGTGCTCGAAGACGCTCACGGTTTTCCGGTTCCTTTCGCCCTTCACCGCGTACTCAACCTGGCCCGTAACCCGCGCAAACAACGTGTGATCGCGTCCCATCATCACGTTCGTGCCCGGATGCACCACCGTGCCGCGCTGGCGCACCAGAATCTGGCCGGCATTTACCCGCTCGCCGCCGTACACCTTGACGCCGAGACGCTTGGATCGCGAATCGCGGCCGTTTCTCGAGCTGCCGCCCGCTTTCTTGTGTGCCATGGCTCAGCCTTTGATGTCGTCGATGCGGACCTCGGTGTACGACTGCCGATGGCCCTGCGACTTCTGGAAATGCTTGCGACGGCGCAGCTTGAAGATCCGCACTTTCTCGCCTCGGCCGTGCGACACGACAGTCGCCTTGACGGCGGCCCCTGCCACAAACGGCGCACCGACCTTGACGGCGTCGCCTTCGCCCACCAGCAGCACCTGGTCGAACGATACCGCAGCGCCGACCTCGGCCGGCAGCGCCTCGACGCGCAACTGGACGCCCGATTGGACGCGGTATTGCTTGCCGCCGGTCTTGATGATTGCGTACATAGGATTTGCCTGCCCTTGTCCTGATTGCCTGACTGCCGACGAACGACTTGTTGCAACTGCAAAGACTTGGAATTATAAGCGATTCATGACTTTTCTGTCCACGCTGGCCCCGGTCGCCGAGGAGTTGCGGCGCGTCGACGCCCTCATCGGGGCGCGGCTGGAGTCCGACGTGCCGCTGGTGCGCCAGGTCGCCGAGCACATTGTCGCCTCGGGCGGCAAGCGCCTGCGGCCGACCCTGCTGCTGCTCGCCTGCGGCGCGGCGGGATACCGCGGCGAGACGCGCTTCCAGCTCGCGGCCGTGGTCGAGTTCATCCACACCGCGACTCTGCTGCACGACGACGTGGTCGACGAATCGCGGCTGCGCCGCGGCCGCAGCACCGCCAATGCCGCGTTCGGCAACGCAGCCTCGGTGCTGGTGGGGGATTTCCTGTACTCGCGCGCCTTCCAGATCATGGTCGAGGTCGACGACATGCGCGTCATGCGGGTGCTTGCCGACGCCACCAATACGATCGCCGGCGGCGAGGTGCTGCAGCTGATGGGCAGCCACGACTCCGAGGTCGACGAGGCGCGCTACCTGGAGGTGATCCGCCGCAAGACCGCGAAGCTCTTCGAGGCCGCAGCGCGATTGGGCGGCGTGCTCGCGCGCGCCCCGCAGGCGATCGAATCCGGCCTCGCCGACTACGGCATGCACGTCGGCACCGCTTTTCAGCTGATCGACGACGTGCTCGACTACTCGGGCGAGGCGACCGAGATCGGCAAGAGCCTGGGCGATGACCTGGCGGAGGGCAAGCCGACGCTGCCGCTTATCCACGCGATGCGCGCTGGCAGCAAGGAACAGGCTGACCTGGTAAGGAAGGCCATTCGTGAGGGCGGGCGCGAGGAATTCGCGCCAGTGCTTGCCGCGATCCGCGACTGCGGCGCGCTCGACTACGCGCGCCGGGCGGCCGAGCGCGAAGCCGCTCTCGCGACGCGCGCGCTCGAGCCCCTGGCGGGGTCGAAATACAAAGATTCTTTGCTAGAATTGGCGTCCTTCTCCGTGACCCGGCGGAGCTAGCTGCAGGACGCATTTGCCCTCGCGTTTCTACCTCTCGGGGCGTAGCTCAGCCTGGTAGAGTACTGCGTTCGGGACGCAGGTGTCGCTGGTTCAAATCCAGTCGCCCCGACCACTTTCCCGGCTTTTCCCGCCGATTCGCGCAGCAGCCCGCCTCTTTCCGCAGTGGGATAATGCGTCGATGCGCTTCCTGCTTCTCGTGGTGCTCATCGTCGTCGCCTTCTGGCTCGTCCGGCGCGCGCTGCGCTCCTTCAACCGGCCCGACATCCATGAAAAACCGCCGATTCAGGGCGAGCTGGTGAGCTGCGCGCGCTGCGGCATGCACCTGCCGCGCGCCGAGGCGCGCGAGGCGGGCGGCGCGCTGTTCTGCAGCGAAGAGCACGCCAGGCTGGGCTCGGGGAAGAGCTGATGGATACCGCGGCGCGCTATTCGTCGATGTTCATCGGGCCGGAGCGCGCCGGCGATTCGTTCTGGATCTCGCTGCGCTACTTCAGCATGTATCGCACTGCGGTGGCGGCGCTTTTCCTGGGGCTCACGATGGTCTATGGCGATGCCCTGAGCCTGGGCTCGCACCAGCTCGAGCTGTTTCGCTTCGTCGCCGGCGCCTATCTGGTCGCCGGCATCGCCCTGCAGGTGCTGCTGCGCGGACTGCGCCAGCACTTCAACCGGCAGCTCACGCTGCAAGCCGGCGTAGACGTGCTGGCGATCACGCTGCTCATGTACGCGAGCGGCGGCATCCGCAGCGGCCTCGGCGTGATGCTGCTCATCTCGCTGACCGGGGCGGCGGTTGTAGCGCCGCGTCGTCTCACCTTCCTCTATGCCGCGCTCGCGACGATCGCTCTGCTTCTCGAGCAGGGCTACTGGGTGCTGATGCACGACGCCCCGGAAGCGAGCTTCCTGCAGCCTGGGCTGCTCGCCATCGGCTGCTTCGCCACGGCCGGCGTCACGGGCTGGCTGGCGCAACGCGTGGCGGCGAACGAGCGGCTGGCGCGCCAGCGCGGCCGCGAGCTCGAGACCCAGACCCGCGTCAGCCAGCTGGTGATCGGCGACATGCACGACGGCGTCGCCGTGCTTGACCGCGACGGTCGCGTCGTACAGCACAATCCCCAGGCGCAGCGCCTGCTCGCGGCGGAGCCGCTGCTCGGCGCCGACATCACGCGGCTGTTGCCCGGCTTCGCTAGGCGCTGGCACGCCTGGCGGCAAGGCGAGGGCGCGGCGCGGGCGCCGGCCGGCGAGTTCGAGGTGCACGGCCGCGGGCTCGGCCTGCGCCTGCTCGACACCGGCACCGAGGAGGAATTCAGTGTCCTGTTCATCGAGGACACGACGCGCTCGCGCGAGCAGGCGCAGCAGCTCAAGCTCGCGGCGCTCGGCCGGCTCACCGCCAACATCGCTCACGAGATCCGCAATCCGCTCGCCGCGATCAGCCACGCCGCGGAGCTGCTCGGCGAGGAGATGCGCACCGACCACCGCGACCGGCTGACGCGCATCATCAACGACAACACCCGGCGCCTGGAGCGGCTGGTCGCCGATGTCCTGCAGCTCAACCGCCGCGACCGGATATCGGCCGAACGGGTCAGGCTCGGTCCCTGGCTGGAGGCTTTCGTCGGCGAATTCGTCGCCAACGAGACCGTCGCGCCCGGACGCGTCGCGCTGCATGCGGCGCGCGACGCCTGGGTCGAGTTCGACCGCGAGCACCTGCGCCAGGTCATGTGGAATCTGCTGCGCAACGCGGTCCGCCACGCCCGCCCCGAGCCGCGCTCGGTGCGCATCGCGCTCGCCGGATTCGCCGACCATCTGGAATTGAGCGTGATCGACAACGGCCCCGGGGTGCCGGCCGCGAGCCAGGGCGAGCTGTTCGAGCCGTTTTTCACCACCGATAGCAAGGGCACGGGACTGGGCCTGTATCTCGCGCGCGAGCTCTGCGCCGCCAACCGCGCCGTTCTGGAGTACGTCGACGAAGGCTCCGGCGCGCACTTCAGGATATCGATGAGGGAGGCGCGCGCCGCATGAGTCACGCCGCGCGGCCTCGATGAAGCGCGCCGAGCAGCGCGGCGCCGCGCGCGCCGCCCAGGTCCTGGTGGTCGACGATGAGCCCGACATCCGCGAACTGCTCGAGCTCACCCTGGTCAAGATGGGGCTCGGCGTGCAGAGCGTGGGAACCCTCGCAGAGGCGAAATCGAAGCTGAAAGAGGAAAGCTTCGACCTTTGCCTGACCGACATGCGCCTTGCCGACGGCGACGGGCTCGAGCTGGTGCGTCATATCGCCGCGCTGGCGGCCGATCTGCCGGTTGCCGTGATCACCGCCCACGGCAGCGCGGAGAACGCGGTGGCGGCGCTCAAGGCAGGCGCCTTCGACTATGTGTCCAAGCCGGTCGGGCTCGAGCAACTGCGCGCGCTGGTGAAATCGGCGCTCTCGCTACCGGCCCGGACCGAGGCGCCGGCCAAAGGGCAGCAGCTCTTGGGCGAGAGCGCGCCGCTCGCGCAGGTGCGCAGCCTGATTGCGAAGCTCGCGCGCACCCAGGCGCCCGTGTACATCTCCGGCGAATCGGGCAGCGGCAAGGAGCTCGCGGCGCGGCTGATCCACGACAACGGCGCGCGGCGCGACAAGGCGTTCGTGCCGGTCAACTGCGGCGCGATTCCCGAAACCCTCATGGAAAGCGAGTTGTTCGGCTATCGCAAGGGCGCGTTCACCGGCGCCAACGAGGACCGCAACGGCTTCTTCCAGGCCGCCCACGGCGGCACCCTGTTTCTCGACGAGGTGGCCGATCTGCCGTTGCATACCCAGGTGCGGCTGCTGAGGGCGATCCAGGAGAAACGCGTGCGCAAGGTCGGTGCTACGCAGGAGGAGCCGGCCGATGTGCGCATCATCAGCGCCACCAACCAGGACCTCGCTGGAATGGTCGAGGCCGGCCGTTTCCGCCGCGACCTGTACTACCGGCTGAACGTGGTGGATGTGACGATGCCGCCGCTGCGCGAGTGCCGCGACGACATCCCGAAAATCGCCTCGAGCATCCTGGGGCGGCTCGCGGCGCAAAACGGCGAGCGCGCACCACGCCTGTCGCAAGCCGCGCTGGACGAGCTGATGCGATACGACTTCCCCGGCAACGTGCGCGAGCTGGAGAACCTGCTCGAGCGGGCGCTCGCGCTGTCGGGCGCCGATGAGCTTTCGACCGAAGACCTCGCGCTGCATCGCATTTCGGCCGAGGACTCCGAGATTCCCGAATCCAGCTCCAAACCCGGCAGCGCGCCGCCGGCGCCGTTGCCCGCTTACCTCGATCGGCTGGAACGCGAGGCGATCCTCGCCGCGCTCGCCAAGACCGGCTTCAACCGCACCGCAGCTGCCAGGCTGCTGGGGATCACGTTCCGGCAGCTTCGCTATCGGATGCAGCGCCTGGCAATAAGGGAAGAAAAGCCCGCGGGGTGAAAGGCGCCACTTCAGGATGAAGATCGGGCCCGATGGTCTGATGACGGGGGTGCGCTACATCGCTTCGCCAAACAGCGACGCGCGCCCGGAGGGGGCCGAGGTCTCGCTCCTGGTTCTGCACTCGATCAGCCTGCCGCCGGGCGAATACGGCGGCGATGCCATCGAACGGCTGTTCACCAACCGGCTGGAGCCTGGCGCTCATCCGTATTTCAGGGAAGTCCTTTCATTGAAAGTCTCCGCTCACTTCCTGGTGCGCCGGGACGGTGCGCTGCTGCAGTTCGTTCCGGTGCAGCGCCGCGCCTGGCATGCCGGCGCCTCTTCCTGGCGCGGCCGGGAGAGATGCAACGACTTTTCCATCGGGGTCGAGCTCGAGGGCAGCGACGAAAGCGCTTTCGAAGCAGTCCAGTACGAGCAGCTCGCCAAGCTGGTTTACTCCCTTCGCAAGGCCCTTCCTCTAAGAGACATCGCCGCGCACAGCGACGTCGCGCCCGGCCGCAAGACCGATCCGGGCGTGCACTTCGATTGGGCGCGCCTTTTCTCGGGCCTGTCCCGGGCCTGAGCCAGTTTTTTGCAGTGCGGCAATTTGCGCCGCGTCCTCGAGTTCCCACCACTATATCTAGCTGCTTACGGCGGTTCCGACCCGGTATTTAGTACGTCGGGCTTGCCAAGAATTTTTTTCGTGTGTAGTCTGGTACCAGAAGTTGTGCTTGGTCAGGGTACTTGCACTAGATGTTGTATGTGATACGGAAGGTCGTCGCAGAACCGCAATAACAAGGCGGCTGACGGTCCCCGCAGACAAGCGAAGCACATGGGAGATAGCACCATGCAGATCACTCAGGAAAACGCCGCGATTGCACCTGCCTTGGGCGTGGGCGTTCCTGAGTCGAGCGGCCCGGGGCGCGGCCCCTATTCCGACTACAAGATCATCCGGCGCAACGGCGCGGTGGTCGGGCTCGAGCCGGCCAAGATCTCGGTCGCCATGACCAAGGCCTTCCTTGCGGTCAATGGCAGCCAGGGCGCGGCGTCGGCGCGGATCCGGGAAATGGTGTCGGGGTTGACCGAGGCCGTGGTCGGCGCTCTCATCCGGCGCCAGCCGCAGGGCGGCACCTTCCACATAGAGGACATCCAGGACCAGGTCGAACTCGCGCTGATGCGCTCGGGCGAACACGACGTGGCGCGCTCCTACGTCTTGTATCGCGATGAACGAGCGAAGGCGAGGGCGCAGGAGAAAACCGCCAGTAAGAATGAACCGGGAATACATGTAGTCGAGAACGGACAGAGAAGGCCCCTCGACCAGATGGGCTTGCAGCGTCTGGTCAGCGCCGCCTGCGATGGGCTGGCCGACGCCAAGCCCGAGGCGATCCTCGACACCACGCTGCGTGACCTGTACGACGGCGTGCCCCTCGACGAAGTGCGCAAGTCCGCGGTCATGGCCGCGCGCGCCCTGATCGAGAAGGATCCGGCCTACAGCTACGTGACGGCGCGGCTGCTGCTCAACAGCATCCGGCTGGAGGTGCTCGGCCAGGAAGCGAGCCAGGCCGAGATGGAGACGCGCTACGCGGTGTATTTCCCGCAGGTCATCGCGCGCGGCATCGCCGCCGAGCTGCTCGACCCCGAGCTGGCGCGCTTCGACTTGGACAAATTAGGAAAAGCGCTCAAGGCCGGGCGCGACCTGCAGTTCGGCTACCTCGGGCTGCAGACCCTCTACGACCGCTACTTCCTGCATGTGCAGGGCCAGCGCATCGAGCTGCCGCAGGCCTTCTTCATGCGGGTGGCGATGGGATTGGCGCTGAAAGAGAAAAACCGTGAAGCGCGCGCGATCGAGTTCTATGACGTGCTCTCGACCTTCGATTTCATGAGCTCGACGCCGACCCTGTTCAACTCGGGCACGCTGCGCTCGCAGCTCTCGTCGTGCTACCTGAGCACCGTGTCGGACGATCTCGAGGGGATCTACGAGGCGATCAAGGAAAACGCCCTGCTCGCCAAGTACGCCGGCGGCCTGGGCAACGACTGGACGCCGGTGCGCGCCCTAGGCGCCCACATCAAGGGCACCAACGGCAAGTCGCAGGGCGTCGTGCCGTTCCTCAAGGTGGTCAACGATACCGCGGTGGCGGTGAACCAGGGCGGCAAGAGGAAGGGCGCGGTTTGCTCCTACCTCGAGACCTGGCACCTCGACATCGAGGAGTTCCTCGAGCTGCGCAAGAACACCGGCGACGACCGGCGCCGCACCCACGACATGAACACCGCGAACTGGATCCCGGATCTGTTCATGAAGCGGGTGATGGAGAACGCCGAGTGGACGCTGTTCAGCCCGTCCGACGTGCGCGAGCTGCACGACAAGTTCGGCAAGAGCTTCGAGGAAGCCTACCTGCGCTACGAGGACAAGGCGGCGCGCGGCGAGCTGAAGCTGTTCAAGAAGATCCCGGCGGTGCAGCTGTGGCGCAAGATGCTGTCGATGTTGTTCGAGACCGGGCATCCGTGGATTACGTTCAAGGACCCGTGCAATCTGAGGAGCCCGCAGCAGCACGTAAAACAACAATACGTACGGCGATGCGGATGCTCGACAACGTCATCGACCTCAACTACTACGCGGTCGACAAGGCGCGCAACTCCAACATGCGCCATCGCCCGGTGGGCCTGGGCATCATGGGCTTCCAGGATTGCCTGCACAGGCTCCGGGTGCCCTACGCCTCGAAGGAGGCGATGGAATTCGCCGACCGCTCGATGGAGATGACGGCGTACGCCGCCTACTGGGCGTCCACCGAGCTCGCGGAAGAGCGCGGCCGCTACCCGACGTTCCAGGGATCGCTCTGGGACCGGGGCGTCCTGCCGCAGGACACGCTCGACCTGCTGGCCGCGGAGCGCGGCGGCTACGTCGAGCTCGATCGTTCCGCGACGCTCGACTGGGACGCGCTGCGCGCCCGGATCAAGCGCCACGGCATGCGCAACTCCAACTGCGTCGCCATCGCGCCGACCGCGACCATCGCCAATATCGTCGGCGTGTCGGCGTCGATCGAACCGACCTACCAGAACCTGTTCGTGAAATCGAACCTGTCGGGCGAGTTCACGGTAGTGAACGAGTACTTGGTGGCGGACCTGAAGCAGGCCGGGTCGTGGGACGAGGTGATGATCGCCGACCTCAAGTACTTCGACGGCAACCTGGCGCGAATCGATCGTGCGCCGGCGGTGCTGCGGCGGCTCTACGCCACGGCGTTCGAGGTCGAGCCGAAATGGCTGGTCGAGGCGGCGGCACGGCGGCAGAAATGGATCGACCAGTCGCAGTCGCTCAACATCTACATGCCGGGCGCCTCGGGCAAGAAACTCGACGAGACTTACAAACTGGCGTGGATCCGCGGCCTGAAAACCACTTACTACCTGCGCGCGCTCGGCGCCACGCACGCGGAGAAGTCGACCAGCAAGACCGGACAGCTCAACGCGGTTTCCTCTTCCGGCGCCGACACCACCGAGGCGGCGGCCGCTTCTTCCATCGACGAGCCGAAGTTCTGCGCCGTCGACAACCCGGAATGCGAGGCCTGCCAGTGATCACGCTGGGCGGCCGCAGCTTCGCCGGTCCGTTCCTCCTGCCGTTCTGGACGCCGCCGCGATCGCCCGGCCTCTATGCGGTAATGGTCCCGGGTTGGCGATTGCTTACTTTCCGTGCCCTGCATTTTGGGCAGACCGGGAATTTTTCGAAGGACGAACTGGCAAAGCACCTGCGCTACGCGGAATGGCGCGCTATCGCCGGAACCGAGTGGAACCTGTACGTCGCGACGTACGAGATGTCTTTTTCCACGGAAGCGCAAAGGCTGTCCGTCGAGCGCGACGTCGTGCAGGCGTACAGGCCCGAATTCAGCCCACAAGAATAGCCGGGAGATCACTCCATGCTTAGTTACGAGGAGGAAGGCAGCCTGAAAGCGATCCCGGGTCTCGCAATCCAGCCGGTGAGCGGCTTCGTCCCCGCCGGGTCGGGAAAAGAAGCGCCTGCAAGAGCGGAAAACGTGTTGCGCCGCGTTTCGGTCGAGGACAAGAAGGTCATCAACTCCAAGGCCGACGTCAACCAGCTGGTGCCGTTCAAGTACAAGTGGGCCTGGGAGAAATACATCGCCGCCTGCGCCAACCACTGGATGCCGCAGGAAATCAACATGAGCCGGGACATCCAGCTGTGGAAGGATCCGAACGGCCTCACCGAGGACGAGCGCCGCGTCGTCAAGCGCAACCTCGGCTTCTTCGTCACTGCCGACTCGCTGGCGGCGAACAACATCGTGCTGGGCACCTACCGGCACATCACCGCGCCGGAGTGCCGCCAGTACCTGCTGCGCCAGGCTTTCGAGGAGGCGATCCACACCCACGCCTACCAGTACATCGTGGAGAGCCTGGACCTCGAGGAAAGCGAGATCTTCAACGCCTATCACGAGATTCCGTCGATCCGCGAGAAGGACCAGTTCCTGATCCCGTTCATCGATACCCTGACCGACCCGGCTTTCGTCACCGGCACGCCCGAGGCCGACCAGAAGCTGCTGCGCAGCCTGATCGTGTTCTCCTGCCTGATGGAGGGGCTGTTCTTCTACGTCGGCTTTGCCCAGATCCTGGCGCTCGGCCGGCAGAACAAGATGACCGGCGCCGCCGAGCAGTACATGTACATCCTGCGCGACGAGTCGATGCACTGCAATTTCGGCATCGATCTGGTGAACACCATCAAGATGGAGAACGAACGCGCCGATGTTCAAGGAATACCTGCGCTTCATCGCCAACCGCCGCTGCCAGCAGATCGGCCTCGACACCCTGTACCCGGGCGCCGTGAACCCGTTCCCGTGGATGAGCGAGATGATCGACCTGAAGAAGGAGCGCAATTTCTTCGAGACACGGGTCATCGAGTACCAGACCGGCGGAGCCTTGAACTGGGATTAGGAAAAGAAGAAATGAAAGGCGGGGGATTGACATATGGAACAGGAGTGGGATGAGATGCGGATCACCGCATGCAAAGCCGAGGAAGACTACAAGCTGTGGCTGCGCTTCGAGGACGGCCTGGAGGGCAGCGTGTTTCTCGGCAACCTGCTCGAGATCGGCGCCTTCCAGCTGTGGCGCGACGTGCGCGAGTTCGAGAAAGTGAGCGTCGATCCCGAGACCGCCACCGTTACCTGGGAGGGCGGCATTCGCCTCGACGCCGATATTCTCTATCATGACGTCAAGCACAACCCCATTCAGCAAGCCGGCGAAGGGAAACCGCCGCCGGCGGTTGGATAGTCCGGGCCAGCTGCGCCGGGCTTCTTTGTTCAACAACCTTGAAGGAGATTGAAGATGGCGAAGAAAAAAGCGAAAAAAGGCGGAAAGAAAAAGAAGAAGAAGAAAGCATCAAAAAAGAAGAAAAAAAGGTCAGTAAAGAAAGCTGGTAAGAAAAAGGCGGCAGGCAAAAAGAAATCCGTCAAGAAGAAGAAAAAGGCGGGCAAGAAGAAAAAGGCGAAGAAAGCCGCCAGACCTAAGGCCAGCCCTGCGGCAACGATGGCGAGCGCTCCGGTTGCGCCGCCATCCACCGCTGCGACACCCGGCGCGAGAACCGCGCTGAATCCAGCGGCCGCGTGGCCGTTTCCCACCGGTTCCCGGCCGTAACCGGGACCGGGGGAGCGAAGCGGGGGGCGCAAGCCCCTCGCCAGGCCCTCGAAGCTCAGCGGACCGGCTTGGTCGTTCGACCTAGCTGGGAGAACCTTAGGCCGGTCCGCGAGGCTTCACCCTTGAGGCCCCATTTTATCGGGCCGAAACAAAATGCGAAAAAAGCTGTCGAAACAGAGGTTTCGCAGAGCGGCAGGTTGGGTGCGCGAGGAGAGGAGAACGTATTGACATAGAAGGGTAATTTTTACTATGATGCCTTCTGCTGCGCCGCAACATTCCGCTCGACTCGAGGGCGTACTTTCCGAGCTCTCGAGAATCCTTCCCCCGGTCGCCCATCAATCCCAGCAGCTACGTGCGCGTTCCAGGGAAGAAGCAGGGAGGTTGAAGATGAATGCGACGTTCTTGATGGCAGCACGAGCACGGGCCTACACGGCTCTCCGCGACACCCTCGCGATCGTGGGCTTCGCGGCGCTCGCCGCACTTTGCATCCTGCCTCTGCAGCGCGAAGGGCTGCTTAAACGCGTTCCCTCGCCCACCCCGCTCACGCTGGCCGAGGATCCGTTCAACGCCACGGCTACCACAGCCGCGGGGCTCATCCAGGCGGGCGCCGCCGACAGTGCCCGCGAGCGCGAGCAGCGCGCGGTGACCGAATACATCGCCCGGCGCTACCGGGTGTCGGACCAGGCAGTGGCCGGCTTCGTGTCTACTGCTTACCGCGCCGGCGCCGAGTACTCCGTGGACCCGCTGCTCGTTCTCGCGGTGATGGCGGTCGAGTCGCGCTACAACCCGGTGGCCGAGAGCACGGTGGGCGCCAAGGGGCTGATGCAGGTAATTCCGAAGTACCACCTCGAGAAGCTCATGGATCACGGCGGCGAGCAATCGCTGCTCGATCCCTACGTCAATATCATGGTCGGCACCCAGATCCTGCGCGAGTACAAGCGGCGCCTGGGCGACACCGAGGCCGCGCTCCAGATGTATGCAGGCGCTTTCGACGAGCCGACCTCGCAATACGCCAACAAGGTGCTCGCAGAGAAAGCGCGCCTCGAGCTCCTTCGGCAAAAGGTGAAGAAGCAAAGCGCCTGAAGCCGCGCTAGGCGCGAAATCTCCTGATTCGCGCGGCGGCCTCCTCGAGTTCGCCCATGCTGCGGGTATAAGCGAAGCGCACATAGCGCTGCGTCTCGTTGCCGCCGAAGTCGATTCCGGGCGTTGCCGCCACACCCTGCTCCTGAAGCAGGTTCAGGCAATACGATTTGCTGTCCGATCCGCAGTCGGCGTAGATGTAGAACGCCCCATGCGGTTCCGCCGGAATTTTCAGTCCGGCAGTGCGAAGAGCCGGCAACAGGAAATCACGGCGGCGCGCGAATTCGTTCCGCCTTTCCTCCAATATTTTTAAGCTATCTGAAGAAAAAGCGGCCCCTGCCGCGTGCTGCGCGGCCGACGGGGCGGAGATGAACAGGTGCTGCCCGAGTTTTTCGAAGCCGCGCACCGCGTGCGCCGGCAGCACGACCCAGCCAAGCCGCCACCCGGTCATGCAGAAATACTTCGAGAAGCTGTTGACGATCACCACGTCGCCCTCCAGCCCGAGGGCTGTGACGGGCTCGACGCCGTAGACCAGGCCCTGGTAGATCTCGTCCACCATCAGCACGCCGCCGCGCCCGGCGATGAACGCGGCAATGTTTTTCAAAACTTCAAAATTAACCAAAGTTCCGGTCGGGTTCGAAGGTGAACCCAAGAGAAGTCCCTTGGTGCGCGGGCCCCACGCGGCCTGCACCATCGCGAGCGTGGGCTGGAAGTTCTCCTTTGCGGAAACCGGCAAGGCACGCGCGACGCCTTCGAAAGCGCGTACAAAATGGCGGTACCCGGGATAGCCCGGATCGGGGACGAGGATCTCGTCGCCGGGATCCACGTAGAGCGCCGCAACGCATAGAAGGCCTCCGGACGCGCCGCAGGTCACGGCGATTCTCGACGGCTCGATCTTCTGCCGGAACCTTCTTTGGTAGTGGGCGGCGATCGCCTCGCGAAGCGCGGGCAGTCCCAGCGTCGCGGTGTATGCGGTCAATCCATCGCGCAAAGCGCGTACTCCAGCTTCCACCACCGGAGGCGGTGCGGTGAAATCGGGCTCGCCGATCTCCATGTGCACCACGCGGCGCCCGGCGGCTTCGAGCGTATGCGCGCGCGCGAGCACGTCCATGACTTCGAAAGGTTCGATCTCGGCGGCGCGCAGCGCCGTTCTGTTGGGGGTGACGATGGTGGCGGGGATTATAATTCCACAGTGGACGAGCAGCTCAAGAAGAACGCCCTCGACTATCATCGGCGCGGCTCGCCAGGCAAGATCTCGATTCTGCCGACGAAGCAGCTCACGAATCAGCGCGACCTCGCGCTCGCGTATTCACCCGGCGTCGCCGCGGCCTGCGACGAGATCGTGCGCGACCCGCGTCTCGCTGCGGAGCTCACCTCGCGCCAGAACCTCGTCGCCGTGGTCACCAACGGCACCGCGGTGCTCGGTCTGGGGGCCATCGGCCCGCTTGCGGCGAAGCCGGTGATGGAAGGCAAGGCGGTGCTGTTCAAGAAGTTCGCCGGCATCGACTGCTTCGACATCGAGCTCGACCAGCGCGACCCGGACAAGCTGGTGGAGATCATCGCCGCGCTCGAGCCCACCTTCGGCGCGATCAATCTCGAAGACATCAAGGCGCCGGAGTGCTTCACCATCGAGCGCGCGCTGCGCACGCGGATGAAGATCCCGGTGTTCCACGACGACCAGCACGGCACCGCCATCACTGTAGGGGCGGCGGTCTATAACGGATTAAAAGTAGTCAATAAAAATATTGAAAAAGCCAAACTGGTGGCGTCGGGGGCCGGCGCCGCGGCGCTCGCCTGCCTCGAGCTGCTGGTGAAGATGGGAATGGCGCGCCAGAACATCACCGTCACCGACATCAAGGGCGTGGTGTACAAGGGGCGGCGCGAGGAGATGGACCCCGACAAGGAGCGCTTCGCCATCGAGACCCGCGCCCGCACGCTCGACGAGGTGATCGCCGGCGCGGACATCTTCCTCGGGCTTTCGGCGGGCGGCGTGCTGAAGCCCGCAATGGTCAAGAAGATGGCCGCCAAACCCTTGATCCTGGCGCTCGCCAACCCGGATCCGGAGATCCTGCCCGAGCTCGCGCGCGAGGCGCGCCCCGACTGCGTCATCGCCACCGGGCGCTCGGACTATCCGAACCAGGTCAACAACGTGCTGTGCTTCCCGTTCATCTTTCGCGGCGCGCTGGACGTCGGCGCCACCACGATCAATACCGAGATGGAGCTCGCCGCGGTCAGGGCCATCGCCGAGCTGGCGCAGGCGGAGACGTCGGAACAGGTGGCGCTCGCTTACGGCATCGAGTCGATCAGCTTCGGCCCGGAGTACATCATTCCGCGGCCCTTCGATCCACGGCTGATCGCCAGGGTGGCGCCGGCGGTGGCGAAGGCGGCGATGGATTCAGGCGTCGCCACCCGGCCGCGCGCCGACCTGGACCTCTACCGCGAGTCGCTGTCGCAGTTCGTCTACCACTCCGGGCTGATCATGAAGCCGCTGTTCACGGCGGCGAAGGCGCAGCCGCGGCGCGTCGTCTATGCCGAGGGGGAGGATGAGCGCGTGCTGCGCGCAGTCCAGATCGCGGTCGACGAAGGTCTCGCCAAGCCGATCCTGATCGGCCGGCCGCAGGTGATCGAGCAACGGCTGGAACGACTCGGCCTGCGCGTGCGCCCGGGCAAGGAGTTCGAGCTGGTGAACCCGGACTTCGACTCGCGCTACCGAGACTACTGGACGACCTACCACCAGCTCACCGAGAGAAAAGGGGTCTCGCCCGAGTACGCGCGCATCGAGATGCGGCGCAGGCTGACGCTGATCGGCGCGATGCTCATGTACAAGGGCGAGGCCGACGGCATGCTGTGCGGCACCTTCGGCACCCACGCGCTGCACCTGTACTACATCGACCAGGTGATCGGCCTGCGGCGCGGCGTGCGCCACTACGCTGCGATGAACGCGGTGATCCTGCCGGCACGCACGGTTTTCATCTGCGACACCTACGTCACCCCGGATCCCGACGCCGAGAACATCGCCGAAACGACCCTGCTCGCCGCGGAGGAGATGAGGCGCTTCGGCATCACGCCCAAGGTCGCGCTGCTTTCCGCGTCGAACTACGGCTCGGTGGACATGCCGTCGTCGGTCAAGATGCGCCGTGCGCTGGAGCTGATCACGCAGCGCTCGCCCGAGCTCGAGATCGAAGGCGAGATGCATGGCGATGCCGCGCTCTCGGAGGAGATCCGCTTGAAAGTGTTCCCGCGTTCGCGGTTGCGCGGAGAAGCGAACCTCCTTGTAATGCCGACGCTGGACGCAGCCAACATTTCCTTCAACCTGCTGAAGACGGCGGCGGGCGGCGGCGTCACGATCGGCCCCATGCTGCTCGGCACCGCGCGCCCGGTGCATATCCTCACGCCGTCGGCCACCGTGCGCCGCATCGTCAACATGACCGCGCTGGCGGTCGCCGACGCCAATGCGCCGCGAGGCCAGGAACAGAGTCTTTTTTAACCGGTGGAATCGACAGCAAGCAACGTCGCGCCCTTTCCCGCAAGCAGAATAAAACCGCGGGCGGGGCTGGTGCTGACCGGCGGCGGCGCCCGTGCCGCCTACCAGGTGGGCGTGGTGAAGGCGGTGCGCGACATCCTCGGCAACCCGGTCAGGAACCCGTTCCCCATCCTGTGCGGCACCTCGGCCGGGGCGATAAACGCCGCGACGCTCGCCGTGTTCGCCGACAACTTCTCGCGCGGCGTGGCCAACCTGCTCGAGGTGTGGGAGCACATGCGCTGCGAGCATGTCTATCGCACCGACGCCTGGAGCATCCTGAAAAGCGGCGCGCGCTGGCTCTCCGCGATGATGCTGTTCTCGCGCAACAACCCGGTCTCGCTGCTAGACAACGAGCCGCTCAGGCAGATGCTCGAGAAAAATCTGGAATTCGAGAAGATCCAGCAGAACATCGACTCGGGGGCGCTGTACGCTGCCTGCGTGACGGCGTCGGGCTACACCTCCGGGCAGAGCGTCTCTTTCTTCCAGGGCGGCAGCGGCCTGGAAGGCTGGGAGCGCAACCAGCGCATCGGCGCCGCGGTGCCGCTGAAGCTCGATCTGCTGCTCGCCTCCGCGGCGCTGCCCTTCATCTTCCCGGCGATCAAGTTCAACCGCGAGTACTTCGGCGACGGCTCGATGCGCCAGATCGCGCCGGTCAGCCCGGCGCTGCACCTGGGCGCCGATCGCGTGCTGATCGTCGGCACCGGCCGCCAGACCTCCGACCAGGCGCGGGCGCGCTCCAACGTCTATCCGTCGATCGCGCAGATCGCCGGCCATGCCCTGAACAGCATCTTCCTCGACAGCCTGATGGTCGACATCGAACGCCTCGAGCGCATCAACCGCACCGTCAGCCTGATCCCGCGGGGCCTGATGAGCGACTCGACGGTCCAGCTGCGCCCGGTCAAGGTGCTTTTCGTCACGCCCTCGCAGCCGCTCGAGCGCATCGCGGCGCGCTTCATCCACGAGCTGCCCGCCTCGGTGCGCTTCATCCTGCGCCCCACCGGCGCGCTCAACCGCTCCGGCTCGAATCTCGCGAGCTACCTGCTGTTCGAGGAATCGTTCTGCCGCGCGCTGATCGACCTGGGCTACCAGGACACCGCGGCGCGCGGGGCCGAGGTGAAGGAATTCTTCGAAGATTCAGAAAGCAACGCCAATGGCTGATCCCGCTTCGCCGCCCGCATCCCCTCCCGGATCTCCTCCCGGCGGGCCGCAGGACCCCTTCGAGATGTTCCGCCGGCTGTGGGGGCCGCTCGGCGTGCCGCTTCCCGGCATGGCGATGCCCACGCTCGACCCGAACGAGGTCGAAAAGCGAATCACCGACCTGCGCTCGATCGAAGCGTGGCTCAATATGAACCTCAACATGGTGAAGTTCTCGATCCAGGGACTCGAGCTGCAGAAAGCCGCGCTTCAGGCGATGCAGCCAGGAAGCAGGAATTCAGGCAAAGGCTAAAGGAGATTTCATGGCAAAGGCGATCCGTTACCACAAGCAGGGCGGCCCCGAGGTGCTGCAGCTCGACGAGGTGCAGGTCGGCGACCCGGGTCCGGGACAGGCGCGCGTGCGCCACACCGCGATCGGCGTCAATTTCGTCGATACCTACCAGCGCTCGGGGCTGTATCCGATGCAGTTGCCGGCCGTCGCCGGCAACGAGGCGGCGGGAGTGGTCGAAGCGGTCGGGCCGGAGGTGAAGGACCTGAAAAAAGGCGATCGGGTTGCCTATACCGGCCTGCCCGGATCGTATTGCGACGTGCGCATCGTGCCCGCGGATCGCATGGTGAAGATCCCGCAGGGCATCGGCGACGAGCAGGCGGCGTCGATGATGCTGAAGGGCCTCACCGTCCACTACCTCATTTTCACCACCTACCCGGTGAAAAAGGGCGAGACCGTGCTATGGCACGCCGCGGCCGGCGGCGTCGGCTCGATCGCCTGCCAGTGGCTGAAGGCGCTCGGCGTCACCACGATCGGCACCGTCGGTTCCGACGAGAAGGCGGCGCTCGCCAAGGCGCACGGCGCCACGCACGTCATCAACTACAGCAAGGAGAATTTCGTCGAGCGCGTGAAGGCGATCGCCGGGGACAAGAAGTTGCCGGTGGTGTACGACGCGGTCGGCAAGACGACGTGGGAGGGCTCGCTCGACTGCCTGCGTCCCCGCGGCCTGATCGTGAGCTTCGGCAACGCTTCTGGGCCGGTGCCGCCGGTGAACCTGGGCATCCTGTCGACGAAGGGCTCGCTCTACGTGACCCGGCCGACCCTCGCCACCCACATCGCGAGCCGCGCCGACCTGGTCGAGCGCTCGAAGGCGCTGTTCGAGATCGTCAAGTCGGGCAAGGTGAAGATCGAGACCACGAAGAAATACAAGCTCGCCGACGCCGCGCAGGCGCACCGCGATCTCGAAGGCCGCAAAACCACGGGATCGGTGGTGCTGATCCCGTAGTCCCTTCACAGGACTACTTGATGTCGAGGATCTTCATCGCCTTGGCGAGCGTGTCCACGGATTCCTGATGCTTGCCCGCCTTGTGGAGGGATTCTCCATCGGCGCGGTACTTCTTGACTTCGGCCATCTTGTCGGCGGCGAGCTTGGGGTTCTTCGCGAGCGCGGCGTCGATCTTCGCCATGTCGGCGGGGCAGTGAAAGGCAAGCGCGGCCGGGGCGGCGGCTAAAGCGGCTGCAAGGACAACGGTGAGGGCTATGCGTTTCATGAATTTTCTCCGTGGATGGATCTCGACGTAGCCGGGCTTAGAGCGCGCCTGAGACGGCAGACGCCCCCGGCGTCCGCAGTATACGGCGACGACCGCATCGGCGGCGAGCCCGCCAGCATCACGCCGGCATCGGTCCTGGTGCCGATCGTGGCCCATCCGGAGGGCCTCACCGTGCTGTTCACGCAGCGCACCGCGCAGCTCAAGGCCCATTCCGGCCAGGTCAGCTTCCCGGGGGGTCGCGCCGAGCCCGGCGATGCCTCGCCGGAATTCACCGCGTTGCGCGAGTCGGAAGAGGAGATCGGCCTGCGCCCGGAGCGGGTCGAAATCCTGTCGCGGCTGCCCGACTACATCACCCGCACCGGCTACCGGGTGACGCCGGTCGTCGGGCTTCTGATCCCGCCGCTGGAGCTGGTCCCGGATCCGCGCGAAGTGGCAGAGGTGTTCGAAGTGCCGCTCGCGTTTCTCCTCGACCCGCGCAACCACCGGCGGCAGACCCGGGAATTCAAGGGCCAGACCGTCGGCTTCTACGAAATGATTTATCAGGAGCGGACAATCTGGGGCGCCACCGCCGGAATGCTGGTGAATCTGTATCGCCAGCTTGCTTCCGATGCGCCTGTATAGAATGGTTCCATGAGCGTTATCGCAATCATCGCGGCGCTGCTGCTGGAGCAGTGGCGGCCGCTCGCCGAGCGCAAGAGCGTCGCCGCCGGCCTCGGCAGCCTCGCCGCCGGGCTCGAGCAGTCGTTCAACGGCGGCGAGCGGCGGCACGGCGCGGTGGCCTGGCTGGTGGCGACGCTGCCGGCGGTGGCCGGGGCAATCGCGCTCCACGCGCTGCTGTACGCCGCGAATCCGCTGCTTGCGATCGCGTTCAACGTCGCGGCGCTCTACCTGACGCTCGGCTTCCGCCAGTTCAGCCACCACTTCACCGTCATCCAGCTCGCGCTCAAGTCGGACGACATCGAGCGGGCGCGCGCCGAGCTCGACGCCTGGCGCGGCGCCTCGGGCGTGGTGCGCAGCCGCGAAGAGCTGATCCGGCTCTCGATCGAGGCGGCGCTGCTCGCCTCGCACCGCCACGTGTTCGGCGTGCTGCTCTGGTTCGTGCTGCTGCCCGGGCCGAGCGGCGCCATCCTTTACCGCCTCGCGGCCTATCTCGCGGCGCGCTGGAAGGGGCTGGGCCCCTTCGGCGAGTTCGCGCAGCGCGCGTTTTACTTCCTGGAGTGGCCGGCGGTGCGGCTCACCGCCGCGTCGTTCGCGGTGGTCGGCGACTTCGAGGACGCGGTCTACTGCTGGCGCACCCAGGCGCGCGGCTGGCTCGATCCCAACGCCGGCGTGGTGCTCGCCGCAGGCGCGGGCGCGATGGGCGTGCGCCTCGGCATGCCGCTGCAGGAGATCGACGGCGTGGTGGCGCGGCCCGAGCTCGGCGTCGGCGAGGGCGCCGACGGGCCGTTCCTCGACAGCACCGTCGGCCTGGTGTGGCGCGCCCTCGTGATCTGGGTGTTCGTGCTGCTGGTGGTCGGCATCGCCCGGCTTCTCTGAGGCGGCTCAGGCCGCGCGGTAGGCGCCGCAGCGCCAGCACTGCGTGAACTGCCCCTCGCAGCGCTCGCCGCAGGAGGGGCAGTTCCACGGCGGACTGTTTTTCGGAAAAAAAGAATTTTTCAGGACAAGCTCGGCCCGCTCGGCGTCTTCCTCGCGCATGACCCAGACCTCGATCTGACACTCGGCGGGCGGCAGCTCGCCCATAGCGGAGGAGAGCAGCTCGTTCCTGACTACGGCACGGATTCCCTCCACCTCGAGCAGATTTCTCGCGTGGTGGGCTGCCGCCAGGTTGTAAGAGCTGAAGACCCTTTTCACTACAAATCGAAAAGCGCGTCGCATTTCGCGGCGCAGACGAAATCGTTCTCCGACAGCCCGCCGATGGCGTGCGTCATGTATTCGACCCGGCACTTGTTGTAGCCGATCGTGAGGTCGGGGTGGTGGTCCTCGCGATGCGAGATCCAGGCGAGGGCGTTGACGAAGGCCATGGTCTGGTAATAGTTCGTGAACGGATACACCTTGGCGAGCTTGCCGCCCTCGACCACCCAGCCCTTGAGCTGGCGCAGCATCTCTTTCGTCTGCCGGTCGGTGTAGGGCGCGACCCCGCCTTCGCAGGGCTTGCATTTCCTTTTCGCCAGTTCTGTCATGTCGTCCTCAGTCTCGCTATGCGCGTCGCCGCGGGGGGATGCGAATCGTAGAAGGCCGAATGCAGCGGGTCGGGCGTCAGGGTCGCGGCGTTGTCCTGGTAGAGCTTCACCAGCGCCTTCACCAGGTCGGCGGAGCTGGCGTGGCTCACGGCGTAGGCGTCGGCTTCGAACTCGCGCCTGCGCGAGTACAGGCTGGTGAGCGGGTGCAGGAAGAACAGGAACTCCGGCAGCACCAGGAAGAACAGCGCGAGCGCCGCGGCATTGCCTTCGGCCGAGACTCCCAGCCCCCGGTAGAACCAGGCCTCGTCGATCAGCTGGCCGAGGGCGAAGAGCACCGCGAAGCTCACGCCGGCGGTGAGCGCCATGCCCTTGGCGACGTGGTGCAGCTTGTAGTGGCCCAGCTCGTGCGCCAGCACCGCCTCCACCTCCGGCGGCTGCAGTCGGCTCACCAGAGTGTCGAACAGCACGATGCGCTTGGCGGCGCCGAAGCCGGTGAAGAAAGCGTTGCCGTGGCTCGAGCGCTTCGAGCCGTCCATCACGAACAGCCCGCTCGACTTGAATCCGGTGCGCTGCAGCAGCGCCGCGATGCGCGCCCTAAGGTCGCCTTCCGCGACCGGCGTGAACTTGTTGAACAGCGGCAGGATGAACGCCGGGTAGACCATCATCATGAGCAGCGAAAAGGCGACCCACACCGCCCAGACGTAGAGCCACCACAGCTCGCCGGCGCGGCCCATGAGCCACAGCACGACGACGAGCAGCGGCACGCCGAGCGCGAGCCCGACCAGCGTGTGCTTCACCAGGTCGGCGACAAACAGGCGCAGCGTCATCCGGTTGAAGCCGAAGCGCTCCTCGATGACGAAGATGCGGTACACGGTCGCCGGCAGGCCGGCGGCGGCCTGGACGAAGAACACGCTGAGGAGCAGCGCGGTGCCGTGCGGGATCGAGCCCGGCCCGAGCCATGCGCTCCACAGGTCCGAGACCCACTGGATCAGACCCCCCAGCGTCAGCACTAGGGTCAGCGCCGCGCCGACCAGCACATCCAGCATGCCGAGGCGCGCCTTCGCCACGGTGTAATCCGCGGCCTTCTGATGCGCCGCGAGCGGAATCGACCCGGTAAACGTGCCCGGCACCGCGTCGCGGTGCGCGCGCACGTGCCGGACCTGCCGCTCGCCCAGCCAGATGCGCGCCGCGGTTGCCGATGCGAGCGCCGCCAGGAAGATCCAGGAAAAAGCGTTAATCATGCAACATGAGAGAATAAATCATGGCGGCGGACCCCAACAACCTGATCTGGATCGACATGGAGATGACCGGCCTGCAGCCGGACTCCGACCGGATCATCGAGATTGCGCTGGTCGCCACCGACGGCCAGCTTGCGGTCCTCGCCGAGAGCCCGGTATGGGTGCTGCACCAGCCCGACGAGGTGCTCGAGGCGATGGACTCCTGGAACAAGGGCACGCACGGCAAGTCGGGCCTGATCGAGAAAGTACGCGCTTCCGGGCTCACCGAGGCGAAGGTCGAGGCGAGCGCGATCGAGTTCCTGGCGCAGCACGTGCCGGCGAAGATTTCGCCGATGTGCGGCAACTCGATCTGCCAGGATCGGCGCTTCCTCGCCCGCTGGATGCCGCAGCTCGAAAGCTATTTCCACTACCGCAACCTCGATGTCTCGACGCTCAAGGAGCTGGTGCGCCGCTGGAAGCCCGAGGCGGCGAAAGGCTTCGCGAAAGAAGGCAAGCACCAGGCGCTCGCCGACATCTACGATTCGCTGGAAGAGCTGCGCTTTTACCGCAAGACGGTGTTCAATATCTAGCGCTTTTTCTTCTTCCGGGGAGAGGCTTTCTTGGAAGAGGAAGAAACCTCCACGATGCACTCGATTTCCACCGGGATGCCGAACGGCAGCGAGCCCATGCCGACCGCCGAGCGCGCGTGCTTGCCGCGCTCGCCCAGCACCTGCACGAAGAGGTCCGAGCAGCCGTTGATCACCCGGGGGTGATCCTGGAACTCGGGCACGGCGTTGACCATGCCGAGCACCTTCACGACGCGCTTCACTTTGTCGAGGCTGCCGAGCTCCTCGCGCATCACCGCGAGCAGGTCCATGCCGATGGAGCGCGCGTGCTGGTAGGCCTGCTCGACGCTGTACTCGCGTCCGACCTTGCCGGTCGGCCGCGCGCCGTGCTCGTCGCGCGGGCCCTTGCCGGCGAGGAACAGCAGGTTGCCGGCGCGCACCGCGTTCACGTAGTTCGCGATCGGGGCCGAGACGGTCCCCAGGTCGATTTTCAGTTCCTTGAGTTTTTGCTCCGGACTCACTGAAGCGGGACGACTTTTCCAGGATTCAGAAGATTCTCCGGATCGAACAACCTTTTCAGGTCGCGCATCAGGTCGATCACGTCCTCGCCCAGCTCCTCGCGCAGGTAGGCCTGCTTGCCGATGCCGATGCCGTGCTCGCCGGTGCAGGTTCCCTCCATCGCCAGCGCGCGCTGCACCACCCGCACGTTCAGCGCCTTCGCCTCTTCGATTTCGGCGGGCTTGTGCGGATCGATCAGGATCACCAGGTGGAAATTGCCGTCGCCGACATGGCCGAACAGCGGGATCGGCAGCGAAGACTTCTCGATGTCCTTCGCCGTCTCGGTAATGCACTCGGCGAGCCGCGAGATCGGCACGCAGACGTCGGTCGAGAGGGCGCGCGAGCCGGGCTTGAGCTGCAGGCAGGCGAAGTAGGCGTGGTGGCGTGCCTCCCAGAGCCTGGTGCGGTCTTCCTGCTTGGTCGCCCACTGGAAGTCGAGGCCGCCGTTCTCTTTGGCGATGTCCTGCACCGTCTTCGCCTGCTCCACGACCGAAGCCTCGGTGCCGTGAAATTCCAGCAACAGCGTCGGCATCTCGCGGTGGCTGGTCTTGTTGTGGCGGTTCAGCGCAGCCATGGTGGTGGCGCACAGGAGCTCGCTGCGCGCGACCGGGACGCCCATCTGCAGGGTCTGGATCACGGTATTGGCGGCGCCGTCGATGGCCGGGAAGGCGCACACCGCAGCCGACATCGCCTCCTGCACCGGGTAGAGCTTCACCGTGACCTCGGTGATGATGCCGAGCGTGCCCTCCGAGCCGACGAACAGGCGCGTGAGATCGTAGCCCGCGGCCGATTTCTTGGCGCGGCGCGAGGTCTGGATGACGCGGCCGTCGGCGAGCACCACTTTCAGCGACAGCACGTTCTCTGCACCACGGCGTCGAGGTCCTCCTCGTGCACCGCCAGCACCTGGTTCATCTGCGACAGGTCGATCGTCACGCCGCCCTCGATCGCGAGGATGTGGCCTTCGAGCGAAGTGCCGACGCCGTAGGGGATCATCGGCACGCGGTGGCGCCGGCAGATATTGACGATGTCGCGGACTTCTTCCGTGGTTTTTGCGAAAACCACCGCGTCGGGCGGCGCGTAGGGGAAATAGGACTCGTCCTTGCCATGGTGCTCGCGCACCGCCGCCGAAGTGGAGACGCGGTCGCCGAGCAGCGCTTTCAGCTCCGCGACGACCGACTGATCGAACTCGCGCGCCTTGTTCATGGAAACTATTTTAGTCTTATCTCGCCGTCGAAAGGCAGCTTGACGCCGAGCGACGGGATCTCCAGCGTCATTTTCGCCGGCAAGGTTTCGTTGCCGGAAAGCTGTTTCTTTTGAAGAGCATTCTGCACCGCCTGCTCGATCTCGTGCTGCGAGCCGACGCCCACCATCTTGAGGAACTTGCGGATGCTGAGGTTGAACGTTTCCTGGTCCATTAGCGGTCTCCTTTGAGAATCTTTTTTGCGAGCTCCTTGCCCAGCTCGACGCCCCACTGGTCGAAACTGTCGATGTTCCAGATCACGCCCTGGGTGAACACCTTGTGCTCGTACAGCGCGAGCAGCCGCCCGAGGTTTCTCGCATCCAGCTTTTCGAGCCGGATCGTGCTCGACGGGCGGTTTCCGGGATGTTGTCTGTAAGGCGGCAGGGAACGATCGGTGGTTCCGAGCATGAGCGCCTCGGCCTGCGCGCGCAGGTTGGCGGAAAGAATTTCATCCGAAGAAATGTCGATGAAATCGACCGGCACCGTCTGCGTGCCCTGGTGCAGCAGCTGGTGGAACGAATGCTGGCTCGCGGTGCCCTCCATTCCCCAGACGACCGGCGAAGTGGAGTACTCGATTTCACGGCCCTCGCGGTCGACCCGCTTGCCGTTCGATTCCATCTCGAGCTGCTGCAGATACGCCGGCAGCAGGCGCAATGCGCTGGAATAGGGCAGCACCGCGTGCGTCGTCGCGCCGAGGAAGTTCGTGTTCCAGATGCCGATGAGCGCCATGAGAACGGGCAGGTTCTTTTCGAGGGGCATTTGCGCAAAATGCCCGTCCATGTCTTTTGCACCTTTTAGAAAGTCTTCGAAGTTCTCGAAGCCCATGGCGCAGGCAGCCGCCAGGCCGACCGCCGACCAGACCGAGAAGCGCCCGCCGACCCAGTCCCACATCGGCAGGATCTCGAGGACGCCGAAGTTCCTTGCTTCGGCTTCATTTGCCGTTACCGCATAAAAATGATTCTTTCCCTGCAGCCATTTCCTTGCCGCCAGCGCGTTGGCAAGCGTCTCCTGCGTGGCAAACGTCTTGGAGGCCACGATGAACAGCGTCGTCGCCGGATCGGCGCCTTGCAACGCCCGCTGCAAGTCCAGCGGGTCGGCGTTGGCGGCGAAGCGCACGTCGAGCGCACCGTCGCCGAGAGCGTCGGCCAGAAGCCGCGGCCCCAGGTCCGAGCCGCCGGTTCCCAGATTGACTATGCGTTTGAAGGTTTTTTCGCTTCTTATCTTTTCCGTTATCTTTTTTATTCTGGAAAGTGTTTCTTTCACTTCGGGAGGCGCAGAGCTTCCTGCTCTGAGCGCGGAATGCCAGGCAGCTCGGTTCTCCGTGTTATTAACTTTTTGGCCGGAGAGAAGGGCGTCGCGCCACGCCGGCAAGCCGCGCTCGCCGGCGAGGTTCGACAGCAACCGAAGCGTTATCGCGCCCACGCGCTGGCGGGAGTAGTCGTAGCGAACGCCGGGCGCCTCGGCGACGTACTGCAGGCTCCTCGCGACATCGCCCTCGAACAGCTGCGACAGATGCACGCCGCGCCAGCTCTCCGCATGGTGCAGGAGCTGGCCCCAGGCCTTGCAGTCCGTCGGACTGCGGCTAGGCGGCGTGGTATTCATTTCTTCAGCCGGTAAAGCCGCTGGGTCTCGGCGCGGTCGCCCGGGCGGCCGACGTCGGCGAGCTTCACCCAGCCTTCGCCCGGGGCGCCCAGCTCGATCCCGGGATTGCCCTGCACGATGAGCAGCGGGCAGGCCCTCGGATTGAGCAGATCGTACGGGCGGGTGCGGATTCCGGCATGGTAGTGCAGCGCCGCCGCCTGCGGTACGCCGAGCGACTTGGCGGCGATGCAGCCCGCGTCGGGCGGGATTGCGGCGCGCAGCTTGAGCGCCACCAAGCGGTAGCTCTTCTGATAGTCGACCCACGGCATCCACAGCATGGCAACCGTGCCCCAGAGAAGCACCACGCCAGCCGCCCAGCGCAGCACGCTGCGGATCGGCGCCGGCGCGGTGAAGAACACCAGGTAGACCCAGCCGAGCGCCAGCAGCAGCGCGACGAGGAACGGCAGGAGCTGGAATTGCGCCGCGAAGCCCGGCGCCGCGCGCTCGAGGTTGGCGGCGATCCTCGGCGGCGTTCCGGTGAGCATCGCGAAATAGCCCAGCCAGACCAGCGCGGCGCAGCAGGCGAAGGTGACGACGCCGAACCAGTCGAGCGCCGCAGCCGCGCCGCGCCGCAACGTGGGGATTCCCTGCGAGGCGAGGAAGGCGAGCGGCGCGAGCAGCGGAATCATGTTGACGTCGAGCGCCGGGCCCCAGAAAGCCAGCCCGGCGAGCAGCAGCGCGATCGCCGCCGCGGGGACGAACACACGCGGATCGCGCCATCGCCGGCGCAGCGCCCAGCCGGCCCACAGCGCGAGCGGCCAGGCCGGCCAGGCGAACCAGCTGCCTGTCGACAGAAAATACTTCAGGTTGGCGAGCGCGGCGCCGTGGGGCTGCATGGAGATCCTCCACCAGGCGGCGAACAGCTCGGGCGAGCGCAGGTACAAAGCAGTCGGCCAGCTCAAACAAATTACTGCTGCAATTAAGAAAGAACAAAGCAAAAAGGGCAGGGCGCTGCGCCTGCGCCACTCGTCGCACGCCAGGTGCGCTGCGGCGACCGCGAAACCGAGCGCGGCGGGCGCCAGCCAGGTCGAGGCGAGAAAGCCGAGGCCGAGGGCGGTGCCGAACAGGGCGCCGGCGGCCGCCGGCCGCCGGGTGGCGTGCGGCAGCACGGCCATGGCGCCGCAAAGCGCGGCAAGCGCCGCCAGCTCGGGCAGCGCCTCGTGTGCGTGCACGATGAGGCCGACGCAACCCAGCAGCAGCAGCGGTGCGCCGGCGCTGGTGGTGGCGCTGCGCTCCTCCCCCAGGCTCCAGTCGCGCGCCGCCACGTGCGCGAGCCACAGCGCGGCGAGCATGAACACGCCGCTCGCCAGCCGCGCGCCGGCGTGAAACTCGAGCAGGGGCTGCAGCAGCCAGCCGAGCGCCGCCGCGAGCCAGTGATACAAGGGCGCGTCGTCCAGCCGGGCGAGATCGGCGATGCGCGGCACGATCGGATCGCCCGAGAGCGCCATCTGCCAGACCACGCCGATGCCCAGCGCGTCGTGCGATTTCCAGGGGTCGTGCCCGGCGAGGCCGGGCAGCACGAAGGCGAGCGCGATCGCCGCGAGCGCGGCAGGCGCGGGCGGCAGCTGAAACCTGGGAGACTTCAGGAGGGGCACTGCGCCATGCCCCCGGGTCTTACTTCGCGGGCTTCTTGGTGTAGCGGCGCCTGAATTTCTCGACCCGGCCCGCGGTGTCGACGATCTTCTGCTTGCCGGTATAGAACGAGTGCGACTCCGAGGATACCTCGACCTTGACGACCGGGTACTCCTTGCCGTCGCTCCACTTCATGGTCTCGCGGCCCTTGGTGTCGACCGCCGAGCGCGTCAGGAAGGAATGATTCGAGCTGGTGTCGAGAAAGATCACCGCCTGGTATTGGGGATGGATGCCTTGCTTCATTGGAGTCTCGCCGCGAAAAGGTCGCGATTATACCTAAAGATCAGCCCCTTCTCATCGAATCGAAGAACTCGCCGTTCGACTTGGTGGCCTTCAGCTTGTCGATCAGGAATTCGGCCGCCTCGAGCTCGTCCATCGGGAACAGGAGCTTTCTCAGCACCCACACCTTCTGCAGGATCGGCGCCTCGATCAGCAATTCCTCGCGCCGGGTGCCCGAGCGGTTGACGTTGATGGCGGGGTAGATGCGCTTCTCGTGCATCCGGCGGTCGAGGTGGATCTCCATGTTGCCGGTGCCCTTGAATTCCTCGTAGATCACGTCGTCCATCCGGCTGCCGGTGTCGATGAGGGCAGTCGCTATGATCGTCAACGATCCGCCTTCCTCGATGTTGCGCGCCGCGCCGAAGAAGCGCTTGGGCTTCTGCAGCGCGTTCGCGTCGACGCCGCCGGTGAGGACTTTCCCCGAGGCCGGCACCACGGTGTTGTAGGCGCGCGCCAGCCGGGTGATCGAGTCGAGCAGGATCACCACGTCCTTCTTGTGCTCGACCAGCCGCTTGGCTTTTTCGATCACCATCTCGGCCACCTGCACGTGGCGGCTCGCCGGCTCGTCGAAGGTGGAGGCGACCACCTCGCCGCGCACCGAGCGCGACATCTCGGTCACTTCCTCGGGCCGCTCGTCGATCAGCAGCACCATCAGGGTGACGTCGGGGTGGTTGGCGATGATGGCGTGAGCGATGTGCTGCAGCATCACCGTCTTGCCGGCCTTGGGCGGGCTGACGATCAGCCCTCTCTGGCCTTTTCCTATCGGCGCGATGATGTCGATCACGCGCCCGGTGATGTTCTCTTCGGCCTTGATGTCGCGCTCGAGCTTGAACGCCTCGTCCGGGTGCAGCGGCGTCAGGTTCTCGAACAGGATCTTGTTCTTGGCCGCCTCGGGGGCCTCGCCGTTGACCTTGTCGACCTTCACCAGCGCGAAGTAGCGCTCGCCGTCCTTCGGCGTGCGGATCTCGCCTTCGATCGAGTCGCCGGTGTGCAGGTTGAAGCGGCGGATCTGCGACGGCGAGACGTAGATGTCGTCGGTGCTCGCGAGGTACGAGGTGTCGGGCGAGCGCAGGAAGCCGAAGCCGTCGGGCAGCACTTCCAGCGTGCCGTCGCCGAAGATCGAGACCCCTTTCTTCGCCTGGCTCTTGAGCAGCGCGAAGATCAGGTCCTGCTTGCGCATCCGGCTCGCGTTCTCGATGCCGTGCGCGGTGGCCATCTCGACCAGCGCCGTGACGTGGTGGGTCTTCAGCTCGGAGAGGTGGTTCGGAATCGCGACCGACCCCGCAGCCGGCGCGACGGCGCCCGCGGCAGCCGGGGCGGCCGGCGACTCGGGGGTTGCGGGTGAACGCGTTGCTTCCGGCTGGGCCGTTGGCGACCTGCTCATTCTTGGGGTTTGCGCCGAGGGTTCGGCGCTGGCCTGCAAACCAGGGTTTCTTGAATCTTACGGTTCTTGAAGCCCGCCCCCGGGAACCCCGGGAAGCGGTTTAAAGCGTAAGGCCTTTAGATATTACTGTCAAGAAAAGCAGTCAGTTGCGACTTGGACAGGGCGCCGACGCGCGTCGCCTCGACGTTGCCGTTCTTGAACAGCATCAGCGTCGGGATGCCCCGGATGCCGAACTTCGCCGGCACCTGCTGGTTCTCGTCGACGTTGATCTTGGCGATCTTCAGCCGGCCGTCGTACTCCTTGGCGATGTCGTCCAGGATCGGCGCGATCGACTTGCAGGGGCCGCACCACTCGGCCCAGTAATCGACCAGCACCGGGGTGTCGGACTTCAGCACCTCCGGCTCGAACGTGTCGTCGGTGACATGGTGGATGTCTGAACTGCTCATGTTT
>WNFI01522350.1_pt1 | contig 32559 bp, 32 predicted proteins | sample 5400471 | NCBI WGS metagenome assembly WNFI01 (sample SAMN13153348, study PRJNA577476) | soil metagenome | isolation source: 100 cm saprolite on Douglas fir-dominated hillslope | place: USA:California | collected 2013-09-17 | reverse complement strand
AATCTCTTCCCGCGAAAACGAATCTTCAACCCTGGACCCTGGTGGCTCAGCCTTGTTCCACTCCCGATTGTTCGTGGGCGTGGGATGGATGTTGTGCGAGGTTGGGTCTCCATTCACCACCTGCAGCCGCTGGTTTGCTCGCATGGCCAGCACGTGCGGCTCGTACATACAGCCTTTCTGATTGATGACGATCGGCTGGCTGGGCGGATCAAATGTGCGATCACCCAGTCCCTCAGAAACAAAAACGATCACATTTTCCAGTTCGCCTTTCGAGTCGGTCATGACTTCTTGCGAAAATACGGGGGAGGGATGCTGTTTCGCGCAACTCGGATCCGCAGCCATGCTGATAGGCTTGGGTTTCGGTGCTGTGCCTTCAAAGCGTGCGACTCCTTTCACGGAAGCTGTACTGGCCACGCTTATTGGGGGAGGGCCGCCTGCCTTGACTGCCTGCTGAGTAGAAATGCAAATTGCGAATACCAGAGCCGATATCGAAACTAGTTTCTTCGTTCTCATAATAGCTGCACCTCAATTCAGAATTCTCGCGTGAGACTCTCGTGTGTAAAAGACCACTGTTGTAGGCCTTAGCTGGCGTGAGCCTACTCTGCATGCCGAGCGGCGCCGGTCGCAGCAGCGCGGTTGGCAAGAAACTCGTGGTAGCCCTGCCGGTAGCCCGCGGCGAACAAGGTACGGTCCTCGTCGGCCGCCCATCGGCCGCTGGCGATGCGCATCGGACTGCCCTCTTCCGCCGCTATTCTTCCCAGATAGAGTCCGTCCCGAAAGGCGGCGCTGGCGTCGCGGCCGGAATCTGCCTCGACGATTGTCCGGGTGCTGGGCTGACCGTTGTGCAGAATGGCCTGTAGCGTGGCCGTCGCTCCCGCGAACAGCGCGAGCACGGCGATGTACAAAGAAAGTTTTGTCATAGCTTCTCCCTGCTCGCTTCCAAGCGATCGGTCCAGACTGCATCGGGACCTCAAACAGCTCGCGGAAGCGAGTTCTCGCAAATCAGCTTTCAAATCAGGTAGCAGGGGGTTGTTCTTGCCCGATTGCCGTAGCGTAAGACATACATCGGTGGCGCTTGTCAGCGCGAGGTCACGCTCACGTCATTTCGCAGTCATTTGTATGTCAACGACTTGTCGGCGGAAACGTACAGCGAGCGGAGTCGAGTTCAAAAGAGTCTCCGAGGGCGTGTGGGATCAGCGCAATTTTTTCGCTTGACCTGATTGTACTAATGATCTATAACACTAGTGTTCTATATGACTGCTAAGTTCCCGGCACCGGTGAAGCGACGTTTCGAATTCAAGCTCGACCTGCACAGCGGCGTTCCCGTCTACCGTCAGCTTATCGACCAGGTCCGATCGGGCACCGCCTCGGGCTCGCTGACCGCGGGCGACCAATTGCCTACGGTGCGCCAGCTGGCGGTGGACCTGGCCATCAATCCCAACACCGTGCTGCGCGCCTATCGGGAACTGGAGTTGGGCGGCCTGATCGAGACCCATCAGGGTACGGGAACTTTTGTCGCCAACAAGAAACCGGAAAAGAATAATGCCGAACGCGAGCGCCAGCTCAATCAGCTGACCGGCGAATTCGCGGCCCGCGCGGGAGCAGCCGGATTCACGGTCGAAGAGTTGCTCGATCGTCTGCGCGAGTTATTGCCACATCCCACGCAAAGGAGATAGACGTCATGGCGAAAATCGAGCTTCCTCCCATCAATGGAGTTGCCGTCAGCCTGTTCGTGATCTGCATCGTTGCCGGCGTCATAGTGACCGGAGTCGTCCATTATCCGGCGCCCGCAATTATCGGTGTCTTCGTAGGCCTCTACTTCCTGTTCGCTATCAAGGTGGTGCAGCAGTGGGAGAAGGTTGCCCTGCTGCGGCTGGGGCGGTATGTCGGACTCCGCGGTCCGGGGCTGTTCCACATTGTGCCCATCGTCGAAACTCTCAGCTCCTATGTGGACCAACGCGTGCGCGTGGCCAACGTCTCGGCCGAATCCACTCTGACCCGCGACACGGTTCCGGTGAACGTCGACGCCATCGTGTTCTGGATGGTGTGGAACGCGGAGAAGTCCATTCTTGAGGTGGAGAACTTTATCGAGGCCATCAATATGAGCGCGCAGACCGCCCTGCGGGAGTCGATCGGCCGCCACGAGTTGGCGCAAATGATCACGGAGCGCGAAGTTCTCGGACGGGAACTGCAGCGCATCCTGGATGAGAAGACCAATCCCTGGGGCATCACCGTGCAATCGGTGGAGATCCGGGACGTGCGAATCCCACAGGGACTGGAAGATGCGATGTCGCGCCAGGCACAGGCCGAGCGCGAACGTCAGGCACGAATCATTCTGGGCCAGGCGGAAAAAGAAATCGCCGACAGTTTCGTGCAGGCGGCAGCATCTTACGCCGAAAACCCCGTGGCTCTGCACCTGCGTGCCATGAACATGTTGTACGAAGCGATCAAGGAGCGCGGCTCGATGGTCATCGTGCCGTCGTCGGCAGTCGAAACCATGGGACTGGGGGGAACGCTCGCAACCGCATCACTCGGTGGAGCGAAACCCTAACAACTCAACCTCAATAGATCGAAAGGAGCAGAACATATGAATCGCATACTAGAAGTGTGTCTTGTCGCCGTAGCATTAGCTACAAACCTCACGCCTGCAGCGCATGCGCAATCTCCGGCACTGCAAAAAGGCATCAGTGTGCAGATGCCAACAACCAGCAACGCAGTACCGATGCCCGAAGCGGACAACGAGGACGCATGGATCGCCACCGTGACAGCCGACGGCAGTATGTACTTCGGAACGGATCCAGTCACTCCCGCAGGTTTGGCAGACGAGATGAAGAGCCGTCCTCGCAATCGCGAGCAAAAGCTCTACGTCAAAGCCGACGCTCATACTGCATTTGCCAATGTGGAAAGAGTACTTGAAGCAGGCCGGTCGGTCTTTTTTGATGCAACCGTCCTGCTCACAGCCCAAGCAGAATCGCCGGCCCCAGGGACTATCGTCTCGCCGAAAGGCCTGGAAGTTCTCGTTGGTTCGTCCGCTGGCTCGGACTCAATCGTCGTGCAAGTGTCCAACGATGGACGGCAAGGTGCGACTCTCAAGGTCAACAATCGGCAGATTGCATCGGCTGACTTGCACGCCATATTGATGCAACTCCTCCCGACCCGAAGTGAGAAAGTGGTCGCAGTGAAAGCAGACGGGCAATTGCCATTTGCAGATGTCGTGCACGTGATCGACGTATGTCATTCGACAGGAGCCAAAGTCGTTCTGGCCAACCAGTGAATGTAATTCGGTAGCAAACAGACCTCAAGCGAGGAGGACCTTATGACAAACCCACAGTCGATACACGCTCCAACGGCCGATCAGGTCCATCGCTGGCTGACGGCGGCCGCCTCGCTGGCCGTTGGCGGGGCATTCTTCTCGTTGTGGTTCTGGTTGTTGCCGCGGTGGCTCGGTTTCAGCGTGGAAATGGCGGGCGCGGCACGGTGGCGATGGCTGGCTGCGGTTCCGTCCGTGCTGGGATTTTCTGTTGCCCTGCGCTGCATCTGGGATTTCGGGTGGACGGGACGCGGCACACCCGTCCCGGTGGCTCCGCCGCAGCGATTGGTTGTGGTGGGTTTCTATCGATACGTGCGCAATCCCATGTACGTGGGCTCTGCAGCAGGCTGGATTGGCTTGTGGGTGATTTTCGGGCACGCTAATGCGAGGTTGATCGCTGCCGTAATCGCGGTCGCCCTCGGCGTGCATCTGTTTGTCGTTTTCTACGAGGAGCCGACGCTGCGCAGGAAGTTTGGGGCGGAGTACAAAGAGTACTGCCGGAACGTGCGTCGCTGGTGGCCGCGTCTGCGGGGCTGGGATAAGCCGCTATGACCGCAAGGGAAGGAGTGGGAATAGTATTGTCCGTGCTGGACGCTTGCGGTCGATCCTCTCGCTTCATTCCCCACCGAAGGTGATGTCGGGTGCCTCGTCAAGCGCCGCCAGGACTCCCGAACGGTCCATCGCACGGATAACGCCATCTAGATAGGTGTTCTGGAGCGCCTGCGCGAGAGTGTTAACGAGTGCCGGGTCTTCGTGCGCTCGCCCACGACCTTTGCCAGGCGGGCCGTTGATGACAGTCGCACTAGTTCGTACCCGAGTTCTCCCATAGGACCGTGGAAATGATGGGCGAGGTCGCCGACTCGCAGGTATTTCGCGGCGAGAGCGTTCAGGTATTCGCGATATTCATCATCAGTCATAGGACACCTCGATCCCCAGCCACCGAGCCCCGTTTGCGACTGTGGTTGGACAGCCGAGGGCGGCTGTCCCCACATTTTCGGCGAGCCTTTCAATTACCAGACGTGGCAGGCGTTTTCCGCCACCATGGGCTGCCCGGCTTTGCAGCCCCATGCCTTCTGGAACTCCGGCATGTTCTGCACCACTCCGTCGACCCGGTACTTGCCAGGTGAGTGGGGATCGGTAAGTACTCGCACTCTGGCTATCTCAGGACGCCGTTTCTCACACCACACTCGCGCGAATCCTAGAAAATAACGCTGCTCCGGTGTGTAGCCATCGATCTTCTGTCCTTCCCTTCCGGTCTTGTCGTCGGCGATCATGTGCTCGAGCGCCATCAGCGCGATGCGGGCGCCACCGTTGTCGGCGGTGTTCTCGCCCAAGGTCAGTTTGCCATTCAGCTTCAGATCATCGACTGCGACGAAGTTCGAGTATTCGTCAGCCACGCAAGCAGCGCGCTTTTCAAATTCCTTGCCATCCTGTTCGGTCCACCAGTCGTGCAGGTTGCCCTGCGGATCGAACTTCCGGCCCTGATCGTCGAAGCCGTGGGTGAGTTCGTGGCCAATGACCAGGCCGATGCCGCCGAAGTTGACGGCGTCGTCCATAGTCTTGTCGAAAAAGGGCGGCTGCAGAATGCCCGCGGGAAACACGATTTCGTTGAACGAGCCGCTGTAGTACGCATTCACCGTCGGAGGAGTCATGCCCCACTCCTTGCGGTCGAGCGGCTTGTCGATCTTGGCGATTTCGCGCTTCGATTCAAATGCGTTCGCCTGAGCGACATTGCCCAGCAGATCGTCACTCTTGATCACAACCGAACTGTAGTCACGATACACATCGGGATAGCCGATCTTGTTGCGAATGGCATCGAGCTTTACCTTGGCTTGCTTCTTAGTTTCGTCGCTCATCCAGGAAAGATCGCGGATGTCTTCGGCCAAAGACTTCTCAAGAGCGTCTACCATCTTGAGCATGCGCTGCTTGCCTTCCGGGCCGAAGGTGACGTCCACATATCTTTGCCCGAGGGCCTCACCCAATTCGCGATCGGTGAGGTTGACGCATCGCTTCCAGCGCGCCGGAATTTCCTTCTGGCCGGTAAGGTTCTGCTGGAACTTGAAGTTGGCGTCGACGAATGGCTGAGAAAGCCACGGGGCCGTGGCGTTCAGCACGTGCCAGCTGACGTATGTCTTTAACGAATCCAGAAATTCCGAGTCGAGCACTGCGTTCACCTGCTTGAAAAAGTCGGGATTCGTGACATTGAGCTGGGAAAAATTGGGCGCACCCACCGCGGTGAAGTAGCGGTTCAGATAGAAATTGGGACCGAGCGCAACCGCCTGGTCGCGGCTCATCTTGTGGTCGCGGTTCTTGGGGTCTCGGCGCGCGGTGCGGTCCATCGAGGCTTTGGCCAAAGCGGTCTCGATACGGAGCACGGTTTGCGCCGACTCGGCAGCCTGCTGCGGCGTCTGGCCTGCCAGCGTAAACGATTGCGTGACATACTCCACCAGGTGCTGCCGCATCTCTTTCATCTTCGCGTTGTCGTCCTTGATGTAGTAGTCGCGGTCGGGCAGCGTGAGGCCGCCCTGGTCTATGTAGGCGATGACTTGGTCGGCATTGTGCAGATCAGAGGCCGAATAGAAACTGAACAGCGAACCGGCCCCCACCACGTCCAGGTGCGCGAGTTCGTCGATCAGCGTGCCCTTGTCTTGCACTGCCGCGACGCGGTCGAGCTCTGGCTTAACCGCTGAAATGCCCTTGGCGTTCACCGCCTTCTCATCCATGCACGAGCCGTAGAGATCGCCGATTCTCTGGTCGACGCCATTGCGGCTTGCTCCTCCGGCGGCAGCCTTCTCCAAAATGCCGCGCTCGATGTCGAGATTGCGTTCGTGAAGTTCCACGAAGCTGACCCACTGCGACTGGTCGGGAGGGATTTCCGAGTTCTTGATCCAGTTGCCGCAAGCGTACTGGTAGAAGTCCACGCAGGGATCGATGGTCTTGTCGATCGTATCGAGGCTGAAACCGGGAGCGGGCCTGGTGGAGGAAGAGGTTTGGGCCAAGCCGCTGACGGCGGCGCACATCACAACGACAAACGGCAAAAGGGACCAGCGCATAAATCAATCTCCTGAGCGCAAACTCTCAACGCACTTCTAAACACGATCTTCTAAAGACGATGGAACCGCCGATTTTATGCTTTCCCCGGTTCTACGAACAAGAGGTCCCCGCGTCGGAAAAACGCGTCGGAAAAATAAGAGACGAACTCGTCAAAGCCCTTGCACATGGCGCCGCATCGACGCGTCCCAAATCGGGAAAACCACGTCTATCTCGTTGAAACACCAGTTCCCCTCCAATGGCGCAGAGGTTGCACGGTACGGCTCAGTACATTTCGAGTCGCCCAGCCATCCAGTAGTCCACAGTCTTCCCCGTGGTGACCGGGCCTTGCGATGATAACCCGAGGAGAATTCCATTTGTCGACCACCCGCTTACTTGCTCTCATGCTCCTGATGGTCGCCCATGCTGTAGCGCAAAATCGCATGGCCACCGAAACCCGCAGCGAAGTGGGCGATGAAACCGGCACAGCGGACGGAGGCAGTTTCAATCCCGCTCCGCCGGTCGTCCGTCCCGAGACGCCGGCCCCGCGAGTCATCGACAAGAAGTTCATCGCCGTCATGGGTGCGCTCGGTGGCGCTGAGAGTCTGCGTTTCACCACACGCAAGCTGGTGCTGGACCACGAGTTCGCCGCCGGCGCTCCGTGGGTGACCAGTGTCCCTCCAAACCAGCACCTGGTTGCCAAGTACGCAGGACTCTACGCAGTCGAATTGCTTGTCGCGTACGAAATCAAGAAGCCTCACTCCTGGCTTCCGGACGATAAGATCATCCGAAAACTTTGGTGGGCATATCCCGCAGCAATGGGCGTGCTCCATATCAAGAACGCGATCGGCAACATCCGAACCCAAGCCCCGTCAGGCTGCCCGGTACCGCAGTGCCAATTGCAATAATTCGCGGAACCTGAGCCAGCGCGGTTTTCTGCCACGCCTTTTCCGCGTCTCCGCGGCGGAGATCATGGCTTTCGCACGCGTATAATCAAGGCTTACCAGATAATTGTGAAGGACAGCCTTGTTATGACCCCCACGAATGGTACTTCCGGCAATGGCAGTAACGGTTACAGCGTCCCGCAGCCGCGCACCGAGTGGCTCGCCCGTCGCAAGCGCGAGAACGCAAACGGCAACTTTTCGCAGATGCACTATGCGCGTCAGGGCGTCATCACGGAGGAAATGGGATACGTAGCGCACCGCGAGAAGCTGGCACCCGAACTGGTGCGGGACGAAGTGGGCCGAGGACGCATGATTATCCCGGCCAACATCAATCATCCTGAGCTGGAGCCGATGGCAATCGGCGTGGCTTCTCTGTGCAAGATCAACGCCAACATCGGCAACTCGGCAGTCACTTCGGAGATCAACGAGGAACTGAAGAAGCTGCACACCGCCGTGCACTACGGCGCTGACACGGTGATGGATCTTTCCACCGGGGGCGATATTCACGAAATCCGCGAGGCCATCCTGCGCCACTCTCCAGTCCCCATCGGCACGGTACCGATTTACGAAGCGATATCGCGCGTAAAGCGCGTCGAAGACTTGAACGCCGAAGTGATGCTGGAAGTGATCGAAGAGCAGGCGGCCCAAGGCGTGGATTACATGACGATTCACGCCGGCGTGCTCATCCAATATCTGCCGCTGATTTCGAAGCGCATCACCGGCATCGTAAGCCGCGGCGGCGCCATCCTCGCCCAGTGGATGGCCTACAACCACAAGCAGAATTTTCTCTACGAGCGCTTCGACGACATCTGCAAGATTTTCAAGAAGTACGATGTCAGCTTTTCGCTGGGCGATGGCCTGCGTCCCGGCTGCGTGGCCGACGCTAGCGACGAAGCTCAATTCGCCGAACTAAAAACTCTGGGTGAGCTGACCAAGAAAGCCTGGGAGCACGATGTGCAGGTAATGATCGAAGGCCCCGGCCACGTCTCCATGGACAAGATCAAGGAGCAGGTCGAGAAAGAAGTCGAACTCTGTTACGAAGCGCCCTTCTACACGCTGGGACCGCTGGTCACCGACATCGCCCCCGGCTACGACCACATCACGTCCGCCATCGGCGCAGCCATGATCGGATGGTACGGCGCGGCCATGCTCTGCTACGTGACCCCGAAAGAGCATCTCGGCCTGCCAAACGAAAAAGACGTGAAGGACGGCATCATCGCCTACAAGATTTCCGCCCATGCCGCCGACATCGCCCGCGGACGTCCCGGTGCCCGCGACCGCGACGACGCTCTCAGCTACGCCCGCTACAAATTCGATTGGGAAAAGCAATTCGCCCTCTCCCTCGACCCCGAAACCGCCCGCTCCATGCACGATGAAACCCTGCCCGACGACTACTACAAAGAAGCAGCCTTCTGCTCCATGTGCGGCCCGAAATTCTGCTCGATGAATTATTCGTCCAAGGTGGACGAATACAACAAGCAGGTCCACGGCATCGAGAAGAAAGATTATTCGGAACTGGTGGAGAGGCTGGTTTCGATTAAGTAAGGCTGAGCAAGGCGGATGTACAATTGAGAGCCGTATCCGCGCGAGTGAGTAGGGGTTCGATCGGACCACCGCTCGACCAGCGACAGCAAGATGCCCTTGTTACTGGACAACGGTGGGCACCCTCCCTCCGAGCTGACTCAATTTCGTCACCGTTGGTCTCGATTATGCCAACCGGATCGCTCTCAATCAGCAAGTCGACCCTGATTCAGTAAATCCTGCAGGACAATCCCCTGATAACTCAAGACTCGATCCAATTTGTCTAAACACGGCTTCCTTGTAAGCCTCTTTCCCTATCTGATGGCTGTAATGGGTAAGCTTGATCAACTTGCGATATTCCTTTTCATTCAAGTTCTCGCTTAAAAGTTTGTGGGCGTCTTCCCCGAAGGCCAAGATAACTGGCGCCACAGCTTTGAGATCTTGCATCTCTTCTCGGAAAGTCTCTAAGTTCTTTTCAATGATTTCTGGACGTTCCCTTAAATATTTCAATACATTCGTTGAATCTACTTCCTCGAGGAACTTTATGATGTCGGTCATGTAAGCTCCGTAGTACGACGACTCTTTGAAGGCGTATCGAATCTTGAAATCATTCGCCCTTGGGTTGGGATCATGGAAATTAATAAATGGTTCTGAAACTGGTCTAGAAATATTCAATCCAACCATGACGACATTATTCCTCAGTAGGCTCAAAACGCCTTCGTTGTTGAAATGACTGACATCTCCCATATTTGATTTTGGTTTTTCTGACGCATCAGCCCACACAGCCCAACTGGCGTAGCTACCGTGCTTTTGTTTGATGTTTTCGAACTGTTGAATGTCGATCATCGGATTCCTTCAATCCGCCGAGTGCCCCACTTCTCGCCTCCTTTGCGAGAAGTGGGATCCTTTCATAACTCAAAACAGCACCTTAATCAAATGCACGTCGCGCTTCATCGCGTGCGACGCCACCCGGATCGGCGCGGGTCGGTTCGTTTCATGCGTGCTTCTGCCGCCGCTCGACGTCTTCTTTCGGGCGCTGCCTGGATGAGCACATCGGCGGGGATTTCCAGCTTTCGGTGCAGATTGCGGATCATGTTGAGCGACAATGGACGAGCTCCCCGCATGACTTCATACACCCGAGTTCTCTGGCCAATAACTCCGATCAGCGCCTTGTAGTCTTTGCCCTCTTGTTCCAGCCGGAACTTAATGGCCTCAATCGGGTCAGGTAGGTCAACCGGGTAATGCTCTCGTTCGTAAGCCTCAACCAGAGTGACCAGAACGTCCAATTCGTCAGCCGCAGCAGTGCCTTGTGGCGATCTCCACAATTGCTCAATTCGCTGCAAGGCGGCCTCGTGATCGCCTTCCGTTCTGATTGGTTTAATTTCCATATCTCACCATCTTTACGTCGATTTTGTCGTATTCAGCGTGAGTTCCCAGCCATTTGATGAACACAATCTCCCGCTGGTAATCAACCGCGACGACAAGCCGATATGCATTGCCTTTAATGTTAAACACGACTCGATCATTGCCTACAATGCTGGCATTCGCATAAGCGCGGGTCACGTCCGCGGGCATCTTCCACTTAGCGCCTTGTACCTCATGGAACCAGGACTCCAGGGCCGATTTGACGGCTTTCTGGTCCCTGCTGCCCCGAAGCGCCTCGACGAAATTTCTGAGCGTTTTTCGCGCGATGATTCGCAAAGCTCAACGCCGTACATCCAACTCTAGAATACTCTGTACCCAAAACGGGCACAAGAGGAAAAACACGTAGAATTTGGCCGACCCGGTTGGGATTGCAGTCTGAGACAACGACCGATAAGCTGACTCGCGGGCAGGAGTGCCCGCGCCACACAACCCTACTTCCCTTCCAGCGTGATATCCCCGACCGAGACATGCGCGCGCAACTCGTACTTGCCGTCGCCGTGATACTTCAGGGTCTTACCCAGCCATCCGCTGGTTTCGCCATAGCCGTTGCCGTTGACATCGCCGATGCTGGTGCTGGCATGGACCAGGCGATAGCCCGTCTGTCCGTTGGCCACGCGAATATCTCCCACGTTGAGGGTTAGATCTTTGTCGCCTTCGATGTCTTCCACGGTAAGGTCGCCAACTTTTTCATGTACGTCGAGGTTCGTGTTTTGCGGGACCTCGAGTTCAACGTCGAACTGCGTGTTGCCTCCGGACGGGGCGTGGAACTCGATGCTGGCATCATGGCCGCGAACCTCGAAATCCACCTTCGCATCTTTCACATGGCTCTCGCGGCGCGACTTGACCGTGTATCGCAGGTGGATCTGGTTCGACTCACCGCGCATGATGCGCAGATCGCCTACGCTCAGGCGCACATGCAGCATACCCCCAGTGGCAAAGTCACGAACGTCAGTATGAGTTTCTTCGTAGTCCCAGTGGTCCGACGCAGCACAGAAAGGTACCAACAGGAGACAGACGAGAAGCGTCTTGTGGAGCCGAGTGAAACCGGCAAGAGATCTTCGGATCATAGAGCACCTCCGAGGCGCACGGGCAGCCGGTTGTGATACGGGAGGGATGGAGCCGTGGTTCCCGCAAAATTTCGGCTCGGAACAGAACGTCGCGGGCAAGAGTGCCCGCGCCACACACTCAATTCTTGAAGTCGGCGACGCCATCCCATACCAGTTGGACGGCAATGGCGAGAATCAGGAAGCCAAAAATCCGGTTGATCGCTCCTACGGCACTGGGCCCGAGGCGCCGCACCAGCGGACCTCCCATCAAGAGGAAGAGCAAGACCGACACCGCCACGCCTGCGATGCCAATCACCATTCCGAGATATGCCAAACGATTATCCACATGCGCCGCCAGTGCCATAACGACTCCGATCGCGCCCGGGCCTGAGAGCAGCGGCATCGCCAATGGGGTTAGCGAAATGTCTTCTTTCGTGCTGGCCTCGTCGGTCTCGGCCGTCGTCATGCGGGCGGTGGAAGTCACCATCCCCCACGCAGTGTTGGCCACGATCAGGCCTCCCGCAATCTTGAGTACGGGCAGGGAGATGCCAAAGAAATGCAGCACAAAGCGGCCAAAGAACAAAAACACCACGAGGATTCCGAAAACGTAAAGCGCGGTCTTGACCGCGGTGCGCCGACGCTCCTTTGCAGGCCACGAAGAAGTTAAGCTATAAAAGATCGGGATCCCGCCGAACGGATCGACGATGGGAAACAGCGCAAGAAACGTGGCCACCGCTGAAGCAGGCAGCGTGCGCAAGAAGTGTCCCAGGGCGTGGGCGGTGTTCATGGGTTTAGTTGGATTTGAACGGGTTGATCAGATCGACCCCTAAATGCTTGAAATCTCTTTCGTTCCGCGTTGCGACGGTGAGCCGGTGCAAGCGTGCCGTAGCCGCGATCATGACGTCGTAGAAAAGGTCCTCTTGCTTACCCACCATCATGCGCGCGGTTTCGCGGAAGCAGCGCCCGTCCATCGGAAGTACCGTCGACGAGTTCTCCAATTCGTCGACCCACGCCTCAATGGCACGGGCTTTGGCTGCGTCTTGCCGACGTGTGCGCTCAATGCGCTCCTGGAGTTCGCCGAGCGTGACTGCCGAAAGGCAAATCTGTTCGTCCCTCAGGCCACCAAACCACGCGACAACCGTTCCGTGAGGCCTCGGTTTATGAATCTCCGAGATTATGTTTGTGTCGAGCAGATACCGGGTCATTCGAACTCCACGGGCGGCCGGCGCTTCCACTTTCGGCGTGGGGGAACAATGTTCTCAAAGCGGGGGCCAGAGAGGAGTAATTCTTTGATGCTCGGACGGGACGCGTTCTGCAGGCGGCGCCATTCCTCGATCGGTACAAGGACTGCAGCTTCCACTCCCCGGCGGGTGACCACCTGGGGACCTTTCTTCAGCGCTGCATCAAGAAACTCGCTGAACCGCGCTTTTGCGTCTTGTACTTGCCAGGAACTCACAATCGCCCTCCGTGAAGGCAATGTTATAACTAGTCAGATGACTAGTCAATCCGAGAGGATTCTCACTGACATATCCAGAGTGATTACTTATAACCTTCGAGCACCTTGGCCGCGCGATCCAGCGCAGAGGCTAGAGATGACAACTGCTGTCGCGCCCGATCTGCATCTCCTTTGTCGAGAGCCTCATTCACTCCCGGAATCACGACTGCGGCGTACCCCGTGTATTCACCGGGCGCGTAAATCGCATGCCGAAACCACGGACGGTGCGGCAATCCTTCGGGTACAAGCAGGGCACGCTCGGCGGCCCGCAGCGCCTGGTTCAGCCTGGCCGGATCCCGCGGCGGATTCTTTTGCTTCGACATGATCCTGGCCCCAGCGTCCCGAAAGTGGCGAGCCGCCGAGTTTACCGCGCTGAAATCGAGCGTGCGATCGCCAAGTTTGCTTGCTGCTCTTTTCTTGGCAACGTCGAGATAAGCGGCAATCTCTTTCCCGTACTCCTCGTAGTCGTAGGGCAACACATCGGTGTCGGCCATGCGCAGTGCTTCCAGGCCGAAGACGCGCGCCATCTGCTGTTCGTAGACGAAATCCGGATCGCCGAACTTTTTGAACCATGCAAAATTGTCGAATACCGAGTGATACACACCGTAGGGACCGGTTGACCCGATATCGGTCGAGGGCACTCCCAGATGCTGCAGGAACGCGGTGTAGTCCGAACCGCTGCCCAAGTCTCCCACCGGCACGTCGGGCTTCGTCTGCGCCGCGGGCGCCTTGTAGGTAACTGTGGTGGGTTCCCCCTGACCCGAGTGGTCATCCTGATTCGCCTTCTGCCAAGCTTCATAGACGGTCCCGCCCTTCGGACTAGGCACGGCTTTGGTGACATCGCGCAGAAACTGCTTCAGGCTGGGCACCGCGGATGCCCCAAACTTGGGGCCTGAGACGGCGACGTCCACGTTAAAGTAGGCAGGGGCATTCGTGAGCTCAGACTCGTGTTGCTCCACCCACTCCGTGGAGCCAATTAAGCCCTCCTCTTCGCCATCCCAACTGCCGAAGACCAGCGTCCGCTTTGGTTTCCAACCCGACTTCAACAACTCGCCGATTCCATGCACGGCCTCAAGCATAGCTGTGGTGCCGCTGTTTGGATCGACCGCGCCATACACCCAGGCATCGCGATGATTGCCCGAGACCACCCACTCGTCCGGCAGTTCGCTGCCGCGCGCGCGCCCGATTACATCCCACAGCGTGCGGAATCGATAATCCTGCTTGAGGTGTATCTTCACTTTCACCGGGCCCGGGCCCACGTGGTAAGTGAAAGGCAGTGCGCCTTGCCATTCGCGCGGAGTGTCCGGTCCGCCCAGGTGTTCGAGGATCGGCCGGACGTCATGATAGGAAAGTGGCGTGACCGGAATCTTGGGGAGTTGCGCCGACTGCTGGGGAGAGATTCGTTGTGAGTCGGGAAGCGACGGCACCGATGCGACCCCAGGCGTCGTCGGATCTCCGGGAAACTCGAACATGTATCCTACCGACCCGCGCTGCACGGCTGTATCCGGGCGCCAGGGTCCCTGGGGATATTTATCGCCGCGTCGCCAGCCGTCGTCGAACGGATCGGAATAAATGATCACGCCCGCCGCACCGTGCTCCTGCGCTATGAAAACCTTGACGCCACGGAAGTTCTGGCCATAGCGCACCAGCACGATCTTGCCGTGCACGTCGACCTTCAACTTTTCCAGCTTCTCGAAATCTTCCGGTGTCCCGTAGTTGGCGTAAACCACGTCGGCCTCGACGTCTCCGGAAGGCGACATCCCGTTGAATGGCATGACCACGCGCGGATCGTCTTGATAGGAATCGCCGTCCACATGTTCGCGGGTTGGACCATGCATTTCGACGCCGGCCGGCGCAGTGAGGTCCACGCTGATTTCTAACGGATAGTTGATCCACACTTTGTATTCGACGATCTCGGTATCGAGCCCGGCCTCGTGGAATTTCTGGGCTACGTAGTCGGCTGTGGCTTTGTCCTCGGGAGTGCCCGCCATGTGTGGGGATCGGGTCAGCGCGCGCAGGTGCTCTTCCGCCAGCTTGGGATCGGGCACGGCAAGGAAACGAGCCTCTGTGGAATTCTCCGCGGCCGAATCACGAAAACCGAAGATGGGCTGAGTTGCACCGTTGGCCGCCGGCGCGTGGCCGCTGACGCTGGTTGGCAGGTTGCAAAATAGGATGACTGAGGAAACAAATACAGCCGAAATGACTTTCATCGAGCTCCCACGGTGAAAGATAAGAAGGTAGCATAGAGTTGAATCACCAACTTCACCATCTTCACCACTTGGTGCTATACTGGCACCTATGAAACGAGCCACGATGACGCTTCCGGACGACCTAGCCGAGGCCGTGGACAACTATCTTCAGGCCCAGGAAGTCCCTCCCAAACTCACGACTGTCGTGCAGGCAGCTCTGCGAGAGTACCTGCGCGAGCGCGGATTCCTTCGACCATACAAGCCTCTGAAAATCAGGCCGGCCAAACACGGGAGCGGGAGCAGCGACGGAAGCATCAACCATGACCTTTACTTGACGGGCATGAAGAAATGATGCATGCCGTGTTGGCGGATACCGGACCGCTCTATGCAGCTGTCGATCCGCGCGATGCGTTCCACGAACAGGCGGTCGCGGAGATTCGCAAACTGGCCCGCGAGAGGCGAAGGGTCGTAGTGGCATACCCGATCCTGCTTGAGGCCCATGCAATGGTACGTCGCCGGCTTGGCAGAAGCGCAGCCTCAGATTGGCTTGCCGATATGGTTGACACGGCTCTGATCAACCCCACGCCAGAAGACTACCGGCAGGCTATCGCGAGAATTGGAGCCGCTGCCGACCAACCCATCACATTATTCGACGCCACAGTGGCAGTTCTTGCTACACGTCTGAGGTTGGAAGTGTGGACGTACGACCATCACTTTGACGTGATGCGAGTCCCGGTTTGGCGGTAAGGAGGCATCAATGCGTAAGCAAACCGAGGAAAAAGGCTGTGCAAACTGCCAGACGACGCGTTACCCGTTGAGAGCCAGGGAGCTTTGCAGTCGATGCTACGCTCAACTAAAGCTGGAGCGAGCTGATGAAGAAACTGCCCATGGGCTTCTGAGCGGCTACAAGAAAGAATGCCAGCGCCGATTAGATATCCTTCGAATCGATGAACAAAAACGCAGGGGCCCGATTTCGGGACACGATGTAGAACACAAATTGATTTGGCTAGCTCGGAGGGCGGGTGTAAGGAAGAATAAGCTTTCGCTGTTCCGTGGTCTCGCGTGCCTAATCAACGACCAATTCAAACCAGAACAAAAGGGAGTGTTGTACGGCCTCCTGAGCGACATTGAGGAAAATATTTCGTGGGCGGGAGTCGATTGGCATCGTGTCGTTTCCGGATCGCGTGAAGATTGACCCGAGGCAGAAGATCTACCGCACTTGCCCCGTCCCGACGATTTCGTACTTGGACGAGGTCAGTTCCGCCAGCGCGAACGGCCCACGGCAGTGCAACTTTTGCGTGCTGATGCCCATCTCGGCGCCGAAACCGAATTCTGCCCCGTCGGTGAAGCGAGTCGAGACATTCCAGTAGACGGCAGCCGAGTCCACGCCGCGCAAGAACTTGCGGGCGTTTGCTTCATCTCGCGTGATGATGGAATCAGAATGCTTTGTGGAGTAGTGGTTGATGTGGCTGATCGCTTCATCCACGTTGGCGACTACGCGGATCGCCATGCATAGTCGCAGATATTCTTCATACCAGTCTTGTTCGGTCGCCGATCCTACCTTCAGTCCACTTGCCAGGCTGCGCGACTTCCCGTCTCCGCGAACTTCGACCTGTGCGTCTACTAACTTCTTCACAATTCGCGGGACATACTCCGCCGCGATCCGCTCATGCACTAACAGTTTCTCCGCCGCGTTGCACACGGAAGGCCGCTGCGTCTTGGCGTTGATGACGATCGGGTCGGCCATGTCGAAATCGGCTGATTCGTCAACGAAGATATGACAGTTCCCGGCACCGGTTTCGATCACGGGCACTACGGAATTCTCCGTAACGAATGTAATCAGCCCCGCGCCACCGCGCGGAATGATCACGTCCACCAGCCCACGCGCTTTGATCAGGTCCTGCACCGACTGCCGCGTGCTGGAATCGAGAAGCTCGATCGCTCCCTCCGGCACTCCCGGCACCGCGGCGAGAATCTCCACGAGCCGCTGGTTGCTCCGCGCTGCTTCTTTGCCGCCCCGCAGCACGATAGCGTTGCCCGTCTTCAGCGCGAGCACAGCCGTATCGACGGTAACGTTGGGGCGCGATTCGTAAATGATTCCCACCACGCCCAGCGGCACTCGCACTTTGCGGATGCGCAGACCGTTCGGCCGCGTCCACTCCGCCAGGGTTTCACCAATGGGATCTGAGAGCGCCGCAACGTCACGCACACCGCGAGCCATGTCCGCAATCCGCGCCGAAGTCAGTAGCAGGCGATCGCGCATCGCGCCTGCGAGCCCAGAGCTTTCCAAGTCCTGCTCGTTGGCGGCGAGAATGCTTTGAACATTCGATTCGATCGCATCCGCCATGGCCAGCAGCAACGCGTTCTTTTCCTCCGTGGAAAGCAGGGCAAGCTTCGCTGCCGCCTCGCGAGCGCGAAGAAGTTTCTCCTGTGTGGAGGACACGCCGGTAATTGTCGTAGCCATTAAGTTCCCACCCGCTGCGGAGGAAAGTAAGTTCCGGTCTTGCGTTTCATTCCCAGCGTGATGCCCTGAGGATGGCGGCCATTGACAATGGCTACGTGCACTCCCGCTTCGCTGGCCAGCTTCGCCGCCCGCAGCTTGGAGATCATTCCCCCGCGACCCAGCTTACTCGTGCCGTTGCACTGGGCTTCCAGCGCGGGAGTCAGCCGACGGATGACGCGCAGCAGTTTCGGCTTGCCTCCGTTGGGAACAAAGAAGCCGTCGACGTCGGTCAGCAACAATAGCCAGTCTGCTTTGACGGCGGTGGCCAACAGAGCGCTCAGTTCGTCGTTATCGCCGAAGACGCCTTCCAGTTCGCGCACCGACACACTGTCATTCTCGTTCACAATGGGCACAACGCCCATCCCGAGCAACTCCGCCAGCGCATTTTGCAAATTGCGGTAGCGCACCGGAGAAGTAAAATCGTCGCTCGAAAGGAGCAGTTGCGCCACCACTTTCTTGCCAAAGAACAGCCGTTCGTAGGTGTGCATGAGCTTGCTTTGGCCAACAGCCGCGCAAGCCTGCATGCCGCGAACCCCACTCGGGCGTTGCCGCAGGCCCAGTCCCGACATCCCAGCCGCGATGGCGCCGGAGGTGACAATCAGATATTCATGCGCGGACAGGTCGAACTGATCCACCATGCCACGCAGAAGCTTGGCGTCGATTTGCCCATCCGGAGCGATTAGGCTGGTGCCGACTTTGATGACAACTCGCATATTATTTTTTAAGTCTGCAATGTATATGGTTGCGCGCCGGGCGGGCTTCTTGTTTTCTTCGCCGCCGTGTAACTCCAGCCTGGAAAACCCGGCGACTCCCGGCAGGGAGGGACAACACCTCTATCCTGCCGTTAGAATGGCTTTCTGGCAAGCTGAAAAATCTTGCCACCCCTGGACTTCTATGCACGCCTCGAATGCCACCAGCCGCTTTTCTGACCGGGTGGAAAACTATGTCCGGTACCGCCCGGGCTATCCGCTGGAAGTTCTTGAGACTCTGAAGTCCGAATGCGGTTTGACGCCGGCACGCGTGGTCGCCGACATCGCTTCCGGCACAGGGATATGGACTCGCATGTTGCTCGAGCAAGGTAATGCTGTCTTCGGCGTCGAGCCCAACGCGGAGATGCGCGAGGCGTGCGAACACCTGTTGAGCGGATTTCCGAACTTCACTAGCATTGGGGCAACCGCCGAAGCTACCACGTTGCCCGACCATAGCGTGGATTTTGTGACCGCGGCCCAGGCCGCGCATTGGTTCAAGCGGGACCTGGCCCGGCTCGAATTCGCCCGCATACTGAAGCCCGGCGGCTGGTTGGTGCTTTTGTGGAATGAGCGGCGCACGGAGTCGGCGCTCTTTTTGCGAGCCTACGAACAGTTGTTGCTGACTTATGGCACTGACTATCGGGAAGTCCGTCACGAGAACACGACGTCAGCTGTCCATGAATTCTTTGCCCCTGCTCGCTTCCAGGAGCGAGTCTTTGCCATGCGACAGGACTTCGACTATGCGGGGCTCGAAGGCAGACTGCTGTCGTCATCGTACACGCCGGGAGCGGACCATCCCAGCCACGCCCCTATGCTGCGAGAGTTGCGGCGTATTTTCGACGCGCATCAAGCCGGGGGCCGTGTCGCATTCGAATACAACACGCGGCTGTATTTCGGACAGCTGAGCTGAACGGAATTTCTTCGTGGAACTTCGTGACCTTCGTGGTTGACGCGTTGATGCGTCAAGCGTTGCAGCGGAAGAAGAACGACCACGAAGGACACTGAGGTTCACCAAGGAAAGCCCGAATCGGCTCTGGTACGATCAGCACTTTATTGCAAATCCTCCGAGGTCAAGCACGGTGCCCGACGAAAAATCCTTCCACATGACGCCCGAGGAATTCCGCCGCCACGGTCACGCTGTGGTCGACTGGATCGCAGATTACCAGTCTCGCGTCGAGTCATTTCCTGTGCTCTCGCAGGTAAAACCGGGAGAGATTCGCGCTGCGCTTCCAGCGGATCCTCCGGCCAAGGGCGAGCCTTTCGACGCGCTGCTGAAGGACGTAGACGAACTGATTCTGCCCGGCGTCACCCACTGGCAGTCGCCAAACTTCTTCGCTTACTTTCCGTGCAACGCGTCTGGCCCAGGAATTCTCGGAGATCTTGTGTCCTCCGGCTTGGGCGTGCAAGGCATGCTGTGGTCAACCAGCCCGGCGTGCACTGAACTTGAGACACATGTGCTCGACTGGCTGGTACCCATGCTCGGTCTGCCCGGAAAATTTCTTTCGTCAAGCACAGGAGGCGGCGTTATTCAGGACACGGCCTCCAGCGCCGCTCTGTGCGCTTTGCTGGCGGGGCGCGAACGTGCCACCGACTACAGCAGCAATCAAAACGGATGCGATGGCCGCCTGGTAGCGTATGCGTCGACGCAGACGCATTCCTCGCTGGAGAAGGCGGCGATGATTGCCGGCCTGGGCCGCGCGAATATGCGTCTGATCGAAGTCGACGACAATTTTGCCATGCGGCCCGAGGCGCTTGCCCGGCAGATCGAAGTGGACAAGCTTGGCGGCCTGGTTCCCTGTTTTGTCTGCGCAACCGTGGGCACTACGTCTTCGAATGCAATCGATCCTGTTGTGGAGATCGGTCGCATCTGCCGCGAGCACAATCTCTGGCTGCACGTGGACGCAGCTATGTCCGGCACCGCCGCGCTCTGCCCCGAATTCCGCCACATTCACGATGGCGTTGAGCTCGCGGACAGCTACAACTTCAATCCTCATAAGTGGATGTTCACCAATTTTGATTGCAACTGCTTCTGGGTTGCCGACCGCAAAGCGCTCATTCAAACTCTGAGCATTCTGCCCGAATACTTGCGCAACCAGGCCACGGAATCGGGCGCGGTGATCGATTACCGCGACTGGCACATTCAATTGGGCCGCCGCTTCCGCTCCCTGAAATTGTGGTTCGTGATTCGCCACTACGGCGTGGAGGGCTTGCAGCACCACATTCGCCGCCACGTGCAACTGGCGCAGCAGTTCGCAGATTGGGTCCGCAAAGATGAGCGGTTCGAACTGGCTGCGCCTGTTCCGCTGAATCTGGTCTGCTTCCGTCACAAAGGAGGAGATGCGATCAATCAGAGAATCATGGATCGCCTGAACCGCAGCGGCGATCTCTACTTGACCCACACGAAACTGAATGGAAAACTCACTCTTCGCCTCTGCGTAGGGCAGACTAATACGCAGGCCTGGCACGTGGAACGGGCGTGGGAGCGCATCCGAGAAGAGGCTGCCGTTCTTAAGTAGGGCCGGGCAAGGCCGTCGCATGCTGGCACGCATGCTGGCCGGTGCTCGGCAACCTTCCCACCCTGTGCTACCATCTACTGTTTTCTTGTGGCGTTCGCCGGGCCGCGCGAGAAAGCTTCACGTTGCGGCGGGTCCAAGCAGCACGAATACAGTCTCAGAACTCAGAGGCAGTATGATGATGAAAGATACTCTCGGAGTCCTGTTGGCAGGGGGAGCCGGAGAGCGCCTCTATCCTCTCACACGCGACCGTGCCAAGCCGGCGGTCACCTTCGGCGGCATCTATCGCATCATCGACATCACTCTCTCCAATTGTCTCAACTCTGATCTGCGCCGCGTATACATTCTCACCCAATACAAAGCGCTCTCTCTGAACCGCCACATCCGCGAAGGCTGGAACGTGCTGGGACGCGAAGTGGGAGAGTTTGTGGAAGTGCTTCCGCCCATGAAGCGGGTCAGCGACCAGTGGTATCAGGGCACGGCCGACGCTGTGTACCAGAACATTTATTCCATCGGATCGGAGCAGCCCAAGCACGTTCTCATTCTTTCCGGCGACCATATTTACAAGATGGATTACGGCAAGATGATGAAGCAGCACATGGACTCGGCTGCGGACATCACGCTCGCTACGATTCAGATCGATCTGGAAGAGACCTTCCGCTTCGGCGTGGTTGATGTTGACCGCGACGGCCGCATCAACGGCTTTGAAGAGAAGCCGAAAGAGACGCATCTCAGGTCGCCATGGAATCTTGAAAAAGTTGCAGGATCCATGGGCATTTATCTTTTCAACGCCGACGTGCTGATCCCGGTGCTGCTCAAGGACGCCGAAGATTCAAGTTCGAGCCACGACTTTGGCAAAGACATTCTGCCGAAAATGGTGGATGACTATCGCGTCTTCGCCTACGACTTCATCGACGAAAACAAAAAAGAGGCCCTCTACTGGCGCGACGTCGGCACACTCGAGGCCTACTACGAAGCCAACATGGACATCGTTTCCGTGTCCCCAATCTTCAACCTCTACGACGAAGAGTGGCCCATCCGCACGCACCAGCGCCAGTACCCGCCAGCCAAGTTCGTGTTTGCTGAAACCGGACGCACGGGCACGGCGTTGGATTCCATTGTCTCGAACGGATGCATCGTCTCCGGCGGAGTGGTGAAGAACTCAGTTCTGTCTCCCGATGTGCGCGTGAATTCCTATTCCGAAGTGGATGACTGCATACTGTTCTCTCATGTCAGCGTGGGGCGGCGCTGCCGCATCCGGAAGGCCATTCTCGACCGCGACGTGCATGTCCCGGAAGGCACCACCATCGGCTACGATGCGGAGGCCGACCGCCAGCGGTACTTTGTCACCGACAGCGGCATCACCGTCGTGACTCGTGACTATTCCCTGTTCGAGAATCCGGTGACGGTGGATTACTTCACCAGCGAGTAGTTTCCCTCCGGCAATTCGAGCTGCCTCGCGAGCTCACGGGTCAGGCCCCTCAAACAAGAGAGCGTCCGAGATAACTCTCGGACGCTCTGCTGTTCGAGCCTCTGAGCGCTGCTTCTTTATTGCGGGGGCTGAGGTCTTGTGTCCTGCTTGCGCTGCTGCTCTTCTTGTCGCTTCCTTTCCTCGGGAGTTGGCTGACGCTGAGGTTGCGGTTGTTGCTGTGGCGGGCGAGCCTCGGGCGGCGGCGTGCGCTGTTGGGGGCGCTCGCTCGGCGAAGGACTCTGTGGAGGTTGGGCAGGCTGGCTCCGTTGCGGCTGAGGTGCCGGAGCCCGGTTTGTTTCCGGACGATTATTCGGCGCCGGCTGATTCGGTTCTGGCCGAGTGGGCTCTGGACGATTGCTCGGCTGCGCTGCGGGAGGACGATCGTTCCGCATTGGAGGTTCCGCCGGACGGTTGTTGGACGCAGGCGGGTTCGGCTGAGAACGATTCGGTTCCGGACGATTATTCGGCGCCGGCTGATTCGGTTCTGGATGAGGGGGCTCTGGACGATTGTTGGGCTGCGCCGCAGGCGGACGATCATTCCGCGCCGGAGGCTCCGCAGGCCGGTTGTTGGACGCTGGCGGGTTGGGCTGCGGACGATTCGGTTCCGGACGATTATTCGGCGCCGGCTGATTCGGTTCTGGACGAGTGGGTTCTGGACGATTGTTGGGCTGCGCCGCAGGTGGACGATCATTCCGCGCCGGAGGTTCCGCAGGCCGGTTGTTAGGCGCGGATGGATTCGGCTGCGGACGATTCGGTTCGGGGCGGTTTGGTTCAGGACGATTGTTCGGCACTGGCTGATTACCCGCACGATTTGCTGGCTGATTGCCGGGCTGATTGTTAGGTTGGTTCGCGGGTGTATTGGCGGGCTGGTTGCCCGGCTGATTTCCCGGACGGTTCGCGTTTGGAGTCGCGGGCCGTTCTGCGGCCACGACCCTTACCGGAGGTTGATTCCCAGCCGCATGCGCCGGAGCTAATCTTTGCATCTCCTGACGAGGCAGAGGTTGACCCGGATGCACCGTCAACTCCTGCTGCCTGGCCGCGAAAGTCGGCGGTGGTGGCGGTGGGGCCGTCTTGGCGATTACCTGACGGTTGCTCACTGCCGCCGGAGGAGCAGCCACTCTGTTTGCCGTTTGTGCGTGCGCTCCCAACACAGCCTCGCGCGCCGGAGGCACGGGCGCTCTTGAGGCAACAGGCGCAGACTCTAACTGGCGGGCGTTCACTGCAACCGCGGCCCGGGCCACCGGCTGCGCGGTGGCGAAGGTATGTTGCGGAACCGCCGTCACCGCACCGTTCACATTGCGGTTCACATAATTCACATTCGTGATGGTCGTATTGTTGTTGACGATGGTCGTGTTGTACACGTTGGTGATTGTGGTCTGATTGACCGTGGTATTGCTGATATTGACGCGGTTCACGTACTCGCGGCTCACCTGGTACGAGGGAACGTACACCTCGCGCGGACCCAGCGGGAACCAGGCTACGTTGTCGCCGAATGCGACCGCACCACCGCCCACAAAAACGACGAGCGCTGGGGCATACACGGGCGCCACCTCAACCGGTCCTGGGATCCAGCCCCAGCGGCCGTCGATGGCCATCCAGCGGCCATAGTGAAATGGAGCGTAGCCCCAGGGCTCATCATCGACCCAGGTCCATCCCCAGGGATCGATCCAGGCCCAGTGGCCCTCGCGATAAGGAGCCCAGCCCGCGGAAACGTGCGGGTACCACACATTGCCGTAGCTCGAATCCGGACGCCAGTCACCGTTGTCATCCAAGTCTTCGTAACCGACGACGTCGTGCGAGACATATCTCGAGGAACGTGAATCCTCGTAGCGGCGATCGCGTCCGTAGCTCCAGTTATCGAAGTTGTCGGGAGGACCGAGATTCTCAACATCCGCATTCAACGAATTCGTACCGCTGAAGGTGGCACGCTGGCCGGCGTGGAGCGTGTAGGTCTGGCCATTGCCCGTCGATTCCCCTTCTCCTTCCCGCACGCTGACGACAGTATTGTTTCCGTCTTCGCTGGCTTCGATCCGGTAGCGCCCGGGCTGGAAGATGGTAAAAGCCTGATTGGGCGTGTCGATCTCAAAGACGTCGTCACGGCTCAGATGACGCACACGAATATTGATGGCCCCGGCACTGAGCTGGATTTGCACGGTACGGTCATCCAGATTGAGAAAAGAAAAACCGGTGTTGCTGTTCAGGCGGATGGAGGCCGCTCCCAATTGCAGCTCGGCGCGCGAGTCCCTGTCAGCCCAGATCTTGTCGCCCGTGGTCAACGGTCGGTTGGAGACGGCTTGCACCCACTCTGACTCGCCGGCCGGTTGAAATGAAATCGAACCTTCCATGTGGCCGAGGCGCGCGACACGACCGGGAGGATCATATTGTTGATCCTGCGCCGCCACTCGCAGCGAGAAGGTAGTGCTCACGAGCGCGACCGCGAGCAGCGCATTCATCCAACGCATTGCATTCCGCGTTTTTTTCATAAGTGAAGTCATCTCCGAACATTCAGGTTGGGGAGTGCCGAGTCTCTCGGAATTCCCTTTTCACCTTGCTCAGCCCTCAACTGCTTTGGAACACACTTCCTGACTTTTAGTTTCTCTCTCCCCAGACGAGGCAGCACGGTAGGTCTTAAGGTATTAGGTATGATGCGCTTAACGTGGGACTCGTAGATACCCCGAATACCCTAAGCGCTAATAACTTCCTGATTTCTCGGGGTGCCATCGACACGAGCGCTAATAGGATCGACCAGATTCAGTCACGCCAAACTATTACGTTTGCTGGACCCGCATTCCCGCGAGAGTTGTCAGGCAATAGCTCATAGTTAAGTTCTCTACGATGAATTCAAGCGAAGAAGCCAGGGAGCAAGTCTCTTTGCACCAGCCTGAAGAAACATCATGGACGCACTCAGGCAATGCGTAGGGCAATGCGTGCTCCACTCGCTGCTACAATTCCCTCTCTTACATAAACTTGCGGTCGCGAACTTTGGGCTGCACATCCACGTATTGTGTTGTGGGGCGAGAGAGCTTGGGCCCGTTCTTATAGTATTCGCTGTCCTACGCTGATCTCCAGGTTTAGCTTTTCAGGCGCAGTCGGCGGCATTTTCCGGGGAGTGCGGGTTGGAAGACGTCCAGGTCGTTGCGATGCTTGTGCGCCGCTGTGTTGCCGGCGATGCCGCCGCCTGGGAAGAAATCGTCAGAACTTACAACCGCCGTATCTATAACATTTGCTATCGTTTCGCAGGATCGGGCGATGACGCCGAAGACCTCACTCAGGAGGTCTTCATCAAGATGTACCGCACGCTTTCGAGTTACGACTCCTCGAAAGGAGCTTTCGTCACCTGGGTCACAACGATTACGCGCAACCTGCTCGTCGACCACTTCCGCAAGACAAAACAGGACCGGGTGACCGATTCGCTTGACGGCGCAGCGTCAGACCACGAAGACGCGCAGCCGCTCAGTGAGCAAATTCAGGACCAATCTGCGCCCCCCGACGCGCATGTAGGCAGTCGGGAGGTGGGGGAAGTGGTTCATGCGGCCCTGGCAAGGCTGTCGCCGGAACTGCGGGAAGCAGTGATTCTAAGGGACTTACAGGATATGGACTATCGCGAAATTGCAACCGTTTTGAAGGTACCGGAGGGCACTGTGAAATCTCGAATAAATCGCGGGCGGGCGGAACTTGCGCGCCTGCTACAACGTACCTATAGGCAGGTGATGTGATGCCAGAACAGACCAACAATGGAATGCAGTGTCACGAGTTTGATGTCCTGCTCACGGACGCGCTTGACGGCGTCCTGACTGGAGGGAAACTCGACCGGTTCCAAGCTCATGCGCGGACTTGCACCGCGTGCGGACCGCTGTTCGCCGAAGCTGAGGCGGGCCGCAACTGGCTGAAGCAGCTCACGGAGGTGGAGCCTGCAGCCGGATTGGTCGAGAATATTCTGGCGTCGACGACGGGAATCGCAACGGATCGCCTGGGAGCCCCTGCTGCTTCAACTCAGCCGCACGTTTCGTGGTGGGAGAAGACGCAGGCCTGGGCCTCAGGGATGGTCGAGCCCATCTGGGCCACGGTACGGCAACCGAGATTTGCCATGTCGTTCGGCATGGCTTTCTTCTCGCTGTCGGTGGCGTTGAGCGTGGCCGGAGTGAAGCCCTCCGACTTCCGCCAGGTGAGCTTGCGGCCAGCTGCCATACGGCACACGTATTACAGCACCCAGGCCAGGGTGGTCCGCTACTATGAGAACATCCGGTTCGTCTACGAAGTCGAGTCGCGCGTGCGTGGACTGAGGCGCAACGTCACGCCCGCTGAACCCGGCTTGGATAGATCAGGACCGGCCAAACAGAAAGACCGGAGGAACGACACAACTGAACAGCCCGAGCAGAAGCAGGAGCGCAACTACAGCCAATTTGACAGCCGTGTAGTCCTGGCCAGCGCTCCACTGGGTCCATCTGTAAGCGATCTGCCTGTAGTGTCGGTGACCACATACAGGAGGTTCGTATGAACTGCGCCACTCACAACGATATTGCCGCAGTAGCTTTCTGCCGCACATGCGGCAAGCCGCTCTGCAGCAATTGCACCCGCGACGTTCGCGGAGTGATTTACTGCGAGGCTTGCCTGGCAGCGAGGATGGAAGGCGCGCCACTGCCAGCGGCGGGCTTTGCGCCGCCGCAAACTGTATATGCGCCGGTCGCGGGTCAAAGCCCTGGAGCGAGGGTTCCGGGCGGGCAAAGTTCCGGCCCACACCCCGTGGTCGCCGGGATACTGGCCGGCTTCTTTCCCTTTGGCGTCGGCGCTGTCTATTGTTCGCAATACGCGAAAGGACTCGCGCACCTGCTGATATTTGTCATGCTGATTTACGGCAGCGACCATGCGGGCAATTGGGACTGGATCTTCGGCATCGGCATTGCCTTCTTCTACGTCTACCAGATCATTGACGCCGTCCGTACCGCTAAGGCAATTCAGTCTGGCCTGCCTGCGCCCGATCCGATGGGCCTTGGGCGGAGCTTCGGCATGGGCGAGAAGTTTGACACCGGTAAAGTTCCTGTGGGCGCGGTCCTCCTGATCGGCCTTGGGGTTCTCTTTTTGCTTCACACCATGGGGATCATGGAGCATGGCTTCGAACGAATCTGGCCGATGTCGCTTATTTTGCTGGGCGTCTGGATGTTTTACCGCCAGTGGGAGCGGACCAGATGCACCTGCGGCCGTTGCCGTACCAGTTGCATCATGGGTCCAGCGATGGTGCTGACCACAGGTATCCTGTTTCTGCTGCAAAGCCTCGACATTGCAGATCTCGGCCGTACATGGCCGGCCTGGTTGCTGGTGGTAGGAGTAGTCAAATTAATGCAGAGCACAGCATCGTCAGAGGGCCACATTGGTCCTCCGCCGCCTCCCGCTGAGCCACCGCCGAGTGCCCCTGCGCCGCAAGCTCCGGAGAGCTCGGCTACGCCGTCTTCCGGGGAGGTGAACCATGTCTAACTTAGGGACACCCAACTTAGGGACACCTGGCCCCGTGATACCACCGGCTCCGCGAAGGCGCCGCCGCTCGCTTTCTGGACCGTTTGTGCTGATTGTCGTCGGCATCGTGTTCCTGCTGGGCAACCTGCACATGCTGTCATGGGCGCGGCTGGGAATGTGGTTCGCTCACTATTGGCCGGTACTCCTGATCTTGTGGGGCGTGATCAAGCTGATCGAGTACCAGCAAGCGCAGCGGGAGGGAACCGCGGCTCCAGGGATTGGCGCTGCCGGAATATTTCTGGTCGTAGTCATTGTTGTGTCCGGATTGATCGCGACCCAGGCGGCACGCTTCAACTGGTCTGGCATTCGCGACCAGATCAACATTGACGATGACGATCTCAATAACATTTTCGGCGAGTCCTTCAATTTCGACGACCATCTGGAGCAGGACTTCCCTGCCAGTGCCAGTCTTAAAGTAATCGACAATCACGGTGCGGTGAGCGTGCACGCCTCGGACGACAACAAGATCACCGTAGTCGTTCGTAAGCGCATTGGCGCTGACAATCAAGACGACGCTAACAAGTACAACGAGCAGACCAAGGCCACTCTCACCACAATTGGCGGCCTGGTCACGCTGGACGCCAAGGTCGAGGGTGCAGGCGACCATCCGGTGCTCACCGATCTCGACATTTCGGTTCCGCGGAAGGCCGCGATCACGATTGTTTCCCGCCGCGGCGATGCCACCGTTGCGGGCCGCGACGGAGACGTTGAAATCTCGGACCAGCGAGGCGACGTGTCGGTGGAAGAGGTGAAGGGAAACGTAAAGCTGAGTCTGCAGAAGGGCTCAGCGAAGATCGAGCAAATCACGGGAGATGTGCACGTCGAGGGCCGGCTAAATGAAGTCTCGGTCAACGACGTTAAGGGCAGCGTGCAACTCGACGGCGAATTCCAGGAGAGTGTGAAGCTGGCCCGCATCGGCAAGACTGTAACTTTCAAGTCTTCGCGCACGGACATGGAGTTCTCGAAGATTGACGGCGAGCTCGACCTGAACTCCGACGACCTGCATGCCGATAACCTGACTGGCCCCATACGCCTGACTACTCGCTCGAAGGAGATCCGGCTGGAAGGCGTCTCCGGCGACGTACGATTGAAAGACGAAAATGGCGGCGTGGAAGTGACGATGCGTTCGCTGGGCAACGTGCAGATCGATAATCGCAAAGGCGACATCCAGTTGAGGGTTCCGGAGAAGTCAGGGTTTCGCATAGATGCGCGTACACGGGATGGCGAGATTCAGTCCGATTTCGGCGAGTTGAAAGTGGAAAACGGAGATCACCAGGCGAGCGCGTCCGGTACGGTGGGCAATGCGTCCTCACACATCGTGCTCAATAACGAACACGGTGGCATCGAGATCCGCAAAGCAGCAACGGGTGAGCCGAGGCCGCCGGAGCCTCCGCCAGCGCCTAAGAGTGGAAAAGCATTGCCCGCGCCTAAGAACGAAGTGGAGCCAACGGAAAACTGAACAGTACGTAGAGATTGGGTGCTGGACTCAACCTCTCTCAATGATCAATTTCGCGTTCACTAATTCTTCCAGCTGGGCCAGTACCTCAGCTTCGCCCAAGTTCGTCGAGTCGATAACGATCGCATCCGCGGCTGCCTCGAGCGGAGACTCGGCCCGCGTGCGATCGCGGCGGTCGCGTTCGCGCAAGTCCGCAGCCAAAGTCGCGGTCATCTCACCGTTGCTCTTCTGCTGCTGCATCCGCCGCTGCTCGCGGATCACCGGGTCGGCATCGAGAAATATCTTCAGATCCGCATCAGGGAAAACTTTCGTGCCGATGTCGCGGCCTTCCATCACGATGCCGCCGCCCGCGCCCATCTCCCGCTGGCGGGCAACCATCCACGCGCGCACTCCCGGGTGCACCGACACGCGGGACGCCCCTTCGGTCACGTCCCGCTCGCGGATGCGCGAAGAGACATCGCGCCCATCGAGCAGCGTGCGGTTGCCGCCGAGGGTCGGCTCCAACTGGATACGCGAATCCTGTGCCAGCTTCACCAGCGCGGCTTCATCGTCAAAGGACGCGTCCCGGCCGATCGCCTTCAACGCCAGGGCGCGGTACATCGCGCCGCTTTCCAGGTTGACGTAGCCGAGTTTTCGCGCCAGCCGCGAAGCAATGGTGCTCTTCCCCGCGCCAGCCGGGCCGTCGATGGCAATGGTTAATTTGCGTGGAGAGTCGGCGCTCTTCGGCTTGTCATTCATGCGAAAGTTAATGATGAAGTTAACGATTGTACACGGGGAGAGCGGGCGGTCATCGCCTTGGGGTTGCGAGCCTTTGAGGAGCAGAATCGACTACTCTCGCGGGCGTAATCTGAACCATCGACCGCCCGCCCACGTGCACAAAGCTCAACTCGCGGGCGGCCAGGAGCGCATTCACGGCTTCCTTCACCTTCGAACGGGCGACGAAGTTTCCGAAGAAGCTTTCCAGTTCCGATTGCTCGGCTGCGATCACGCAGTCCAGATATTTTGAGAGCAGCGCGGTAAGCGCTTCCTGCACCGACAATCCCACACCCTCTTTCACCGCCTCCGGCGCCCAGCGGTAGAGCACATCCCAAACCGAGCCCTCGCTGGCCTTGTAGTCGACGCGGGTAATGCGCAGCTTTGACCACAACTCGCCCAGAGCCTTGTCGAGAGCCGCAAACGATACGCTGCCGCCCAGCACTTCCTGCATTTTCTGCTTGGAGATGGGCCCGTCGCGCCGGATCAGCTCGAACGCGTCGCAGGCCAGTGCAGAATAGGGGGATCGCGATCCCGCCTTGGGCGCCAGCTTGGGGTTTCGTTCGCCCACTAGCGCATAAAAATATGGGAACACCGAAGCCGCCAGCAGAAACGAATTGTTCTCCAGCAGGTTCGCCTCATAAGCAGCTCGCTCGCGCAGCAGCCGGACCATAAGTTCAGTGGACTCCGCCGCGCGCGGATCGGAATAGGCGTGCTGCCATGTGGGAAGCCGGTCGTCGGAACCGACAAATGCGCCGATAAAGGTCGGTACCGGAACCGTCGGGCGCACGGGATACATCAGACAGAATCCAACTTCTTCCACAAAGGCGCGCGCCTGCTCGATCGTCCGGATAGGCTTGCCATCCAGCCGCCACTTTTCGCGCCGCAATTGTTGCAACTCTTGATCGGTCATAAAAAACAGCCGTCGGACCTCAGACTTCAGACTTCGGCAAAAGCCTGAACTTCGTTTACTCTCGATCGCCACATGTCTCAGCGAACCCCAGGTAGCCACCGTCGGCTCTTAGCTTAGGTCTGAGGTCCGAGGTCCGCCATCTAGATCCTCTTAAACGCCTTCTGAATATCCTTTACAGAATACCGCAACACAATGGGCCGGCCGTGCGGGCAGGACATGGGATGCTCGGTCTTCGCCAGTTCCGCCAGCAGCCATTCCATTTTGTTCTGCTCCAGCGGCATGTTGACTTTGATGGCCGCGTGGCACGCAATCGAGGCCGCGATCGAGGACCGGATCTTTTCCAGATTCAGCGACTGCTCTTCGCGCGAGAACTGATCGAGCAAATCGTGCAGCATGTGCTCAATGGCGGAGGCATCGACTCCTGCCGGCGCCACCTTTACCGCCACGCTGCGCGCGCCAAAGGGCTCGGCTTCGAAACCGTTGTGTTGCAACTCGTCGGAAATTTCCGCGAACACTGCCTGCTGCGCGGGAGACAGTTCGAGAACGATCGGCATGAGCAGCCGCTGACTCTCCACCTTACGAATCGCCCGCTGCTTTAGGACGCGCTCGAACAGCACGCGCTCGTGGGCGACATGCTGGTCCACAATCCACAGCCCATCTTCATTCACCGCGAGAATAAACGAGTTGCGAATCTGTCCCAGAGGCTTGAGATTGCCGAGTGAGGCGAGGGTTGGGTCCTCGTCGTTAGTGTCGAGCGCGGGCGCGCATCCATTGTCGGGAATCACTCTGTCCTGAATTAATTGGCCCGGAATCAATTCGAGCCCGCGGGCTACCGGCAAACCCGCGTTAGCCTCAACGGCAATGCCGCCCTCAAAATGAAATCTCGCCGAAACTGGAGGCGCTGCCGGGATTTGCAGGGCAAATCCTCCGCTCACACCCTGGTCGTCCGGCGGCTCCCATCCTGCCGGCTGCGCCACTGCCACAGCCGCATTGGACGAGGGTTCCCACTCCGGACGTGCTCCGGGGGTAAGCGACGGACTCGCGGTGGCATGCGCCCGAATTTCAGTGGTGAACTGCGGTACGGGGCGGGCCTTCATCAGCGCTGCCCGAACGGAGTCGCGGACAAAATCGTGCATTACCGTCTGCTGGCGAAAACGGACTTCCGTCTTTGAGGGATGCACATTCACATCCACCTCGGCAGATGGCAAGTCCAGAAACAGAAGCACCACAGGAAAAACCGTGGGCGGCAGGATGTTGCGGTACGCCTCGGTCAACCCATGTTGCACGGTGCGATCGCGAATCAAGCGACCGTTGACAAATACAAAGATCGAATTGCGATTGAGTTTCTGAATCTCGGGTTTGGAAACAAGGCCGTGAAGGCGCATCTCGCCGGGATCTTTCGGTTCAAGCTCTTCCTCCGCTTCGCGCCGCCAGGGCGGAGGCTGCGGCAATCCGACGCGTTCCAGCGGCTGCATCGCCGCCACCGGAATCAACTGATCCAGCGTCTCCTTGCCGAACACCTGGTAAACCCGCTCTCCATATCCCGCAACCGGAGGTGCAACCAGCACGGCATTAGTCGCCGAGTGCAACTCGAAATGCTTATCCGGATGCGCAAGAGCATAGTGCGTCACCAGCGATGCGATATGCGAAAGCTCGGTGGATTCTGCCTTCAGGAATTTCTTGCGCGCGGGCGTATTGAAGAAAAGATCGCGCACGGTGATCGAAGTGCC